>ERZ887851.2997-NODE-2997-length-12684-cov-10.388392_pt1 | contig 12684 bp, 9 predicted proteins | sample MGYA00521100_ERZ887851 | MGnify/ENA primary metagenome ERZ887851 (study PRJEB32303, sample SAMEA104408602) | aquatic metagenome | biome: Brackish water; feature: Pelagic; material: water | place: Baltic Sea | collected 2014-06-06T16:11:00 | depth 11,444 m ...
TAAATTTTCTTTGAATTTATAATAAAAACCTAAAAAAGGCAGAAATAGAATAATAAACTTTTTAAATTTTGTTTGTTTATGACTAATTTCTTCAATAACTGACTTATAATTTGTCTTACCAATAACAAGTCTTGCTGATTTTTTTCCTAAATATGGCATGAGAGCAACTCCACTACCATTGCAACCGTATACACTAATTTTCATTCCCTGCTTCTCTAATTTTGGAAGTGTATTTAAAGTAACGCCTACTTTACCAGACCAAATATTTTCTATGTGAAAATTTTGAATATTTGGAAATATTAATTTAATTTTTTGTAAAAAAAATTTTTCAATATAAGATTTCTTTTCTAAATTACTTTTCCAAATAGGAAAACCACCAAAAATAATTCTCTTAAAATCAGGACTTGGTCTAAAGTAGTATAAATCATTTTTAGTATCTGAATACATTCTAAGTTTTGGCATTAGTTTTAAAATATGGTCTTCTCCAATAATTCCAGTTGCACACATATATGTAGGGACTCCTATGATTGAATTATGTTCAGTACCTATAGCATTATCAGAATATCCATTAGTTGCGATAATTAAGTATTTTGTTTTTAAAGTCCCTTTTGTTGTATGTAATTCATAATCCTGATTATTTTTTTTATAATTCATTAAACTGCAATTTGTTTTAAAGTGGCATTTTAGTGATAAACATTTATTGAGTAAAAATTCATAAAATAATGCCGGATTAATACTGGCAGCATCTTTTACAAGCATTCCTGATTTATAATAAGAACTACTGAGTTCTTCATTTAAATTAGAAACCATTTCAATATCTAACTCACTATGTTCATTTAAAAAATTTGTTTTTTTACTTAAGGTAAAAGTTTTTTTATTAGAGTGACCTAAAACCAACCTTCCTGATTTGTAGAAATGTAAATCATTTTCTTGGCCTTTAATTAGACTTTGTAAGTCATTGTATGACTCAATAGACTCATTGATAAATTTTTTAGTTTTTTGAATACCAAACTCTTCAATTAAATTTATTTTTTTTCCTAAATTCAAACCACCTGAAACCATACCTGCGCTCCTAGTGCTTGCTCCCTCTCCTAATTTTGCACGATCTATAACTAATACAGTCATCCCTTGTTTAACTGCTTCAGAGGCCGCCGATATTCCGGCATAACCTGAACCAATAACAATCAAGTCATAAAAACTTAAGTTGGAATTGTCTAAATGATATGGTTTAAAAAATTTCCACCAGTACGGAAAATGATGCAATTGTTAATAATTATTTTTACTACCAGGTATCCAATTAGTGCCTGATAAAGGAACGCCTGCCATTGCTGCAGCCTCAACAGTTAGGGCGCATAAGTCTTCTGGTTCAAGATTATGTAAATCATTTTTTCCACAAGCTCTTGCTATCGTTTGAGCCTCCAAGGTCATAACTTTTAAATAATTAGACAGTCTTTTTCCTCCAGCTATAGGATCAAATCTCTTCATTAACTTTGGGTCTTGTGTATTTATACCAGCAGGATCTTTACCTTCATGCCAATCGTCATATGCTCCAGCAGTTGTGCCAAGTTTTTTATATTCAGCTTGCCACTTAGGATCATTGTCACCAAGAGCAATAAGAGCGGCAGAACCAATTGAAACCGCATCTGCACCTAGAGCCATAGCTTTTGCGACATCTGCACCATTTCTAATTCCACCTGAAACTATTAATTGAACTTTTCTATGCATATCTAAATCTTGCAGAGCTTGAACGGCAGGCCTAATACAAGCTAATGTTGGTTGACCGACATTTTCAATAAATACCTCTTGGGTTGCTGCAGTACCACCTTGCATTCCATCAAGAACAACAACATCAGCACCAGCCTTGACAGCTAAAGCTGTATCATAATAAGGTCTTGAACCCGCAACTTTTACAAATATTGGAACTTTCCAACCTGTAATTTCTCTTAATTCTAGTATCTTAATTTCTAAGTCATCAGGTCCAGTCCAGTCAGGATGTCTACAAGCAGACCTTTGGTCAATACCTTTAGGAAGGGTACGCATCTCAGCAACTCGATCGCTTATCTTTTGACCTAAAAGCATTCCACCACCACCAGGCTTTGCACCTTGGCCTATAACAACCTCTATAGCATCAGCTTTTCTTAAATCATTGGGGTTCATTCCATATCTTGAAGGGAGTAATTGGTACACTAAATGTTTTGATTGCCCTCTTTCTTCAGGAGTCATTCCTCCATCACCAGTTGTAGTAGAAGTTCCGGCAATACTCGCACCTCTTCCTAGTGCTTCTTTCGCAGGACCAGACAATGCTCCAAAACTCATCCCTGCAATTGTTATTGGGATATCAAGAAATAATGGATTTTTTGCATATCTAGTTCCTAATTGCACTTTGGTATTACATGACTCTCTATATCCTTCATAAGGATAGCGAGACATTGAAGCTCCTAAAAAAAGTAAGTCATCAAAATGAGGAAGTTTTCTTTTAGACCCACCGCCTCTGATGTCGTAAATACCAGTCTCAGCAGCTCTTCTTATTTCTGAGTTAGTATACTCATCAAATGTCCAAGATTGACGGGGAGTTGTTTTAAATTTATCACTCATCTTTAGTATTCCGACACATTATCAATATTAAAATTATATAATTTTCTTGCTGATCCATACATTTTAAAATTCTTTGCTTCGATATTTTTAATATTAGCTTTTTTGAGTAATGATTTGAGAGTTTCAATATCTTTTTTATTCATTTTTTTTTCTTCGCAATCAGCACCTAATGACTTTACATTACCATTAACAAATAATTTTGCCTCATAAATACTGTCACCTAAAGCTTCACCCGCATCACCACAAATAACCATATTGCCAGCTTGAGCCATAAATGCAGACATATGTCCAACAGAACCTTTTACAATAATATCAATCCCTTTCATTGAGATACCGCATCTTGAACTTGTATTACCGTCTACAATAAGAGTTCCTCCATGAGCTGTAGCTCCAGCAGATTGCGAGGCATTTCCTTTTACATGAACGATGCCTGACATCATATTTTCAGCAACACCTGTTCCAACATTACCTTCAATTGTAACGAGAGCTTTTTGGTTCATACCAGCACAGTAATAACCAACATGCCCTTTAACTAAAACTTCCATTTCGTCTTTTAAACCAGCACAAACAGCGTGATTACCAGTTGGATTTAAAACTACATAGTTTCTTAAATTTGATTTTGGGTCAAGATTTTGTAAATGATCATTCACCTCTCTTAAAGATTTTTTCTTTAAATCTAATTTAATTAATTCCCCCATGAATAAACTACTCCTGGTTCTGGTTCAAAAATGTTTGCCGAGTTAACACCTGGTAAATGAGCCATCGCCTGAAATTCAGAAGCAATAGCTACATAATCTTTTGTTTCAGCAATTACAGCAGGTTTACATGCAATTTCATCTCTCACTATTGCAAATCCATCTCTGGTGCCAGTAATAAATGTATAAAACCCATCTAAATCTTTTAAACCGTTAACTAACGTTTCTTTGAGAGATTTATTCTTGGATAAGCTATTTGAAACGTATCCAGCTGCTACTTCAGTATCATTTTCAGAATCAAAAGACTGACCTTGTTTAAGGAGTTGTCTGCGTAAATTATTGTGATTAGAAAGAGATCCATTATGAACTAAACATTCATCTTGACCGGTAGAATAAGGATGAGATCCGTTTGTTGTAATAGCGCTTTCAGTGGCCATTCTTGTATGACCAATTGCGTGAGTACCGGAGAATTTATCTAACTGAAAATTTTTAATAACGTCATTAGGATTACCTACCTGTTTAAAAATTTCAATTGATTTTCCATATCCCACCAAAGATACATCATTTAACTCGGATGAAATAAATGAAATTATTTTCTTTGGATCTATATCGGAAATAAGTATTACGTGATCGGAATGTTGTTTAAGCTTTACATTTTTAAACTTTTTTATAATTGTTTTTTTAAAAGAGCTAAATGAATAATTGTTAAGGAGACAGAGTGAATATTTATATTCTTTATTTTTTTTATTTTCAGAATAAATTGCGAAACCTGCACTATCAGGACCACGTGTGGCCATACCTTGCATCATACCCGTTAAATATTTACCTAGATCTTTTGATAGTTTTTTATTTTTTAAATATATACCAACAATGCCACACATTTTTTACTCGCCGACATAACCATACTCTAACGCTGCATCGGTAATGCTGTGGTAAAAAGAACCACCGAAACTTCTAAGACAGAAAAGCCTAAAGGTAGGATTTTGATCTTCTATGAAATCAAGAGTGAAACTAATTCCATTGTATGAAGAGTTTGCAGAGTTATTTTTCTTAAATTCTGTACTATTAAGATTTAAAGGAGTTCCTTTTTTAAGAACATCTATTGAGTTTTTGCCGGAAATTTCTATGACTGCTCTCGAATGTGATAAATCAGTAGTAGCAAAATCTTCCTCATTAACAGTCTTAGCAATTTTATCTTTTACATTTTTATCTAAGGATACAACAATACAAATATCTGGACCAGTCCACAAGATACGGGTCTCATTATTGTAGCTAACATTTGGAAACGTCTGTGGAAAATCGAGCCCATCAATTTTAATTGACTCAGTTTTAATTTTACTGCTTTTAAATTTTGCAATTTGAAAAATGGAAAGATTTTTTAATTCTTTCACTTTTAGTAAATCCTGTTTTTCCTTATTTTGAAAATCTCCAAAGGTTCCTATCTTATGGTCATCATGAAGGGCAGACAGAATTATATTTTGATCAGTCATTAAACTCTAACTCTTTCACCTTTAGGGTCAACATAATGAGAAGAGACCACTTCAACTGGTATGGAAATATCTTTAAGAGGATAAACTGCAAAAAGTTGTTGACCAATTTTATTCTTTCCATCTTTTAATACACCAATGGAGAAAGGGTTATTGTATTCAACACTCCAACAAGATGAAGATACATGACCTAATTTTGGATTTGGCAAAGAAGCTTTATCATTTTCGACTAAGTGAGCGCCTTCAGGAATTTTAGTTTTTTTATCAACTGGAACTAAGCCCACTAAAGTTTGTCTTTGTGGGTCAACAAAAGCATTTTTCTCTAAAGATCTCTTTCCTATGAAATCTTTTTTCTGACTGACCATACCTTGTAAACCTAAATCGTAAGGTACAGCTCTTCCATCAAGTTCTGGACCAGAAACATGACCCATTTCAATTCTTAATGTGGCTAGAGCTTCAGTTCCATAAGGTTGAATTCCAAATTCTTCACCAGCTTTAATAATTTCATTCCACATAAATAGTCCATGGTTAGACTCAACATTAACTTCATAAGCGAGCTCTCCAGAAAATGAAATTCTATAAAGCTTAGCGTGAATTCCCGCAATTTCGGTTTCCACTAAACCCATAAATGGAAATGCTTCTGTAGAAAAGTCAACAGAAGGGAAAAGTTTTTTCATTAAATCTCTAGATTTGGGTCCAGCTATTGCAGAACCTGACCATTGTTCAGTTGTAGATAAAACATTCACTTTTAATTCTGGCCAAACAACTTGTAGATAAAATTCTAAATGAGATAAAACATTTGCGGCTTGTGCAGTAGTGGTAGTCATATGAAAATGATTTTCTGATAGTCTAGTAGTAGTACCATCATCAAATACCATTCCATCTTCTCTTAACATTACACCGTATCTAGCCTTACCTACAGGGAGTTTCATCCATGCGTTTGTATAAACTCTATTTAATAACTCTGCAGCATCAGGACCTTTAATATCAATTTTACCGAGTGAAGTTACGTCACAAATACCAACACCCTTACGAACATTAAGCGCTTCTCGATTAACTGCATCACTCATAGTTTCATTTCCTCTTGGGTAATACCTAGGTCTTAACCAAAGACCAGCATTAGTGAATACAACATTATTTTCGACATGCCATTTATGCGTTGGGGTTTTTCTAGTTGGCTGGAAGTGATTTCCAACTTCTCTTCCAACTATTGTACCAATGGTAACAGGAGTGTAAGGGGGTCTAAATGTAGTGTGACCAACTTCAGGAACTATTTTCTTTTGAATATTAGAAACATGTTGGAGGCCGTTTAAATTACTTGTCTTACCTTGGTCTCCAGCCATACCAAGGGTAGTGTATCTTTTTACATGCTCAATTGATCTAAAGCCTTCTCGAACAGCAAGCTCTACATCTGAAACAGCTACATCATTTTGAAAGTCAATAAACCTTTTTGGTTTTTTTCCCTCAGGTAGAGGCATGCACCAAAATTTGTCATGAGCTTGATATGAAGATTCCTTAGAAGTTGGAACGGTAGTATTTTTGTTGTTGGAAGTAATGGAATTAGATAAATCAAAACCTACCTGAAAACCTTCAGCTAAAGATTGTTTTAGTGTAAAAGATCCATTGGCGGAACCAACTGCTGTTTCCTTTTGCCTTTTGTTATTAGGAACAAACGCATCTAAGTCTTCGTCAAACTTTAATTTATTTCCAGCCTGGGAAGATAAATGCACTGTCGGTGTCCATCCTCCTGACATACAAATGCAATCACATTCAATTTCTTCTAAACTTACAAAACTTTCTTTATCTGAATTAAGTTTTCCAATAATTGCTGAAGTAATTTTAAGACGACCTTTAACATCGGCAACACCTGAATTAAATTTAATTTCCAATCCTAATGATTGGGCTTCTTTAACTAGATCACCGTCAGAGTTTTCTCTAGTATCTACAATTAAAGATTTAATATTATTTTTATTAAATTCTATTGCAGCTTTATATGCAGAGTCATTATTTGTAAAAATAATTGGTTTTTTACCTACAAGAGTTCCATAAACTTTCATATATTCTGTTGCAGCTGATGCTAGAAAAATTCCCGGTCTATCATTATTTCCAAAGGATAGCGGTCTTTCTATTGAACCAGTTGAAACAACAACTTCACCAGCTCTTATATAATGAAGTCTTTGTCTTGGAGTAAATTCACTAGGGTTCTCAATGTGATCACTAACTCTTTCAAACATTACAGTCATGTTATGATCGTAATAACCAAATACTTGAGATCTATTTTTTACAATCACATTAGGTAAACTTTTTAAGTGATTAATAGTTTCATCTGCCCATTCCTTGCCTGATTGATTACCAATAGTGACATCGTCCGTTAAAAGAGATCCACCAAAATGAGCTTTATCTTCAGCTAATATTACTTTAGCACCATTGTTAGCAGCAGCAAGAGCAGCAGCGAGACCTGAAGGTCCAGAACCAACAACTAAAACATCACAATGTTCATAATTATGTTCATATCTATCAGGGTCTGGTTTAATTGGAGCGACACCCATACCGGCAGCTTTTCTTATTATTGGCTCATAAACACTCATCCAAAAACTTTTAGGCCACATAAATGTTTTGTAATAAAAACCTGCAGGAAAAAATCTGTTTAAGACATTATTAATTTCTCCAATATCAAATTTAACAGAAGGCCAACAATTTTGACTTTTCGCTTTGAGACCTTCAATTATTTCCACTTCAGTTGCCATTATATTTGGCTCAGATTTATCACCTTCATGAAGCTGAACCATTGCATTAGGCTCTTCAACACCAACTCCTAAAAAACCTCTAGGTCTATGATACTTAAAACTCCTACCAACCAAATGAACACCATTAGCTATTAAGGCGGAAGCAAGAGTGTCTCCATCAAACCCTTGATAGGACTCACCATTAAAAGTGAAGTTAACTACTTTATTTTTATTAATTAAATTGTTATCTGATTGTGTTCTGAAATTTCCAGTCATAGTATTTATAATTCCTCGTCTAATTTTGCTGTATTAAAAATTTCGTGGGTAGCAGTATCTCTTAAAGCTTTGAACCATTGTCTGCATCCTGATACATGGTGCCAAAATTCCTGGTGCTTTCCTCTAGGATTATCTCTGAAATAAACAAAGTCATCCCAATCTTTTGTAGAAACTTCTTCACCTAACTTAGGTCTTTTAATAGTTGCATCACCGCCATAAGCAAATTCATTTTGTGATCTCTTACCACAATGAGGGCATTTAATTTCTAACATAAACTAGCCTATCCAAGGTTTTGGACCGACACCCTTTTCATCGAGAATATTACCGGTATGGAATCTCTCTAAATTGAAAGGTTCATTTAATTCATGAGGTTCATTTTTAGCAATAGTATGGGCAAAGACGAAACCAGAACAAGGAGTTGCTTTAAATCCTCCATAACACCAACCGCAGTTTAGGTAAACACCATCAATGTGCGTTTTGTCAATAATGGGAGTTCCATCCATTGACATATCCATTATACCACCCCAACTTCTTAACATCTTTAATCTACTGAAGTTTGGAAATACAGCTAATCCTCCAGATAATACATGCTGTATCATTGGTAAATTTCCTCTTTGAGCATAACTATTATAACCGTCTAAATCACCACCCATTACCATCTCACCTTTGTCTGATTGACTGCAGTAAAAGTGTCCAGCTCCAAAAGTGACAACATTATGAAGAAGCGGTTTCACTGGCTCAGAAACACAAGCTTGTAAAACATGAGCTTCAATTGGTAATCTCATGTTTAGTTTGTCAGCAAGTAAAGTAGTGCTACCTGCAACACATAAACCAACTTTTTTAGCTTTAATATCTCCTCTTGAGGTTCTCACTCCAGAAATTTTTCCATTTTCAACATCAAATCCTGTGACTTCACAATTTTGAATAATATCAACTCCCATTGCATCAGCTTGTCTCGCATAACCCCAAGCAACTGCATCATGACGTGCAGTACCACCCCTTGGCTGCATTAAGCCCCCAACAATTGGAAAGCGGCATGTTTCAGAAAAATCAGCAAAGGGAATCATTTTTCTCACTTCTTCTCTGTTAAGAAGAATGGCGTCGATGCCATTTAATCTCATTGAATTACCTCTTCTTGCAAAGGCATTTAACTGACCATCGGTGTGTGCTAAATTAATAATTCCTCTAGGAGAGTACATTACGTTATAGTTTAATTCTTGACTTAAATTTTCCCATAACTTCATTCCTAATTCATAGAAATGAGCATTTGCATCAAACATATAGTTTGATCTTAATATAGTAGTATTACGCCCTACATTACCTCCACCAATCCAACCTTTTTCAATCACTGCAACATTGGTAATGTTATGTTCTTTTGCTAAGTAATAAGCAGTAGCTAATCCATGGCCACCGCCACCTATTATTATCACATCATATTCTTTCTTGGGGTGAGGGTCTTTCCATGCTAAATCCCAATTCTGGTGATCGGAAAAAGCGTTTTTGATTAGACTAAATACTGAATATTTTTGCATTGTATAATTATTCTTTTTTTAAAAATATATAGATCAATTTTGATTCTTTTATTACCATGTTTCATATTATGGAACACGATTAAATGTAAGAATTGTCATAGTAAAATCAACTCAAAATATTCTATTTGTTTAAGATATGTTTATCTAATAATATCTTTTTTGAAATTAAAGGAGTAGGAAATGACAAAAATAGCAATTATAGGAGCAGGACCCAGTGGCTTAGCACAATTGAGAGCATTCGAATCAGCTGAAAAAAATGGGGATAAAATTCCAGAAGTTGTTTGTTTTGAAAAACAAGAAGACTGGGGAGGACTATGGAATTATACTTGGAGAACTGGAACTGATGAATTTGGTGAACCTGTGCATTGCAGTATGTACAGATACCTCTGGTCTAATGGCCCTAAAGAGTGTCTAGAATTTGCTGATTACAGTTTCGAAGAGCATTTTGGAAAACCTATAGCCTCTTACCCTCCTAGAGCTGTTATGCTGGATTATATTCAAGGAAGATTAGCAAAGTCTAATTTTAGAGATAAAATTAAATTCAGAACTCCTGTGAGAAGTGTGGTGTTCAATGAAGAAAAAAATAATTTTACAATTACTTCTCATGATCTAAAAAACGACAAAGTGAACGTCGATGAATTTGATTTTGTTGTATGTGCTAGTGGTCATTTTTCAACGCCGAATGTACCTAGCTTTGACGGGTTAGATAAATTTGGTGGGCGTGTTATGCATGCACATGATTTTAGAGATGCATTAGAGTTTAAAGATAAAGATCTTTTAATTGTTGGTACAAGTTACTCTGCAGAAGATATTGCCTCTCAATGTTATAAGTATGGAGCAAAATCCGTAACTATAAGCTACAGAACCAATCCTACAGGTTTTCATTGGCCTGAAAATTTTTCTCAAGTTCCATTAATAAATAAAATTGAAGAAGGAAATAAGATTCATTTCATTGATGGTTCTACTCGAGTTGTAGATGCTATTATTTTATGCACTGGTTATTTACATCACTTTCCTTTTCTTACCGATGATTTAAAATTGAAAACTAATAACTGCTTATGGCCTTTGGGAATTTATAAAGGTATTTTCTGGGTAGATAATCCAAAAATGATGTACCTTGGAATGCAGGATCAATTTTATACTTTTAATATGTTTGATGTGCAGGCTTGGTATGCAAGAGATTACATGATGGGAAAAATTAATCTCCCCAATAAAAATGAAATGCTTAAAAATAATCAGGATTGGAAGAATAGAGAAGAAAAACTTGAAAGTGACGAAGATATGATCTGGTTCCAAGGTGATTATACAAAAGAGTTAATGGAGGCTACTGACTATCCTACTTTTGATATTGAAGGTGTTAATAAGCTATTTATGGAATGGGAACACGATAAACATAATGATATAATGGGTTACAGAAATAAGTCCTATAAGTCACTTATGACTGGCAATAAAGCTCCAGCCCATCACACGCCTTGGCTTGATGAATTGGATGACTCTTATGAATCGTACATGAAGAATTAAAAATATATTTTAGTTTTTACTTTTAATTCTAGTTGTTTCTTCCATCCAAGATTTATACTTATAATTCTTATGAAGATTCACTTGGTGTACTAAATTGAATCTGTCAATAAAAGAGGAAATATAAGACTCTTCTATTTTTTTTTCTATCTTTTGAGAGCAAAAATTTATCTTTGTTTTTGATTTACTAACCATAAGATAAAAATATTAAAAACAAAAAGCATGTAAATTATTTTTTTTTGGATGAATTAATTCAATGATTCCGATAGTATTTTGGAAATAAATTCAGATTTATAAATTAGTATTTAAGCTTTAACTCTTGATTTATCAGGATCATAAAAAGGAAATTTCACCACTTTCGCTTTAATTCTTTTTTGATGTCCATCTAACTTACCAATTTCAACTTCTGTATCAATAGCAGAATAGTTAATATCCATTTTACATAAAGCTATCATTTTTTTTAATGTTGGCGATTTCATCCCACTTGTAATGGTACCTATTTGAGCTCTTCCACCAACCTCATGAACGCAATCTCCATGTCCACACAGTTCATTACCATCAATCTCAAGACCAACTAAAGTTCTTTGCGGACTTGCTTTTCTTTTAATTAAGTTATTTTTGCCAATAAAATCATCCTCTTTAGATTTTAAGGGCACTGTAAAACTAATACCCGCCTCAAATGGATCGGTTTGATCATCAAATTCATAATTTGCAAAAATAAGTCCAGCTTCAATTCTTACTAAATCCAAAGCATCTAACCCCATAGGCAAAATTTGAAATTCCTTACCAGCTTCCATCACAGCATCCCAAACTTCAGTAGCATGTCTTGGATGACAAAAAATTTCATAGCCTAGTTCTCCCGTGTATCCTGTTCGAGAAACCATAATAGGAATACCATTTAATTGATGTAAATTACCTATTGTAAATCTAAACCAACCTAAATCTTGAAGAGAGACTTGATGGTCAGGAGTCCAAGTAATTTTTTTCATTATCTCTCTACTTCTAGGTCCTTGAACAGAAACGTTATGAAGATTATCAGTAGATGACTTGATCCAAACTTTTAATCCAAATTCCTTAGCCTTCTCTCTTAACCATTCTCCACAATATTCATCTCCACAAATCCATCTAAAATTAGTATCAGTCATTCTAAATACTGTTCCGTCATCAACCATACCACCATGTTCATAGCACATGGCTGTGTAAACAACTTGTCCTACAGCTAATTTTCTAATATTTCTTGTGCAGGTTCTTTGCATAAGTTCTTCAGCATCTGGACCTAAAATTTCAAATTTTCTTAATGCGGATAAATCCATAATAATAGCTCTTTCGCGACAAGCTTCGTATTCTTGAAGAGCACCATTATTGTTATATTTTGTTGCAAGCCAAAAACCTTTATAATCAACTATGTTATCTGTAAGTTTAGATACTCTTGGATGAAATCCTGTTTCTTTTGTAAGTTTTGGTTCTGAGTCTGGCTTCATTCTAAATGCCCCTCCTTTACTATAGGGCTTTTTTGGTCTGTAAATTCTAACAAAGATATCCGTACAATTCCATCCATTAGCCGCATCAATATCATCTGGACATGCAGAAGAAATACATACTAAAGGCTTAAGAGCTTTAAATAAAATATAATCACCTGGTCTTGAATAGGGTTCGTCAAAAATAAGAGAGTTGTTACTGTCAATGCCGGTATTATAAAATAAATTAACTGCATTCCATCCAAGTCTTTTTCTGACCGAATACTTGTCTAAAGCATAATTAAAATTATCAGAACAATTAGGATGACCAAAATATCCATGATCATCATAAAATTTTGAAGAACAGGCTATACCATAAGTATCATGATGACCTACTG
>ERZ887851.3002-NODE-3002-length-12671-cov-5.195387_pt1 | contig 12671 bp, 12 predicted proteins | sample MGYA00521100_ERZ887851 | MGnify/ENA primary metagenome ERZ887851 (study PRJEB32303, sample SAMEA104408602) | aquatic metagenome | biome: Brackish water; feature: Pelagic; material: water | place: Baltic Sea | collected 2014-06-06T16:11:00 | depth 11,444 m ...
GTGTCATACCCACAAATACGATCCCCTGACCCATCACGAATATTACCAAATGTTCGATTTTTTTAATCAGTCAGAGGACACCGATAAAAAAGATGAGCGCCCGTTTCTGGCACTGTGGGAGCCGGAACAGGAAACACAAAAAGCGGATTGGAGTGCTCGAATTTCTGAGCTCAAAGACATTCTAAAGACGCCAACCCCGGCGTTAGAAACTGAACAGGAATCGTGGCTCAAAGGAATTCGAAAAGAACCTGAGTGGACGGCTTTAAAGCCACTCATCGCAAATGGAAAATCGACGGAATTGGAAATCTCGAAAGCGGGATCGGTTGTCGCTTCAGGAAAAGAAAAAGCAGCGAATGACACCTATTCAGTAACTCTAGCTGCTCCTGAAAAGCCCACCGAATTGACTGCACTGCGTTTAGAAATTGCCGCCGAGCAAACGGATAATTTTGTCCTGTCTCAAATTTCGGCACGCTGGATCCCTGATGAGAAAACATCGCCTAAAGCACAATTCCTCCGTGTTTCACTGCCAGGAAAAGGGAAAATGATTCACCTTGCCGAAGTGCAGATTTTTTCTGGAAAAGAAAACGTTGCGCTGAAAGGAACGGCGAAACAAAGCTCAACGTATGTGGACGCTGCCGCCAAGCGGGCAATCGATGGGAACACAGATGGCGACTACGCAAAGGGCTCTGTTTCGCATACCGGAACAAACGACACCAATCCGTGGCTGGAAATCGATTTGGGAGCCGAAAAAGCGATCGATAAAATTACGCTTTGGAATCGAACGGAAAGCACCTCGCTTGAACAACGACTGGCGGGTTACGAAATTTCTCTGCTCAGCTCGAAGCGCGAAGTGATTTGGAAACAGACTCCGAAAGATGTTCCGCAGCCCAATTCAGAATTTTCACCGAGTGGAGAGCGCGATCTCAATTTCACGGTGGCAACGGCAACCCACGAGCAAGATGGATTTCCGGCATCTGCTGTTCTGACAGCGAAAGCAGATAAAAAGAAAGGCTGGGCCATTGGCGGTGGAACCGGATATCGGCAGGAATTGAGTCTAGTCACCAAATCCCCGGTAAAAATGGACGGAGGTAAAATCGTGGTGACGTTGCCTCAAACCTCCGAACACAAATCGCATTTGCTCACTCATTTTTCATTCTGCGTTGCGAGCGATTCGAATGTGTTGGAATGGGCAAAAATGCCTGTCAGCATTCGGAATACGGTCAAGCGCGACTCCAGCAAATTGACGCCAAAGGAACAGCTCAAACTCGCCGATTACTTTCGAACCATTGCCCCGTCCCTAAATCCACAGCGAACCGAACTCGCAAAAGTCGAGAAGCAACTCACTGCCGCGAAGCCACGAACGACCATTCCGGTGATGCGTCAGTTACCTGCCGACATGCATCGCGAAACTCACGTCCACCTTCGGGGGAGCTACGCAAGCCCGGGCGATAAAGTGACCGCTGGAGTTCCTGCCGTTTTTCATCCGCTTGAGGAAGGAGCGAAACCTGACCGGTTGGCTCTCGCAAAATGGCTGGTCGATCCTGAAAACCCACTGACCGCACGCGTCGTCGCTAACCGTCATTGGGAACACATTTTTGGAATCGGCATTGTCGAAACCAGTGAAGAATTTGGTTCGCAAGGCGAAATCCCTTCGCACCCGGAATTGCTCGACTGGCTTGCGATCGACCTTCAAACAAACGGCTGGGACCTGAAACATTTCATCAAGCAACTGGTGATGTCTGCGACCTACCAACAGTCTTCGAAAACAAATCCGAAACTGGAAGAACGCGATCCCTACAACCGAGTTCTCGCTCGCGGTCCACGTGTGCGGGTCACGGCCGAGATGGTTCGTGATCAGGCACTCGCTGTAAGTGGCTTGCTGAGCGGAAAAATGTTTGGCCCACCGGTAAATCCCCCACAGCCTAACATGGGGCTGAAAGCAGCCTTCGGCAGTGCCACCGATTGGAAAACCAGCATCGGCGATGACAAATATCGGCGAGGGCTATACACCACCTGGCGGCGCTCAAACCCGTATCCATCCATGGCGACATTCGATGCGCCAAACCGTGAAATTTGCACCGTGCGCCGAAGCCGAACCAACACGCCGCTGCAAGCTCTCGTGACGCTGAACGATCCCGTTTACGTTGAGGCAGCCCAGGCGCTGGCAAGAAAAATCACTGCTGAAGGCGGCGATTCAATCGAAGACAAGGCGACCTTTGCGATCCGAACCGCGTTGCTTCGCGAACCCGGTGACAAAGAAATCGAGCGCCTCTCCGCTTTTTATAAGATGGCTCTGGAAGACTATTCAGCCATTCCCGAAGAAGCAAAGAAGATGGCCGAAAAACCGCTCGGGGAATTGCCGAAAGGAGCCAACATTCCCGAACATGCAGCCTGGACTGTCGTCTCAAACGTCATTCTCAATCTCGACGAAATTTTCATGAAACGGTGATCTATCACTGAAAATTCAAACTCCCCTTTCACCTGATGAACCCACTTCTCGAAAGTCTCCAGCTTAAAACTCGCCGCCACTTCTTGCGGCAATCGACCGCCGGCATCGGCGGCATTGCCCTGAATGCTTTTCTCGCCGAGGAAAAAGCTCGTGGCGAAACGCCCAATCCACTCGCACCAAAACAGCCGCATTTCCCAGCCAAAGCGAAGCGTGTGATCTACCTTCACATGACCGGGTCCCCTCCGAATCTGGATATGTTTGATCACAAGCCGGAACTGGTGAAACGCACCGATCAGGAATGCCCGGATGAATTTTTAGAAGGCCGCACATTCGCTTTCACCTCCGGCACGCCAAAGCTCATGGGTTCTCCGCGTGAATGGTCGCAACATGGCAACAACGGAATCTGGATGTCCGACGCGATCCCAAATTTTCACAAGCACGCCGACGATATGTGCCTCGTGCATTCCATGCACACCGATCAGTTCAATCATGCTCCAGCTGAGCTGCTTGTTTATACGGGGTCGCCACGTTCCGGTCGCCCATCGATGGGAGCCTGGACGACTTACGGGTTGGGTTCAGAAAACGAGGACCTTCCCGGTTTTGTCGTTCTTATTTCCAGCGGTGTTCAACCCAATGGTGGAAAAAATTCGTTCGGCTCAGGTTTTCTGCCGTCCGTTTATCAGGGAGTTCAGTGCCGTTCAAAAGGTGATCCGGTTCTGTATTCTTCCGATCCTGCAGGAATGGATCGTACGATGCGCCGTAAAACACTCGATGCCATTCGTGACCTAAACGAAATTCAGGGCGAAGAAATGGGGCATCCTGAAACGCAAACTCGCATTTCACAGTATGAACTGGCTTATCGAATGCAGACGGCTGTTCCCGAGGTGATGGATATTTCGAAGGAGAAAAAATCCACGCTCGAAGCTTACGGAGCAGAGCCTGGTGGAGCGAGCTTTGCCAACAACTGTCTCCTCGCGCGGCGGCTTGCCGAGTCAGGCGTTCGCTTTGTTCAGTTATTTGATTGGGGCTGGGATTTCCACGGAACCGGTGTTGGTACCGGCCTTCAAAAGGGACTCACCGACAAATGCGCCACGATGGACAAACCCATTTCCGCACTGATCGATGATCTGAAAGAACGCGGACTTTTCGAAGACACGCTGATCGTTTGGGGCGGCGAATTTGGACGCACGCCATTCCGCGAAGGTCGCACCGCCAAATCGAAAGTCCTCGGCCGCGATCACTATCCTGACGCATTCACCATGTGGATGGCTGGAGGCGGAATCAAAGGCGGCTACGAACACGGAAATTCCGACGAGCTCGGATTCAATGTCGCCGAAAAACCAGTGCATGTTCACGACTTACAGGCAACGATCATGAACCAGCTTGGATTCGACCACGAGCAACTCACGTATCGTTTTCAAGGCCGCGATTATCGCCTCACCGATGTTCACGGACATGTCGTTAAGGATCTGATCGCCTAATCGGTTTTAACGATCCAACAGGGTTGCCTCATCGAACATACCCTATTTGATCGTGGCGACGGAATACGCTATGTTCAGCAATGTCCGAGCACTCCCACGATTGCCACATTCCCGAAGAAGAATCTGAATCGATAATTGATAACATTATCGAACGGCTCAGGAAGACCGGCATGCGCAAAACGGAAGCGCTTGAGGAATTGTTGCAGACGATGTTGACGCATCACCGTCCGTTCCTGCTGACCGAACTGGCTGAGGTGCCAGGACTCGAAGATCGCGATCAGGCGACGGTTTATCGACTGATCATGAAGCTGAAAGATGCCGGGGTGGTTCGACAGTTGAGCCTGGGCGAAAAGGGCAATTACTTTCAACTGAACCTCGCCAATCATCATCACGATTATTTACTATGCAGAGAATGCGGAACCGTTACCGAAGTTCCCGTCGAGTGCATCTTGAAATCGGTTGAAGAAAAGCTCTCAGCTCAACACGGCTGGAAACATTTGACTCACTCCCTCGCGTTTCAGGGAACGTGTCCTGATTGCCTTGCGACAGCTTGACGCGCGTATGCCGGTTGAATTCCTTTTCAAACGCAAGTAATATGCATTAAAAGGTTGTTTCTGATCATCACTTCCTGTTAATTCGTACCGTGCCCCCTGCTTTAAAAGAGCCTCTTCCCGCTTGTGAAACAATTGTGGAATGCAGTAACCTGTCCTTTCGCTACGGTAAAACGTGGGTATTGGAAGATGTGTCATTTTCAGTTCCCAAAGGTGAATCGCTCTGCGTGATCGGGCCGAACGGCGGAGGTAAATCCACTCTCTTAAAACTGCTCCTTGGCTTGGAGGAAGCGGAACGCGGTTCGCTGAAGATTCTGGGAAAGTCACCCGAAAAAGCGCGATCAAAAATCGGCTATGTCCCTCAGGCAATGCGATTCGATCCGCTCTTTCCTATCACCGCGCTCGACATCGTTTTGATGGGGAGACTCGATCGATTGCGCATCGGCGGATTTTCAAAAAATTGCAAAGCCATCGCTCTCGAAGCGCTTGCTGAAGTTGAAATGGCCGATACAGCCAAACGAGCCTTTGCTGATTTGTCCGGAGGCCAACGCCAGCGGGTCATGATTGCCCGAGCCCTCGCCTGTGAGCCGGAACTGCTCTTGCTCGATGAACCAACCGCAAACATCGATCTGTCGATCGAAGAGCAATTTATCGAAACGCTTCAGAAGCTCCGCAAGAAAATGACCATCATGATGGTGACGCACGATTTGGATTTGGTCTCGCTCCTGGGCGATTCCGTCCTGTGCGTGAACCGTCGGATTCATCGCCATTCGTTACCACTCAGCGGCGACACGATTCGCGAAATTTACAGCGGCGGTCGGCGTATCGAGCACGACCAACGTGCCCGTCACAACCACGGAGACCACTCTGCCTGCGATCATGACTGAACTTTTTGATGCCCTCGAAAATTTTTCGTTCATGCGCTATGCGTTGTTCGTCGGGATTCTCTCGAGCTTCACGTTCGGTGTGGTGGGAACGTTTATCGTGACTCGCCGGATCAGTTACATCGCAGCTGCGATTTCTCACAGCATTCTCGGTGGAATCGGTGCATCAATCTATTTCAATCGCGTTTATGGACTGGAATGGCTCACTCCCATGCTCGGAGCCATCGCCGCTGCTCTGATTTCAGCCGGGGTGATCGGGTGGGTCACCCTGAAGTTTAAGGAACGGGAAGATACCATTATTGCTGCGATATGGACCTGCGGGATGACTGCCGGCCTCCTGTTTATCCACTATGCACCGGGACAAGCGGTCAATCTCGAGAGTTATATTTTCGGGGACATCCTTCTCACTTCCTGGTCTGACGTCATTGCCACCGTCATTCTTGCTGTTCTCGTCCTCGGACTGGTTGGCCTCTTTTACCACAAACTGGTCGCTGTTTGTTTCGATGAAGAATTCACCAGTTTACGGGGCGTCTCTTCAAAACTGTATTATTTCCTCCTTCTCGGGATCGTCGGCATTTGCATGGTTTTGTTAGTCAGAGTTGCGGGAATTGTTTTATCAATTGCCTTGATCGTTCTTCCTGCGGCAACGGCGAGTCGATTTGCCAACCGGTTGTGGTCGATCATGATCCTCGCCGTCATCTTATCCGTGATTTACAACATCGGCGGATTGGCATTCAGCTTTCAAATGAGTGTTCCGACGGGTTTCTTTATCGTCGTCACTGCAGGCGTGGTCTATGCGCTTTCGTTTTGTTTCAAGCGGAGAAAGAACTGATCTCTGAATTCAGGATCGCTTGTGCTTCAGCAGCCAGTCGATCGCCTCGTTCGATTCAAAAGTCTGCGTCCAGACATCATGACTCGCTTCGGGATGAATGGTCAGTTTTACCTTCCGCCCTTTCTTTCTCAAAACGGCTTCCATTTCGATAGATTCTGAAACAGGAATTACGGGATCTTTCCTGCCATGAATCAACCAAATCGGAACATCACCAAGCCATTGCGCATATGGAGTCGGAGCTGCAGCACACAGAATGAGCATTGCGGCAAAACGATCCGGATTTTCCATTGCCAGCCGATACGATCCGTAGCCGCCTCGACTCATGCCGGCGAGGTACACCCGATTTTCGTCATGGCCGAGGTCTTTGGTGACTGCATCCATAAACCGTGCGAGCCGGTCTTCATCCCAGAAACCTCTGATCTCCGGATTCAGCGGGGAAATCACAATCATTGGAAAGTCCCGCCCCTTCTCAATTTCCTTCGGAGGACCATGCGTTTTCACCTTTTCAAGGTCATCCCCGCCTTCGCCGCCACCATGTAAAAACAGCAGCAACGGCAACTTCGCAGACTCCGCGTCGACCGTTGGCTGGTATAACAGATAGTCCACCACCTCGCCCGTTGAGAGCTTTATTTGACGGGACTGCTGAAGCGACTTCGCATCCTGAGCAACTCCCTGAACCGCGAGAAGAAACGAGAGCGTTAACCAAACAAGAGGTTTCATATTCACATTTCAATCTGAACTCAGTTCTGAAAAACGTCGACGATCATTCACGGTTTTTTGTATCGATCCAAATCGTCACCGGTCCATCATTGACCAGACCGACTTCCATCATCGCTCCAAATTCTCCGGTCCCGACAGCCTTGCCGAGAGCCTCAGATAGCGACGAAACAAATGCTTCATACATCGGAACGGCATGATCCGGCCGTGCTGCTTTATCAAAACTCGGCCGGTTCCCTTTCTTTACCCGCGCATGAAGCGTGAACTGACTGACCACCAGCGCATCACCACCACAATCTTCAATCGAGAGATTCATTTTGCCCTCGCCGTCCTCAAAAATTCGGAGCGATACAATTTTTCGAACAAGCCACCCGATGTCTTCTTTCGTATCCGCAGCTTCCACTCCGAGCAAAACAAGCATTCCCGCGCCGATTTCACTTTTGATCGTTCCTGAAATTGTCACCGAAGCCTGGCTGACACGTTGAATTAGAGCTCGCATAATGGCATATTTCACTCCTTCCCTTTTCGATTTCCACTGCTAATTTCAAGCAATCCGATTACTCGAAAACGCAGGGGCGTTCGGAGAACACTCCCTGTTGGATCGTAAACCCCATCATGTCACAAATTCTCATCGTATTGGCGGTCATCATTGCAGCCATCGCGTTTCGCAGCTTTCAAAATCCAATCATCCGAAAATGCGGAGCGATCGGGATTCTCGTAGCGAGCTACCTGACAGCTTACTTCCTCACCGACAGCCACATTGCAGGCATCGGAGGAGCCCTGATCTGGTTTCTGCTTCCCTGGATCGAACTACTGACTCGCATTCGAAAAATGCGTCTTCCCTTTCACAAGTCGCTCGAAAAACAGCCTCCGCCAAACTCGCGCCGTTTTCCCACACTGGAGGAAATTACCGATGAAATCGAAGCGGAAGGTTTTGAATACGTTTCGGACTCCGGCTGGAATTGGGAACATGTCAGCCAGTTTTACCGAATTTTCTATCGGGCAACCGACAAAATGCAGGCCACAATTTGCTTCACCGAACAGGATTCTGTCGCTTATGCCTACATCACACTCAATTCGCGAACTGCATCGGGACGAATTTACCGAACGTGGAATTTCCCTTTCAGCAACACCATGAAACTGGCACCTGAGGTAAAACTCAATCGATCGGCCGTCGCCTCTTCGTTTAGTGATCTGTTGGAAAACCACCGCCAGTTTTTAGATGGCATTTCCGTTTCGCAAGATGAACTGACTGATAACGACCCCGAACTGATTCCTCAGCTGATCGAAAAAGAGACCGGCCAGCAGATTCGTCACAACCTGGATCACGGATTGATCGAACTGGCGGAACAGCCCGACATGTTTCGCTATTCGTGGCGCGGGCTGTTTTTTCTCTACGGCCAATTGGTAAAAGATTTAGTAAAACTCAGTTAAACCGGAATCAAATATGGAAGTCGAAGTTACAGCTATTTACGAAGGGAATCTGCGGACAACCACCACTCACGGGCCTTCTCAGTCGTCATTTGAAACCGATGCACCGGTCGACAATTGCGGCAAAGGCGAGCGCTTTTCACCGACTGATCTTGTTGGCACGGCAATGGGAACCTGCATGCTGACGATCATGGGGATTTATGCCCGGAATCATGACATCGACATCAAAGGCACAACCGTTCGCGTTTTGAAAACGATGACTGCTGACCTTCCGCGGATGATCGCGAAGATCACTACTGAAATCACGGTTCCCCTTCCGGCAGATCACGCAAACCGGCCGGGGATGGAAAAGGCGGCGCTCGGTTGTCCTGTGCATCGAAGTCTGCACCCCGACGTCGAAAAACCAGTCGTTTTCGATTGGGTGGGGTGATCAGATCACTTCTCCACAATCCAAATATTTCGGTAAAACACGGGATTACCGTGTCCCTGAAGAAAAATCGGGCCGGGTTCTGATGTCTCAGGCTTCCCGCCTCCGGTCGACTTGGGGATCTCAACATCATCGTGAATAAGGAAGCCATTCAGCTTCACAGTCATTCGGGCGCTCGCTGTTTTCTTCCCTTCTGCATTCCATTTCGCTGCGGTGAAATCGACGTCGTACGTTTGCCATTCAAGCGGAGGAAGACACATGTTTACAATCGGCTTGGCCGTTTTGTAAATGCCACCGGTTTCATTGTCTTCTCCCTCCAATCCAAATGCGTCGAGCACTTGCGTCTCGTATCGATGTTGGTGATAAACGCCGGAATTTCCGCGTCCCTGGCCCCGCGCGAAAGGCTTGAACGGTGTGCGAAATTCGAGGTGGAGGTGGTAATCTTTAAATTTTTGATTGGTGGCGATGTCGGTATTTTTCAAAAGGCCGTTAGCAATGAGATCGTCCTTGTTCCAGGCCTCATCAGAAGTTCCATCGAAGAGAATTACCGCTCCTTCGGGTGCTTTTTCACCAATCGTATCGCTGCCACGTTTTACTTTGGACAGCGCGATCCATGGCTTGCCGTCCTTATCCACCGAGATCTTTCCGTCAGCAATTTTTCCAACCATCTTTCCATCCGCTGATTTTAAAGCAGCCGCGGTGCCTGAAATTTTGCTTTTAGATTTCTCCCTCGTGTAACCAAGGCCGGGAAATCCACCTTCGAGAATATAGACATCGAATTTTCCATCTCCGAGCGCCACCGCCTGTACTGCCCATTTTTGTCCTTTTTCTGCAACACCGTATTCTCCTTGAATCAAAAAATCGGGATTTTCCTCTGCCGTTTTTGCAGGATCGATCCACGTGTCCTTTTTCTTTTGTCCGAATGCAGCCGAACAGACAAACAACGAAGCCGCGGTAATGAGGTGTATGGGGCGTTTCATAAAAGTAGATTGCCAGATTCGCGGCGATCTTTCAATACGTAAACAGATCAGATTCCGCCAACTCTTTCCCAGTCGAAGAGATAACAGCCCGGGTAATTTTACCTTTCATATTTGGAGTGAGCATGCGGCCCTTCCGCGCTCGCTGAACTTGCTTGTGAGTTAACTGCTCGGAACTGGCAGCAACCACCGCGTGATTGTCGATCCCTGCCTCGCTCAAAATTCCATCCACCGGCTGAATGCCAAGATCCCGTATTTCTGTGTTGTCGCTCATCACATTTTCGCTAATCGTTTACCAAAATATGACAACCCGAATTCTTCTCACTACCACCAGCTATCAAGACACTCCTGGACCCCACCACAACTTACTTGAGTCGTCGGCATACGAAGTCGTTCGCGAGCGAGGCCCTCTTCCCGAGGAAAAAATGCTGGAGCTCGCTGGAGAATTTGATGCCTTTCTCTGCGGTGACGATGCGATCTCACAAGCCGTTATCGAAAAATCGCTGCCACGTCTCAAAGTCATTTCAAAATACGGAATTGGCCTCGACAAAATCGACATGGAGTTTGCCACGGCTCAAAAAATCCCGGTGCTAAACACCCCGGGCGTAAATCATACCACGGTCGCTGAACACACGTTTGGACTCCTTCTCTGCCTTTCAAAACAACTGGTGGAAGTTGCCGGGGCCGCTCGCAACGGGGAATGGAGACGCCTCACCGGGCACGAAATCATGGGGAAAAAAATGGGGATCATCGGCCTCGGTCGCATCGGCAAAGAAGTCGCCATTCGCGCCAATGCCTTTGCCATGCCAGTGATGGCTTACGACCCCTATTGGGATGAGGCTTTCGCAACGGAACACAATGTCACTCGTTGTGAATCGATGGACGAAGTGCTCACTAGCGCGGACGTGATTAGTCTTCACTGCTTCCTAGACAAAAACACCCACGGCATGATCAACGCCATTAAAATCGAAGAGATGCAAGACGGTGCGATCATTCTGAATTGCGCCCGCGGTGAGCTTGTCGAAACTGACGGTGTTGTTGAAGCCCTGAAATCAGGCAAACTCGGCGGATACGGAGCTGATGTTTTAGATGAAGAACCGCCACCAGCAGACCACCCACTTCTGACGGCACCCAATTGCGTTATCACCAGTCACATTGGTTCCCGGACATACGAAAGCGTCGAGCGCCAGGCAATGCGGGCGACGAACAATTTGATCAACTTCATAAACGGAGATCCCGATTTCATTCAGGCAAACAAGTTCTAACAAAGCCACTTTTTATGTTCCAACCCTGTTGAGTCGTCGAATACACATTGTTCGATCATCGCATCTGAAACTTTTCTTACGCTACGAAAGAACGTTAAATTTTTCGCTTCGAAATTATTTAAGAACGCTGTAACTTCACTACTTCTACCCATAAACCTATGAGCACTAAGAAAACTGCAAAAAAGAAATCCGTGAAGCGCCCCAGCGCTAAAAAAATCGCATTCGTTGGCGTTGGCCGGATGGGCGCAAACATGGCGCGTCACTTGAATGATTTGAATTACAACGTCACCGCCATTTTCGATGTGAATCGCAATGTAGCAACCGCATTGGCTGAAGAGCTTGGTGCCACCGCCTATACAAAACTCGCTGAAGTCACCGCAAACGCAGACATCATTTTCACCGTGGTCACGAACGACGCCGCGATGAAAAAAATCTTCCTTGGCAAAAAGGATAGCCTTCTGACTGCTGCCGCAGGTAAAACCTTCATTAACTGCGCGACGCTTTCGCCGGGAATTCAGAAAGAGATTTCCACTGCAGCAAAACGCCGCAAAGCCGCGACGATTGAAGCCTGCATGGCAAGTTCGATCAGTCAGGCACGCACCGGTAAGCTTTACCTCATGATCGGCGCTGACGACGACGTTTATAAGAAGAACAAAGCGCTTCTCGAAGATCTCAGCATCAACCTTCGTCACATTGGCAAGATTGGAAAAGCTGCGGAAGTAAAAGCGCTCGTTAACATGGTGATGAACATCAACACCGCAGGCCTTGCTGAAGGACTTGGTTTGGCAAAAGCATTGGGACATGATTTAAAAATGGTCTGCGAAGTGTTTTCTCAAACAGGTGCGAACTCACGGGTTCTCGAAACCGATGCCGAAGACATGCTGGATCGAGATCACGAGTGCTGGTTTTCCGCTTCCCACGCAGCAAAAGACTCAGGCATTGCTGGTGGTCTTGCCCGCGAGAAGAAGCTCAATCTTCCGCTCAATACCGCAACGAAAGCTCAATATGACAAAATGGTGACACTCGGAATTGGTGAACTCGACAAATCGGGTATCGCTGAACTGACCTTCCCAAATCGTGCTGGAACTAGGAAAAAGGCCGCTAAAAAGAAAGCTCCAGCCAAGAAAAAAGCGGCAACTAAAAAGAACGCACCGGCTAAGAAAAAGACTCCTGCCAAAAAGAAAAAGTGAGTCTGACTTAGTTGAACGACTTTAACAGAAAGCGCCGTCGGTTGAAAAACCACGGCGCTTTTTCGTATCCGCCGGAAAAGACTCAGGAATTAAAAGAATATTCCTTCACTTGCGTTGCCCCGCGTTCAGAAATCGAAATGTGATTGAAACAAACGGGTACATCCGGAAGAAATCCACAGCCCTCTTCATCCGGCCCCGCCGTGAACTGACACGCCGGACTCGAGACCGCGGAGTAAAGAATCCCCTCATCGTAAATCTGCATTCCCCGATGAAGGTGACCAAAAAACATACCCAAAAATTTATTCTTTGGTGCTGATTTTAATATCGAATGAAGCGCATCTCCATTTTTGACGGGGAGGTTCTCATCAATCCACTTGGCCCCGATCGGACGCGCTGGAAAATGGATGAACACCGCAAAAGGCCGATCACTCCCGGCAATTGACGTTGAGAGGGCGTCCAGCTGATTC
>ERZ887851.3003-NODE-3003-length-12659-cov-5.454856_pt1 | contig 12659 bp, 9 predicted proteins | sample MGYA00521100_ERZ887851 | MGnify/ENA primary metagenome ERZ887851 (study PRJEB32303, sample SAMEA104408602) | aquatic metagenome | biome: Brackish water; feature: Pelagic; material: water | place: Baltic Sea | collected 2014-06-06T16:11:00 | depth 11,444 m ...
CACATCGACGCGGACCGCCCGCTCCCCGCCGACCCGGCGCAGCTCACCCTCCTGCAGCACCCGCAGCAGGCTGGCTTGCACCCGCAGTGGCATCTCGCCCACCTCGTCGAGCAGCAGCGTGCCCCCGTGGGCCAGCTCAAAGAGGCCCCGCCGCCGCCCTGCCGCCCCCGTGAAGGCGCCCGCCTCGTGGCCGAACAGCTCGCTGGCCAGGGTGCCCTCGGGCAGCGCGGCACAATTCTCTGCGATGAAGGGGCCTTCGGACCGGCGGCTGAGGCGGTGCAGCGCCTGTGCGACTCGCTCTTTGCCCGTGCCCGTATCGCCCAAGATCAGCACCGACAGGTCCGTCTGGGCCGCGCGGGCGATCGTGCTGCGCAGGGCCTGCATCGGTGGGCTGTGGCCGGTCAAGCCCAAGGTGTCCGTCTGGGCCCGCAAGGACGCCAGCTCGCTTCTCAGGGCCCGCACCTCGGGAAAGCCCTCGATGTCGAGGGTGACCTCGCGCCACGCCCGGGGGTGGGGGTCGGGCACAAACCGCGCGGGAATGACTTGCAGCAGGCGGGTCTCGCCACCCCGATCCAACAGCCCGGCCATGCCCAGCAGCACCCAGAGGGTCTGGCACTGGGGGGTGCCCGCGCTGAGCACCACGTCCACATCAGCGGGGCGGGGCAAGCGGGCCAACACAGGGCCCAGCCCGGCGAACAGTGCCGCGTGATCGGACGGATCGACAATGTCTTCAATCACGTCAATGTCGACCTTTCGAATGGTGCGGCGCAGCACCGTGGCGAGACGGTGAGCCGGGCCCTCGCCCGCGGGTGTGGTCAGCACGATGGCTGCGTCCCAGGGGCCGGCGTCGTCCTGGGCAACCAGTCGCCCCACGGGCCCCTGATCGTCCGGGGGCCGGGGACTGTGGTGGGCAGGCCGTGGGCCGGCGCTGCCGCGATCGGACCATGTGAGCAGGATGCGCATGGGCACTGCTACTGCGGACATCCCGGCCACACCACATCCCGCCGGGTGGCAGGTTCGTGATGACATCGCCCTGCATTCCCCTTCATCCCCGGAAGTACGGTAGAGTGGCGCATTGCCACCTCTGCGAGACGTCCATGCCTGACTACCAACAGTCCACGACCCAGCGCCGCACCAGCGGAAGCACCTCCAGCAGCTCCACGTCTGGCGGGATCAGCGGCGCCGGCAATCAGGCCGCGCTGGATGCGATGCAGAGCGAGGACCTCTCGTCGGAAGAGAAGGAACAGGTCATCGTCTACCTGACCCAGAACAGCGTCACTCACCAGAATGACGAGATTCCCGAGACGCTGGCGGCACTGCAGAAGGCCGACCGCGACGGGCTGGGCAAGAAGACCCTCCTGCCCATCTCCGATCCCTATGCCAATGGCCACCAGACCTACGACTATGCCTTTGGCAAAGAGACCGCCGACGCGGTCACGTGGTGGCATGACGATGAGTCGTTGACCAGTGGCCAGGCCCGTCTGGGCGAACAGACCCTCGACTTGGGCGCGGGTGACTATTCCCAGGGCGACGATCCGGCATTCCTCGCGAAGATGCAGGGCGACTGGCGCACCATGCTCGTCCACGTGGGCCTCTCCGACGACAAGGCCAGCGAGGTCATTGCGGCGCTGCTCACCGATGCCAATGGCAAAGCCAAGCTCACCGAGTCCGGCGGGCGCGGTGTGAACGAGCTGATGCAGCTCATCGGTGTGTTGAATCGCGCCGAGAATGGTGAGTTTGAGATCTCGTCCCTTGTGTTGTCGGGCCACCACTACTCCGGTTCCGACTACCTCTTCGGCGAGCAGCCCGGCCATGTCTACGACACCGATGCCCGGGTGGGCGACACGCTCAACATGCAAGATATCGAGGCGCTGGCGGCGGTGTTTCCCAAAGCGTACTCCCAAGTCGACAGCTTCATGTTCAGCGCCTGCAACACCCACAACCTCGGCATGGACGACAAGGACGGCAACGCCCAGTCCACGCCCGAGTGGGTCGCGGGCATGTTCCCCGAAGCCGAGCGCATGGCGCTGTGGGAAGGCATCGCCCCGGGCTCCGACATGGCCGCGTTCTGGTCCGGCGAGTTTATGTTGGATCAGGCCAAGGAAGAAAACGGCGACTCTGGTGCCTTCAATGACGCGATGTGGCGCACCACCAAGAAGGGGCAAAACCATCGCTTCGAGAAGGGCGAAGACGGCAAGTTCGAGGACGTCAACACCGCCAAGAACGGCAGCAGCTACGTCTACAACGACTACAAGGGCATGCGGAACAGCAACGGCGAGTCGTTCACCAAGCGCGAAGACCTGAAGAAGTACCTCCACAACAAGAAGTGAGCCGTTGACCGTGTCTCTCGCCCTCTCGGTTGTGTTTGCATCGGGCTTGGCCCTGGCCAATCCTTGCGCCGACGAGCGGGTGTTGGGGCGGGGACCGGTGGGGGTGCCCGTCGCGGCGGCCCGGCTGGACGTGACGCTGGTGTTGGCCCGTGAGCTGTTTGACGGGCTGCCCATGGTCGGCGCGGCGGATGTGCACGTGAAGTGGACGCTGCCCACGGCCCCCGCTGCCACTTGGGTGGTCTCGGGCCGCCCGGGGGTGGTGCCCACGATCTCGTCGGGTGGGGGCTGGTCACTCACTGCGGCGCCGCTGGGTTGGACGGCCCGCCAGTGTGAGCAAGGGGCGCCGGCCGACCATCAACAAGCCGTGGTGGCCAGCACGGGGCCGCTGACGGTCTTGTGGGCGCTGGGCGCGACCCCCGAGTGTCGGCTGCGTGTGCCCCTCGACGGCAGCTGGGCGCCCGGGGCGAAGCTCACCATCACGGTGCAGACCACCGGCGTGGCCCCGCCGATGCCCATCCAGCCGTCGCTGCCCAAGAGCGCGGTGGTGGCCGAGGGTGGATGGACGATGGTCAACCCCCAGGGTGACCTGGTGATCGACATTCCCGGGTGTGGCTAACCCTCAGGCTGACCCGGGGAACGGCGGCCCCGCTCAGGGCAGCTGGGCCTTGATGCGGGCGTAGCTGTGCAGGTCCACCGCGCGGCCGCCGGCCTCGAGGGTCTCGGCCATCGTGAACATCTCATTGATGTCGGTCCACGTGGTGCCGACCTCCTCGTTCAGCGCGATCCGGGACTCGCCTGAGAACATCGCCGTCTCGTTGGACACCCGGTCGAGGATTTCGGCCTCGACGTTGAGCTCGTAGGCCATCAGCGACACGCTGGTCAGGGCGCCGCCCACCGTGCCGAACCAGGCGTTGCGGTCCGTCTCGGCGGGCCAGCCGATCGGTCCCTCACCACCAAGGCTCTCGGGCAGCCGGTCGTACCAGACCGGGAGGTCTGCGGCGATGGGCAGCTCCGGGGTCTCGCTGGCGTCGATGAGGCCGCGGGCGTGCAGGTAGGTGTCGAGCAGCAGCATCAGCCGGTCGTAGCGCTCCGACTCCGAGATGGTGCGCCAGTCGTCCGCGGCGTGGGGCTCGATGTCGAGGTGGAGCCCGTCGAACTGGGTGGTGGCGTCTTCCTGGGCGGCGTTGAACAGCAGCAGGCGGTCCTGGATGCGGGTGTCCATCGCGTCCCACTCGTCCGGGCTGATCCAGGCCGGATCGCCCATCAACGCGTAGGACTGGATGCCGGCTTCGTGCAGGCGGGTGTTCCAGGCCGCGATGACCGCCGGCTCGCTGGAGGGACGGTCGCTGTAGGTGCCGTAGACCCGGTCGACGCCCCACGCCGTGAGGTCGGCGATCATCGCAGTCTCGGCCTCGACATCGCCGACAATGGCCTCGGTGCCGTAGGGGCTGTCGCGGTCCCGCCAGGCCCAGATGCCCCGGCCGTCCCCACTGCCGTCCCCGCCATCGGCCCCGTCCTCCCCGCCATCGGCGCCGCCGTCCCCGCCATCGCCGGAGCCGCCGTCCCCACCGTCCGCTCCGCCATCAGCCCCGTCGGCCCCGTCCGCGCCGTCTTCCCCGCCATCGGCACCCTCGGCACCATCGGCACCATCGGCACTGCCGTCGTCGGTGGTGGCAGATCCCTTGTACGCGGGATCGGTGCAGCCACTCAGCAGGGCGATGAGTCCGATGGCACGACGCAGCATGATGTCCTCCAATGCGGTGCTCTGGCATAGCATCCCGTCGCTGCGATCGGGGTGCCATGCGCAGGGCATCTGTGCCGAGGGGCCGCTGGGGGTGCTTCAGATCTGGGTCTCGGTCCAAGCCCACAGCGCGTCGCCTTGCGCATCACTCTGGGCATCGTTCAGTCCCGGCGCGTTGGGTTCCTTGGGCGCGCAGTCGCTGAAGTACAGCCCGCTGACACCCGCCAGCGAGGGATGCACCGCGACGTAGCACTGGGTCGCAGCGCCCTGCTCGACGGTCTTCATGACGTTCTTCATGCCGGCAAACATCGTCTCGGCATCGTCGATGTGGCGCGCAAGACCCGTGCGGATGACGCCGGGATGCAGGGAGTTGGCCGTGCGGGCGGACCCCTCGGCGGCAAAGCGGCGGGCCAGCGACCGGGCGAAGTGGATGTTGGCGAGCTTGGACCGGCCATACATCCGCCAGGGGTGGTAGTCCTTGGTGCCATCGGTGTTGTCGAGCTCCAGGCCCTGGTCGGCCATGCGGTGGGCCCCGCTGGACAGGATGACCACGCGGCCATCTGCGGCGAGGTTCGGGACCAGGGCGTTGACCAGCACAAAGTGGCCAATGTGGTTGACCGCAAGCTGGCGCTCGACGCCCCGGAGCTGCTGCAGGGAGGGCAGGGCCATGATGCCCGCGTTGGCCATGATGCCGTCGAGCTGTCGATCTCCGACCTGTGCCGCGGCCGCGCGGACCGAGTCCAGATCCCCGAGCTCACACGCGACGGCGGTGCCCTCGATGCCCAGCTCGGCGAAGGTGGCGGTGGCCTTGGCAGCGGTGCGGGACAGGCCGATGATGTGGGCCCCGCGCTTGGCGAGCACCCGTGCGGACTCGCGACCGAGACCGGAGTTCACCCCGGTGATGAGCCAGGTCTTGCCGGTGAGATCGATGCCTGCGGTGACTTCTTCAGCGGTGCTCTGGGATCCGAACGGGGACATGGGGCCTCCAAGGGTGAGTGCAGTCCGGTGAACACAGTTGTTGGCGGCTGGCAAGAGCCCATTGGCGCGGGTGCCGCCGCTGGGGAGGATGTCTCGACGGCATGGATGGCCTCCGCTACGGAGGCGCCGCCCGGGTGTGGGGCCCCCCGAGATTGCGCTGGGGTGGCCGGCTTGCGCCTGTGTGCGGAGACGACCGATGACCGCTGATGCCCGCGCCCAACTCCGGGCGGCGCTCGACGATGCCACCGCCGGTCTCATCGGCCGGAATGCCCTGTGCGAGCTGATCTTGCTCAGCGCCGTGGCCGGTGAACATGTGCTGGTGGTCGGGCCACCGGGCACCGGCAAGAGCGAAGCGGTCCGTCAGGTTGCCGGCGCGCTGGGTGGCCGGACCTTTGAGTATCTGCTCGGGCGCTTCACCGAGCCGGCCGAGCTGTTTGGCCCGGTGGACCTGCGCAAGCTGCGGGACGGGGTGCTGGAGGTCGACACCACCGGCATGCTCCCCGAAGCCGACTTTGCCTTCCTCGACGAGCTCTTCCTCGGGTCGACCGCCATCCTGAACACGCTGCTCGGTGTGCTCAACGAAGGCCACTACCGGCGGGGGCGCACCGATGTGCAGGTGCCGCTGCGCGTGTGTGTGGCGGCGTGCAACCACCTGCCCGAAGATGTTGCGCTGGCGGCCCTTGCCGACCGGTTCCTTGTGCGGGTCTTCGTCGACGCGCTGCCGGACAGCCGCCTCGAAGAGCTGCTTGGTGTGGCGGGTGTGGCCCGTGCCCCGGTGGAGACCGCGGGGCGCTTGGCGGCCCTCGATGTGCTCCGCGGGGCGGCCCGAGGCGTGGACCTCAGCGAAGCCCAGGGGCCCCTCGCCGAAGCCGTGCGCAGCTTGCGGGCGGAAGGGGTGCCGCTGTCGGACCGGCGGCTGGTGCGCAGCCAGCGCTTGGTCCAGGCCGCTGCGGCGCTGGCTGGCCGCACCGTGGCCACCCGTGCCGACATCTGGCCCCTGCTGTGTGTGGCGCCGACGCTGCTGGCCCAAGAGCGGGCGCGCAAGGTGCTGCCGGCCCTTGTGAAACATGCCGACAATGCCCTGCTGGACCATGCCGTCGCCGAGGTCTCCGACGGGCCCGAAGCCCTCGCCGGTCGCTTGGTCGCCGAGTCCCGGGCGCTGACGGCGGACGGTCGCCCAGGGGAGGTGGCGCGGCTCAAGGGCTGGCTGCGGGACGTGGACGTGGCGTTTGGTCCAGAGGACCGTCCCAAGGACCTCGACGACGCCCGCACGGCCATGGTGGCCCGGCTGGAGACCTTGTCCTGATGAGCGGGCTGGACTGGGCGCCCCGCTTTCCCCCGCTGTTGCCCACGGCGGTGGCGGCGGACGGTGAGGCAGCGGCTCGCCTGGTGGCCGAGGCTTGGGCAGGGGTGGCCCAAGGACGTCGCTTCGCCCTCGATGACGCGCCCGAGGGTGTTGTGGTGGTGCGGGTGCTCGATGGGGGAGCGGTGCCTTGGGTGGACGGCTGTGTGCCCCTCGGGACCTGCCCGCTGGCCCCGGCGCTCCTGCTGCCGACCGCCCGCCAGCCCCGCGCACCCTTGGCGCTGCTGGTCCAAGCTCTCCGCGCTCCGGTCGGCGAAGATGGCGTGTTGGTCTTGCTTCCCGGTCCCTCCTTGCGCTGCCTCACGCTGGCCGCCCCATGGCCCCTGGTGCAGCCGTGAGCTCCCCAGCCGAGGCGCTTCAGGCTCTCTTGTCGGAGCAGCCGTCTGGCCTGCGGGCGGTGCTGGCCCCTTTGTGTGAGGTGCTGCTCGGTCCCCTCACCCCCACCGGACCGGCGCCTGAAGCCGGTCTGGGCGCGCCAGATGGGCTGGACGGCATCCGACGCCGGGGGCCCTGGGAGCGGCTGCTGCATAGTGAGATTGCCCTGCTGGACGCCATTCCCGATGAGTTCCTCCGTCGAGCAGTGGACGGGGAGCTGCAGTTCCATGAGCTGGCCCGGGAAGCCCCGGCGCCGCCCGCTCGGGTGGTGGTCTGGCTGGATGGTGGACCGGACAGCATCGGCCGGGCGCGCACGGTGCAAGCTGCGGTGCTGGTCGTGCTCCAGGCCCACGCCACCGCGCTCGGGGTGCCCTTCGTGTGGGGGGTTCTCGGGGACGCGGTGCCGGTGGAGGGCATGACCGAGGGCTGGCTGGCGCTGCTCCGTGCCCAGCGCTCCCTCGTGCGGCCCCCGCTGCCCGCCACGTTGGGGTGTCTTGGCGACAGCGTGCTGGTGGTGCTGGGGTTGCCGACGCTTCCCCGAGATGGTGTGCAACAGCTTGTTCTGGAGACGCGCCACGGGGTGCTGGGGTGCACCCTGAACGGCCGAGGGCTCCCCTTGCCTGCGGTGCCCGCCCACGCATCCGCCCGGCTGTTGCGCCCCCAGCACGGCCGCAAGCCGGAGCTTCCCGGGGCGCCCTTTGCGGCCCAGCCGGGGTTCTTCTTCTCGCCGAGCGGTGCGCGCTTGCTCGCCTGGTCCACGGAGACCCACGAGGCCATCGCCATTCCGGCGGTGGCACGGTCGGGGCGTCGGGAGCATCGGGCCCGGTTCACCGGCCGCTTGTTCGGGGTGGGCTGGGCGAAGCAGCGCCTCGTGGTGCTGGAGCTTCGGGGGGACGGCGAGGGCGGCTTGCTGCGTGGGGACAGCTTCTACCCCGTGTCCGATCTCTCGGCGGTGTCGGGCTGGCCGGGCGCGGTGCACATGCTGGTGCGCAAGGGCTCCGACGGGGTGCGGGCCTTGTGCCCTCCGCCGGTTCGGCTGGTCGCGAGCGCCGGGGGTGGGCTGGACCTGGGCATGCCGTCGACGTTGACGGGGGCGACGGTGCAGTGGGACGGCACGGTGCATCCCCCGGGGCCCGAGCGGCTGGCCGTGGTGCGGATGAGCTCGATTGGGGCGCTGGAACAGACACCCGCGGGCGGGCGGCGGTTTGTGGGGGGACCGGTGGATCGCACGCTGACCGGCGCGCCCTTGCTGGTGTTGGGGGGGCTGCGCAGCCTGTGGGTCTTTCGGCAGGACGGCGCGGACGGGTGGCTCTTGATGGAAGAGGGCTCCTACGCGGTGTCAAACGCATTTGCCCATGTCCGTGTGGTGGGTGATCTGGTGGGTGTGGTGGGGGTGGGGCCGGGCCGGCAGGAGTGTCCGGTGGCGCTGCGGGATGGCCAGCTGTTTGTCCACCGGTACCCCCATGCCCCGCCCCAGAGCATCGCCGCCGACGTGGTGTCTGGCGCGGTGTCGCCCGCCGGGGACCGGTTGGCCTGGCTGGACTCCGCGGGGACACTGCACTTGTACGACGCTCGGGAGCAGTGTGTGCTGCGCACCTGGAGCCCCCCATGAGCCCCCGCGACGCCCCCGGGGCACCCACTGGGCACAGGGAGTGGTCTGGCCGCCGGGGACCGCCCCCACCGATGCCCGAACCTGGCACGGACTCCTCCAGAGTGGCGACACCATCGTTGATCTGGAGGGTGTGGAGGGCTGGCGGGCGGTGGTGTTTGCGTCGCCTCGGCGGGTGCATGAAGTGCCACTGGGGGCCGACATTCTGCGGTCCGCGGGGGCGGGCTTGTCCACCCTCGAGCCGTCGGGTGTGCTGGGCCACCGCGAGGTGGTGGTGGGCCACCATGGCCACCGTGTGGTGTGCCGCTTGGGCACCCGACCCGTGGACGCCGCTGCGCTGTTCTCGCTGGGTGAGATCACCATCGTGCGCATGCGATCGGTGGGCCAGCCGCCCCCGGTGTTGCCCCCGCGGGCCACGGGCCTGGGTGTGGTGAGCGCGCGGCTGGGGCTGAGGACTGCCCAAGCTGCCGAGTCGTCTGAAGAGGCCGCAGTGCAGGGCTCTCGCTCGCGGGTGGGCGACTGGCTGGCCAGTGCCGGGGCCCGGGTGCTGCGGGAGGTGCTGGCGCTCTTTGAGCCCGAGGCCCAGCCCAAGCGCCAGACTGTTCCCCCGTGGAACACCCGTGCAGGCGGGTGCCCCACGGCGGTCCCGTCTCGGGGACTTGATCCGGGGCTTGTGGACCGGCCTGGGCAGTGTCGGGGTGGGACTGGGCGTGATCCTCGGCTTTGTGGGCTCGGCCCTTCGGCAGCTCTGGCCCGGCGCGCGGTCCCCATCCCGAGCCGCCCAACCCGGTCCCCTGGCGAGCCTCTGGGCCCGCCTGCGCGCCCGCGTGCCGATGTGGGCGATGTTCCGGTGGATGCAGCGCCGCCACGCCCAGATCTTTGAAGAGCTGCTGGACCGCTTCGCCCACGGGGACCTGCTCGAAGCCCTGCGCCATGCGGTGCCGCTGGGGGGCGATGGCGCGGCGCCGCCGGACGGCTGGTTCTTCGGTCGCCTCGGTCGCCGGGCGCAACTGAACCTCAGCGCCCGGAAGTCGGCGGGCGCGGTGGCGGCAGCGGACCAGGTGCTGGGACTGTTGCGCCGGACCTACGAAGCGGCCCACAAGACCCTCGATGCCGACGGTGATGTGGAGCGTGCCGCGTGGGTGCTGGCGGAGCTGCTGCGCCAGCCGGACCAGGCCGTGGCCTACCTGGAGTCCAAGGGAGAGTGGGCCCGGGCGGCGGAGTGGAGCGAGCTGCTGGACCTGTCCACCGAGACCAGTCTGCGGCTGTGGGTGCTTGCCGGGAACATCGACCAAGCGGTCACTCTCGGTCTGTCCCGGGGTGTGTTGGACGCGACCTTGTTGGTGCTGTCGACCCAAGCGCCCGCAGTGGCCGCTCAGCTGCGCGGCGGGGTGGCCGACCACCGGTGGGCGTCGGGCCAGGAAGAGGCCGCGGTGCACACCCTCTGGCCGGCGCGGGACGGGGACGCTGGCGAGCGGCTGCGGCAGTGGGTGGCGGAGGCGCTGGGCCGGGCTCGCACGGAGGACCAGTGGGCCGTCGCCGCCGCGCTGGGCTTGGGGTTGGTGCCCGACCCCCGTGGGGTGGTGGACGGCGTGCTGGGTCAGTCCCCGCTCGCGCGAAGTCGGCTGGTGGATGGGCTGGTGCGCTTTGGGCCGTTGTCGGAGGAGGTCTGCGACCCGGTGCTGCGTGCGCTGCTCTTGGACGTCGGGATCGGGGATGATGGCCGTGCGGCGGGCCAGATCCGGCGCCTGCTGGATGCGCTGGGGACGGGGCAGCTGCCGGAGCTGCGGGCCGATCTGCCCCCGCTGCCGCCGGCTGACACCCGGGATCCGGCGCCGTGGACGCCGAGCGGCGGCGGGGAGGTCACGTCGGTGGAGGGCACCGTGCCCGGCGAGCGCCCCATCTTGGATGTGCACCTCGATGCCCACGGCGTGTTGACCGTGGCGCTGGGGGACCTCGGGCTCTGGCGGGTGCAGGGGGACCGGGCGCCGGCGCATGTGCCCACGGCGGTGGACCGGCTGCTGCCCGGCCCGGAGACGCTGTTCGGGGTGCGACAGCGACCGGAGGGACCGGCGCGGCTGTGGTCCCTGCGCACCGGGATGGCGCCGGTTCCGGCGGGCGAGCTGCCCCCGGGGCTCTCTGTCTCGCCTGAGCTCGACAGCGAGGGGGTGCTGTGGGCCTTTGGCGACGGGGCGGTCTCGGCGTGGCGCCTCGGTCGTGCCGGTCCCGAGCGCCTGTGGACCAGCGGCCGGGTGGGTGAGCATGTCCGCGCTCTTGAGGTCACCGCCACGCTGATCCACGCGGTGGTGGACGTGGGCCGCGGTGCGGAGCTGTGGTGCTGGAGCCGGTCCGAGGGGCCCACACTGCGCAGTCGCAGCCCCCTCGAAGGCGTCGAGAATGGTTATATGTGCACCATCTTGGGCGGGAAGGTCCACGTCCAGCGCCCCGCCGGCGTCTGGCTGGCGGGCAGCGACGCGCGGGTGTCCGGTGGCCGCATCCTCGGTGTGGTGGGGGCCACTGTTGCGGTGTCCGCGGAGCCCCACACAGTCTCGCTGTGGGCGGGCCGCGCCGCGTGGACACTTGAGGGCGATCCTCGGGCAGTGCTGACCTGTGTGCGGATGCTACCGGGCCAGAGGCTCTTGGTCGGCTGGGGCAACGGCCGGGTTCATCGGGTGGACCTGCCGGCGGCCGCGGTGGATCGGGACTGGCTGGTGTTGTAGTTCATGGGCTCGCAGATAGCGTGCCCATGAACTACCCCATTCTTGGCGGGGGCAAGCCCCCGCACCGCGCCCCAAAGGGCGCTCCCCCACGGCATCCTCGTGCCGAGGCTGCCGCCGTCCGGTCGAGGACCGAACGGGTTCAGCACATCGGATGCGCTGAAGTAGGGCGCGCCAAGGGCCCCGTGTCTGGAGTCCTGCGCCTCACCCCACCGACAGCTGCCCACCCTCGTCGATCGACAGCGGAATCCGCCCGAACGGCGTCGACACCCCCAGGTCCGCCGCCAGCCCCGCTTGCACCCGGCCGCGGCTGCGCAGGGCATCGATCACGCTCGCCCCGAGGTTCGACAGCGTGATGTCGATGGGCAGCGAGACGGTCTCTTCGGTGTCGCCCGAGACCTTGCCCAGCTCGCCCGTGTTGCCCTTGGCCACGCGCTTGTCGCCCAGCTTGAACCGGTAGTTGAAGTCGTGCAGGCCGATGGTCGCGCCGCCGAGGTTGGTGATGCCCAGGTCGAGGGCGAGCCGGGCGCGGTCCTGGGCGAGCTGGAAGTCCTTGAGGCGCAGGCCCTGGAAGCGGAACTTGGGCCGGCGCAGGGCAGGCACGGTGCCCCCGGCGCTGTAGGGCAGCGTGGCGATCCCGGCGGGGGTGTTGAAGCCGAGCTTGCCGGCGAGGCCGAAGCCCAGCTCGTCTTTGCCCTTGGTCGCCGACAGCAGCTCGGCGGCCTTCTTCCAGCGCAGGGTGAGGGGCAGGGGCAGGGGCGATGAGCCCTCGGCCTTCAGAGAGACACCGTCGGGGTCGTTGCCGGACAGGAAGTCCACACCCTCGAGGTCGAGCCGGTAGCTGAGGCTCGCCAGCCCGATCTTGAGCGGCAGGGGGTTGTCGACCTGGAAGATGAAGTCGAGGTCGGCCTTGTCGAAGTCGAGATCCCGCACCTTGACCCTGTCGAAGCGCACGGCGGGCAGGTACTTCTTGAGCTGCTTGGCCGTGCCCTTGGGGATCTTGGGGCAGCCGCTGAGCGCGAGGGCCAAGCCAGGCAGGCCGGCGAGGACGAGGCGACGAGAGTGCAGGGACATGGGACCTCCGGGCGATGGCCCCCCTTGACGCGCCGGCCGCCGGTTGTCCGCTTCCAGGCACATTTCACGACCGGGAATGGGTGCGCCCCAACCCCACGGTCCAGTCCAAGGCAAGAGCTCCCCTCGGTGATCCCCCGGGGAGGCACCGGCGCCGCGGACAGGCCAAGAGGGGACCACGCCCCACCCCTGTGCCCACCCTCCCCCCGGAAGCGCCATGTCCATCGTCCGCATGAAGAACCTGACCGTGCAGTATGACGACCGCCAGATCGTCCGGGAGGTCTTCCTCAAGGTCGGTGCCGGCGAGCGGGTGGCGCTGGTGGGGGCCAACGGCTCGGGCAAGAGCACGCTGCTGAAGCTGGTGGTGCGGCACGCCATCGACGTCCGCCAGGGCACCGCGTCCACCCGTCCGGAGGTCGGTGCCGCCGTCCCCCATGTCGAGGGGGACGTGGAGCTCGATCTGGACGTCACCGTC
>ERZ887851.3007-NODE-3007-length-12634-cov-26.057238_pt1 | contig 12634 bp, 13 predicted proteins | sample MGYA00521100_ERZ887851 | MGnify/ENA primary metagenome ERZ887851 (study PRJEB32303, sample SAMEA104408602) | aquatic metagenome | biome: Brackish water; feature: Pelagic; material: water | place: Baltic Sea | collected 2014-06-06T16:11:00 | depth 11,444 m ...
GGTCTGTAATATCTAAGTATCCTTTTTTAAGGAGCTCATTGTACCAAATAATTAATCATTATTTTTAAGTAGTTCCTTTGCTTTGTCTAAATCTTCTTTGGTATTAATATTAAAAAAAGGATCGTAATTTTCAAACTGCATCTGAACTGTTTGGACACCCACTTTATCAGCCCAAGTCTCCACTTTTCTTTCACCATTTTTTATCAAATCTTCCTCTAATTGATCTAATAGTTCTACAGACCAAAGTCCAAATATATTATGTCTAGTATTATTGGATTTAATAAAAAAAAGCTTGCCATGATCTAATGGCGCATCCCGATAAAAGCGATGAAGTAATTTTTTATTAAAAAAAGGCGTATCCGATGGGAATGTGGAAATCCATTTATAATTTTTGTTATTACTTCTTATCCATTTCATGGCACTTAAAACACCACCTAATGGCCCAAGACCTTTTTTATAATCTTCAATTTTAAAAATTTTTTTAGAACTCATAAAATTAATGTCATGATTGGAGACAATTAAAATCTCATTAAATTCATCTATGATTTCAGACAAGATGTAATCGATTAATATTTTTCCATCCAATGTAACTTGAGATTTGTCCTGACCAAATCTTTTTGACTGCCCTCCAGCTAGCACAACACCTAAAATATTGTTATGATCCATGGATAAAATATAAAACATTAATCTAAGAAGGAAAGAAATTTAATGGATTTGAGAATGTTGGCAATCGCTGCGAATACCGAGAACAATAAAGTCCTCGATTCTTTCACTCATAAGTCAAAAAATAAAAATAGAATTTGTGGTGATGAGATGGAAATCAGCCTAAGGATTACCAAGGATATAATCGAAGACATGGGATACCAGTGCAAATCTTGTGTTTATTGCCAGGCTTCTGTCAGCTTGCTCTCCAGAAAAATTATAAAGAAGAATATTGAAGAAACCAAAAAATTTATCGATATGGCGGAGACAATGTTTGAAGGGATCAGGCCAAATATAGAAAAACACTGGGAAGACTTTGGTGAAATTTTAGACAAAAAAAACCTAGCTAGAAAAGAATGTTTGCTTCTTCCATTAAGAACCGTTTTAAAAGCACTAGAAATATAAAATGATCAAGATACCAAAAGCTATCATAACTAAATCCATCATTGCTGGGCTTTTTTCAACTGTTACCATTGGAGCTTTGACACTCCTTACTTACCAAACCACCTTGGGACTTTTTTTGGCTGCTTCTTTTGGATCTTCGATGGTTGTATTGTTTGGTTTTCCAGAAAGCCCGTTTGCTCAACCAAAGAATGTTTTTTTTGGACATTTGTTAACAGCATTGGTGGGAGTAGTTTTTGCAAAATATATTCCTTTACCAATTTATATCACTATTGCTCTTGCAGTAGGTTGCGGAGTTTTTTTAATGATCCTTTTGAATGTGGTGCACCCGCCTGCAGGTGGAAACCCAATTGTCATGATTGTAGGAGGAGCGTCTTATGAATATTTAATTCATCCAATTATGACAGGATGCTTAATTATTTTATTGTTTGCAATTGTAATAAATAAATTTCTTTTGAAAAAGAATTACCCATTGAAATAATTTAATGAATTCAAAATATAAAGTTGTAAAATTTAAATCCAATACATTTGAATATGTAGATGACTTGGTTTCTATCGAAGAGCCACTAGAAATTTCTATAAAATACAAAGAGCAAGATAAGTGGACTAGTCACATCCTGTCTATTACCATGCGCACGCCGGGCCACGATGAGGATTTGGTACGTGGATTTTTATTTAACGAACAGATCGTGGAAGATATACGTCATATTGATTCTATAGAAAGTTTTGGTGACCAGGTAGGACAATACAATATCCAAAACAAAATATTAGCCACTTTGAACAATTCACAAAATGTTAATATTGCAAAAATTAAAAGAGATTTTTTAACCAATTCCTCTTGTGGAGTTTGTGGAAAATCTTCCTTAGATGCTTTAGAAATTATTAAAAAAGACAAAACCTCTTTGACAGAACCGAAATTGTCTAAGGAAGTAATTGTTCAGTCTCCAGATATTTTACGAAACAATCAGTCTGAATTTTCTAAGACGGGGGGTATTCATGCCAGCGGTTTATTTTCTAGCAAGGGAGAGTTGATCGCTATTCGAGAAGATGTGGGAAGGCACAATGCTTTAGATAAATTAATAGGAACTATTTTAAAAAAAAATAACCTTAATCCTAGCAATCAATACATCACTTGTTCTGGGCGTCTTAACTTTGAGCTTGTACAAAAAGTTTTGATGACTAACATTGGAATTATGATCGGCGTAGGCGCACCCACCAGCTTAGCCATTGATTTAGCAGATAAATTTAACATGACCTTGATTGGTTTTGTAAAAAAAGACAGTTTTAATGTCTATACCAATAAGCAAAAAGTAATTATAAAAGATTAAAATTTTATAAAAAAAATCATGTCTAAGAATATTAGCAATTTATCGGGAAAAATTGGCCTCAAGCATAATTTGTTTAAAAAAATTTCAGATCATGTTCTGGACGCCAATCCTCAAGACATTCAAGAAATAGCTAAAGAATACAATCTAGGTGTTTCAACGATTCATGGTGCGGAAAGCTTTTATGAATTCTTAAGACCTGCGCATCGTGAGAAAAAAGCCTTTGTTTGCAATGGTAGCGCCTGCATGTGTGCTGGCACCCAAGAAAAGCTAAAGGAAACTCTAAAAGCAAAATTAGGAGAAGATAAAGTGGGCACAATGTTTTGCTTGGGTCATTGTTATGAAAACCACGCGTTTCATTATGAAGGCGAGAACTACGCCGGTAAAGACATTGAGAAAATTGATCAAATTATAAAAGGTGAAAAAATTACCCAAGATAAGTTTTTTTCAAAAAGTTATGCAAAGACCAGTTTTTTAATGGATGATAAATTATCTTCTATCGCACAAGTTAAAGAGCAATTAGCTAAATTTCTCCAAGTAGATAAAAAAGAAATTATAAAATCTATATTGGACTCTAATCTTACAGGAAGAGGTGGAGCAGGTTTTCCCACCGGATTAAAATGGGATTTTTGCAGTAAGGAAAAAGAAAAAAAGAAATATGTAATCTGCAATGCAGATGAAGGTGACTCGGGTGCATTTTCTGATCGGTACTTATTAGAAGAGCAGCCTCTGAAAGTTTTATTTGCCATGATGATTTGTGGTTATGTTATTGGAGGTGATGAGGGGGTTTTGTATATTCGGGGTGAATACCCAAAATCTATTGAAGCTATCAATGGATGTATCAATGAATTAAAAAAACAAGGATTGTTGGGAACTAATATTTTAGGAACAGGTTTTTCTTTTGATATTTATATTTGTATCGGACAGGGAGCATATATTTGCGGCGAAGAAACAGCGCTAATCGCATCCATTGAAGGAAGAAGAGCAGAAGTAGATGTGAGACCACCGTTTCCGGTTACAGAAGGTTTGTACAAAAAACCAACCGTAGTTAATAATGTGGAGTCTTTGGCTGCGGTCACAGGAATTTTACTTAATGGCGCAGACAAGTTTGCAGCAATTGGAAATAAAAAGTCTGCTGGAACTAAATTGGTGTGTTTGGATAGTTTCTTTAATAACCCAGGTGTATACGAAATTGATATGGGCACGCCGATGAAAACTGTGTTTCATGATATTGGCGGTGGTTTCAAAGAGCCTTTAAAAGCGTTTCAAGTGGGAGGTCCTTTGGGCGGAGTAGTTCCATTAAGCGAAATGGAAAACCTTCATTTAGATTTTCAAGAATTTGCAGCTAAAGGTTTTACCTTAGGTCATGCTAGCGTGGTCAGTATCCCTAAAGATTTTCCTATGGTTGAATACATTCATCACTTATTTGAATTTTCAGCTGAAGAATCATGCGGCAAATGTTTTCCAGGAAGATTAGGGTCATACCGTGGTAAAGAAATGTTTGATCAAGTTAAGAATAAAACAGCCAAAATACCCATGAATCTATTAAATGATTTATTGGAAACTATGCAAAAAGGCTGTCTTTGTGCACTTTGTGGAGCTATACCCCTGCCCATCATGAACATTCTAAAATACTTTTCTAACGAAATGAAAAGTGATATCTCAACTACTAGCTAATGAGTACTGAAAAAAGAAAAATTGCTTATATAGATGGAAAGCCTTACGAAATAGGGGATCATCACACATCCATTTTAAAATTTGTAAAAAGTTACCTGGGAGACAAGAAAGTACCTACTCTTTGTGACGACCCCAACCTAGCTCCTTACGGTGCTTGCAGAGTTTGTTCGGTAGAGGTTGCTTTAGTAAAAGACGGACCCACTAAAGTAGTAGCATCTTGTCATACACCGGTAGCAGAACATCAGCATATTTTTACCAATAACGAAAATCTAGAGAAGCTTAGAAAAAATATTGTGGAATTGGTTTTAACCGACCATCCTATGGAATGCGCAACTTGTGAAGTAAATAATAACTGCGAGCTTCAAACGGTTGCCAATGATTTAGGAATTTCAGATCACCGATACAATAAGCCAAAACAACACAAAGGCATTCCACGAGACACATCTCATGATTACATGCGAATGAATTTGGATAACTGTATTAATTGCGGAAGATGCGTAAGAGCTTGCGATGAAATTCAAGGTTCATTTGTATTAACTATGACCGGTCGAGGTTTTGAATCAAGAATTACAACGGACAATGACATGTTGTTTGGAGACTCTTCGTGTGTTTCCTGTGGAGCTTGCGCACACACTTGCCCTACCGATGCGATCTCAGACGTGTTTCAATCCAAATCAGCGGATGTAGATAAAAAAGTTAGAACGACTTGCTCGTATTGTGGTGTGGGATGTAATTTGGAGGCTTCCATCAAAGACAATAAAGTGGTCTCTATTGCTACACCGAAAGAAACAGAAGTTAACGCCGGTCACACTTGCATTAAGGGACGATATGCATTTGGTTTTTATGACCATCCAGATAGGTTAAAAACTCCTCTTATTAAAAGAAATGGAAAATTTGAAGAAGCTTCTTGGGATGAGGCTTATGACTTTATCAAAAAAGAATTAAACCGAATTATTAAACAATCAGGCCCAGATGCCATAGCAGGAATTTCTTCTGCACGATGTACTAATGAGGAAAATTACATATTTCAAAAAATGATTAGAGCAGTTGTGGGTACAAACAATATTGATTGTTGTGCTAGAATTTGTCATTCCCCAACCGCTTGGGGTATGCAACAAACATTTGGTACTGGAGCTGCCACTAACTCTACAGATGATATTTATCATGCAGATTTATTTATAGTTATTGGAGCAAACCCTACCAACGCCCACCCAGTAACTGGGGCTAAAATAAAGCAGCAGGTTATGAAGGGTAAAAAATTAATTGTCTTAGATCCGGTGACTACGGAATTGGCTAAGCTTGCAGATTATCATATTAAATTAAAACCAGGAACCAACGTTGCGGTCTTGAATATGATGCTACATTTTATCATTAAAGAAAAATTGCATAACGAAGATTTTATCCGAGACAGAACAGAAGGTTTTGCAAACTTCTTAAAAGAGATTGAAAGACAAGATGTTGATTACTTAGCCAAAATGGCTGGAGTAGATAAGCAATTAGTTAAAGAAGCAGCTATCGCTTATGCAACAGCAGGAAATGCTATGGAGTTTCACGGACTAGGCGTAACCGAGCAAGAACAAGGCTCTAAAACAGTGATGTTAATTGCAGATTTAGCAATGATTACAGGAAATATTGGAAGAAAAGGTGTTGGAGTCAATCCTCTTCGAGGACAAAACAATGTTCAAGGAGCTGCAGATATGGGATGTCAGCCACACCAAGGTGCTGGTTATTTTGAAGTCTCCGATGAAAAAAATCAAAAATTTTATAGTGAAAAATATGGAGTCACTCATCCTACTAAAGCAGGTTTAAAAATTCCTGAAATGTTTGAAGCTGCTATTAATAAAGAATTGAAAGCTGTCTGGATCATTGGAGAAGATATTGTTCAAACCGATCCTAACAGTGCTCACGTAGTAGAAGCGATGAATTCATTAGAGTTGTTAGTGGTGCAAGAAATATTTATGAGCGAGACTGCCAAACTTGCAACTGTAGTATTGCCAGGAACTACCTTCTTGGAAAAAGATGGTACCTTCACCAATACTGAAAGAAGAATTCAAAGAGTCAATAGAGCTGTTCCGCCTCTTCCTGGAACGAAACCAGATGGAGTGATTGTAACAGACATGATGCAAAAATTAGGATTTGATCAAGCGGATTATGATGCTGATGAAATGCTAAAAGAAATTGCAGATATAGTTCCGTTCTTTAAAGGAGTTACTAGAGAAAGATTAGGTAAACTAGGATTGCAATGGCCAGTTTCTGAAGACGGAACCGACACGCAAATTTTACATAAAGAGACGTTTAAACTGGGAAGAGGAAGATTGAAAAACTTTGATTGGAAAGAGTCTCATGAGCTCGAGACCAATAAAGAAGAGTATCCATTAATCCTAACGACGAGCAGGGTATTGCAACACTACAATGCTGCGACCATGACCAGAAGAACCAAAAATATTAACATTGTTAGTGAAGACATCTTGTTAGTTCATCCCAATGATGCAGCTGACCGAGATTTGCATACGGGAGATATTGCAAGATTATATTCAGGAAGAGGTCAGGTTGCTCTGAAAGTGGAAGTAACCGACAAAGTAAAAGAAGGGATTGTTTTTACCACGTTCCATTTTCCTGAACACATGGTAAATATGGTTACAGGTCACGGTAAAGATGAGGAAACCATGTGTGCTGAATACAAAGTTTCAGCTGTGCAAATACAGAGAATCTCCAATCAGTTCAAAACTGAAATTGAGTCAAAAGAACATCAGGTCACTGCAAAATAGTTCTACCTAAGGTTGTGGAGCAATAGATAGTTATTAATTTTTAGCTTTCATTATTTATTTGAAAAAATTATTATTTTTTATTATGATAATTTAAAATAGGGGAGAAATAATCATATGATTAAATCATGCATACGCAAAATTCTATCTACAGTATCTGTAGTTGGTCTTTTGTGTTCAACAATGGTCTTGCCACAAAATTCTTTTGGGGCGGAGACACAATACTTTCCTGTAGCAAGTAGCCGTGTGGGACCTTACTCAGCAATGGGTACAGGGTACTACGGTGCGCAAATTGACTACATGAACTACATAAATATGACAGGTGGCGTTAACGGTGTAATGCTAACTTGGCAAGAATGCGAAACTGAATACAACGCTGTGAAAACAGTGGAATGCTATCAGCGACTTCTTACTAAAGATGGACAAAAAATTGTAGTGTTTGATACTTTGGGAACACCAGGTGCATACGCTGTAATTAACCGAATGGCTAAAGACAATGTTGTTTTGGCTCAGTACGGATACGGAAGAACAGATGCTGCCGATGGCAGAGTATGGCCTTGGGTATTTAATGCTGCAAGTCACTACTGGTCTCAAATCGGCGTGAAGTTACGATGGATGGCGGAATTAGAAGGCGGCATTGCAAAAATGAAGGGCAAGAAAATTGTTCACCTTCACATTGACTCTGCATACGGTCGTGAACCACTTCCTGCTATGAGAAAAATTGCTAAAGACTGGGGAATTAAATTGGTAGAAATTTCTATCCCACCTCCAGGACTTGAGCAGCAATCTCAGTGGTTACAAATTAGAAGAGAGAAACCTGATTGGGTTACTTTCTGGGGCGCTGGTTCTGGTATGAATTCAACAGCAATGACGAATGCTGCTCGAATTGATTTCCCAAGAACTAAGATGATGTACGTTACTTTCGGAGGTGCTGAGGAGGATATGATTCCTGCTGGTGACTCTGCTAAAGGAACTTACGTTGTTGCTAACGCTCTTCCAGGAACAGACTTTCCTTTAGTAAAAAATATTAAAGATAAAGTATATGGAGCTGGAAAAGGTAACTTAAGCGATACAAACCGAGTTGGTACTGTTTATTGGAACAGAGGACTTGGTGCTGCTGTTATGTGGGTTGAAGCATTACGAATTGCTCAGAAAAAACATAACAAAGTAGGCAAAGCAGTTACAGGTGCTGAGTTTAGAGATGGTTATGAATCTTTAAACATGAATGATGCGCGTTTAGCTGAGCTTGGTATTAAAGGAATGGTTGCTCCTTTTGCTATCTCATGCGCAAATCATGAAGGTGCTGGTAAATTTGCTTTAATGCAATGGAATGGCAAGAAGTTTGACAAAGTGAAGGATTGGACAGCACCAAACGATCCTAAGTTTGTTAGAGCACTTGTTGAATCTTCTGCAGCAAAATTTGCTAAAGAAAACAAAATTACACCTAAAAAGTGTAGTTAATTAACAAACATTAATTAACAACTAATAGGGGGGGGTAAGTGTGAAAAATACTTTACACTCCCCCTTTTTAGATTAAAATTAAGTTTCAGGGGAGATTCAAAAAAATTCTGATGAGTGCTAGTACTAAAAATATTTTAGAAGTAAAAAATATTGAAGTCATCTATGACGGTGTTATTTTAGCATTGCATGATGTGTCGTTGGCAGTTCCCAAGGGACAAATTGTTGCCCTGCTAGGAGCGAACGGTGCCGGCAAAAGTACTACCTTAAAATCTATTTCTACTATGTTAGCTTCCGAGCGAGGCAAAGTTACCAAGGGTTCTATTCATTACGATGGCATTTTGATCGATAAAGAAAATCCTTCTCAAATGGTGGGAAGAGGAATGGTGCAAGTTCTAGAGGGCAGAAGATGCTTTGGTCACTTGACCGTAGAAGAAAATATTATTGCAGGAGCTTACTCGCGAAAACTATCTAGAGGGGAGATGAAAGCGGAGCTTGAAAAAATTTATAGCTATTTCAGTAGACTGAAGGATAGAAGACAAAGCCAAGCAGGCTTTACTTCTGGAGGAGAGCAGCAAATGGTAGCTGTTGCTAGAGCGATGATGGCAAAGCCAATAATGTTATTGCTAGATGAGCCTTCCATGGGATTGGCACCACAGTTAGTGGCGGAAATTTTTAATATTGTAAAAGAATTAAACCAAAAAGAAGGAGTGAGCATTCTATTGGCAGAGCAGAATACCAATATTGCACTTAAAAACGCTGATTATGGATACATCCTTGAAACAGGAAAAGTGATGTTAGAGGGAACTGCAAAAAATTTATTGAGTAATGACAAGGTTAAAGAATTGTATTTAGGTATTTCCAAAGGGAAAAGAAGAAACTTTAGAGATTCATTAAAAGAAGATGAGAAAAGAAAATAAGCATCATGGTTCAAAAAAAGAAAAAGAAAGGGCTGATAAGAACAAAGAAGGTTGCGAAGAAAAAAAAGATTGTTAAAAAAAAGGTAACTAGAGCTAAAAAAAAATGACAGATAGAAAATTTCGTATAGGTGACCCGATCTTAGAAGTGAAGAATATTTCTTTACGATTTGGCGGAGTCAAAGCGATTACTAATATTTCTTTTAATATTTTACGACATGAAATTAGAGCTATTATTGGACCAAACGGAGCAGGAAAAAGCTCTATGTTGAACTGCATTAATGGAATTTACCAACCGCAAGAAGGGCAAATTTTTTACAAAGGAAAAGTATTAACAAACATTACTCCGAATAGCATTGCTGAAATGGGAATTTCTAGAACGTTCCAAAACCTAGCTCTGTTTAAAAGAATGTCAGTGTTAGATAATATTTTAGTGGGAAGAAAACTGCATACGAAGAGTAATTTTCTTCAAGTAGCATTCCAACTTCCTAAAGCTAGAAAAGAAGAAGAAGCGAATAGAGCTAAATGTGAAGAGATTATTAAATTTTTAGAAATTGAAGATATTAAAAACACTCCAGTTGGAAAATTACCTTACGGTTTGCAAAAAAAAGTAGAGTTAGGTCGAGCGCTTGCAACTGAAGCTGATATTTTGTTATTGGATGAGCCTATGGCGGGAATGAATGTTGAAGAAAAAAGAGACATGTGCAGATTTATTTTAAAAGTAAATGATCAATTAGGGACTACCATCGTATTGATTGAGCACGATATGGGAGTAGTGATGGATATTTCGGACCGAGTGGTGGTGTTAGACTATGGAAAAAGTATTGGAGACGGCACACCAGAAGTGGTTGGATCTAGTCAAAAAGTAATCGATGCATATTTAGGAGTGTCACATGATTGATAGTTTACTGTTTTTTATGGAAGTGCTGGTTGGAGGTTTGCTATCGGGTACGATGTACTCTTTAGTCGCTTTAGGATTTGTTCTTATTTATAAAGCTTCTTCTACCTTTAACTTTGCCCAAGGTGCCATGGTGTTTTTCGCAGTGCTGGCCTTTGTAGGTTTAATGGAATTTGGAATCCCGTTTGTAGTTGCCTTTGTTCTTACTATTTTTGTGATGATCGGAGTAGGACTTGCTACGGAACGATTGGTGCTTCGCCCTTTAATGAACCAAAGCGAAGACACGTTGTTGATGGCAACCATTGGTCTTGGTTTCGTCTTAGAAGGCTTGGCTCAAGCAGTATGGGGTGTGGAAGTAAGAAGACTAGATTTGGGAATTAAAGATTCTCCTATCCCATGGATTGCGGACAATTTAAAATTATTTATTAGCGCTCTTGATCTTACCGCGGGTGTGGTTGCTGCAGCGATGATTATCGGTTTAACTCTTTTATTCAAATATACTAAAATTGGTTTAGGCTTGAGAGCGGTTGCTGATGATGCCGGTGCTGCAAGTTCTATCGGAATTCCATTAAAACATATTATGTTGTTAGTGTGGTCTGCAGCGGGTGTAGTTGCTTTAGTTGCGGGAATGATGTGGGGAGCAAGAGCTGGAGTTCAGTTTGCTCTTGTTGATTTGGCTCTGAAAGCCTTACCAGTTCTTATTATTGGAGGATTTTCTTCTATCCCAGGTGCGATTATTGGAGGATTAATTATCGGCGCTACGGAAAAAGTATTGGAAGTATACATCGGACCATTTTTTGGCGGAGCTATCGAAGGATGGGCGCCGTACGTATTAGCAATCTTTTTCTTATTGTATAGACCAGAAGGTTTATTCGGAGAAAAAATTATTAGGAGAGTGTAATTTATGAAGCCAGTATTTATGACTTATACCAAAGGCGATATTATTAATTTTATCGTTCTCATGGTCTTAGCTTTTCTAGTAATACCAATGACTATTACCACCGGCTATTGGTACAGCTCTATTTTGATACCTTGGCTGTGTTTAGCATTGGCAGCAATTGGTCAGCAAATCGTTATGGGATACGCAGGACAATTATCGTTAGGAGCAGCAGGATTCATGGCTGCAGGCGCATTTGCATGTTTTAATTTAATTTTACGAGTGCCCGATCTTCCTTTTTTTGGAGCGTTAATTATTTCAGGATTAGTTGCTGCAGCATTTGGAATTTTATTTGGACTACCAAGTTTACGAGTTCGAGGAATTTATTTAATGGTAGCAACCCTTGCTTCTCAATTCTTTATCATTTGGATGATCGATAAATTTGGTTGGTTTAAGAATTATGACTCATCTGGAATTATTACTGCACAAAATATTGTGATTATGGGTAAAGCTTACACATCTCCCATTGATATGTATTATGTGATTGTCATCGTCGTCACCGCCTTAACTTTACTGGCAATGAACATGGTCAGAGGTAGCGCAGGTAGAAACTGGATGGCAGTACGCGATATGGATATTGCAGCAGAATCCATGGGTGTTTCTTTGTTAAAAGCCAAACTAGAAGCTTTTGCGATCAGTGCATTTTATTGCGGTGTGGCAGGAGCCTTGTTTGCATTTACCTATCTTAAATCCTTAGAGCCAGTGGCTTTTGATATTAAGCTATCATTCAAAGTATTGTTCATGGTGATTTTAGGAGGACTAGGAACGATCAATGGTGCATTTATTGGTGCTGCGTTCATTTTATTATTTCCAGTGTTATTGAATTTTCTTGGTAACAACGTATTCCACGGAATGATTGATGCAACCATCATTTCTTCCATTGAGCAAATTGTTTTTGGTGTGTTGATGATCGTATTTATGATTTACGAACCACTGGGAATGGCGAAGTTGTGGGAAACCATTAAGATTAAAGTTTCTTCTAAATTTAAAAAAAAAATCTAGACCCACTCTCGGTATGATCCAATGGTAAAAAAACTATCGCTACTGCTCTGTCTATTGTTCCTGACCACTTATCTGGTGCATGCCGAAACTATTAAAGTTCCCAATGAAGGAATCTATGTGGGAGATGTAAAAAATGGAAAACCACATGGTCAAGGCACGTTAAAGAATGAAGACGGAGAAACCTATGTTGGCAGTTGGAAAGAAGGGCTGAAAGATGGAATTGGAACCTTAACTTACATAGATGGTTCCAAGTATGCGGGAGCATTCAAAGATAACAAAATTCATGGCTATGGATCGTTTACTTCTTCTAGCGGATCTAATTACACTGGTGAATATAAAGAAGGAAAAATGGACGGCCAAGGAACCTACACTTATCCTGATGGAAAAAAAATCACTGGTAAGTGGGCAAATGACAGTCCAGCAAAGTAATTATAGCTCATGACTCCTCAACAACTTCTTCTTTTAATGGGCTCCTAATACAATTTTTAATCCGCATGTTCATCCAGGCGGTGAAGAAATTTTTGTAATCAAAGGAGTATTTTATGATGAAC
>ERZ887851.3009-NODE-3009-length-12629-cov-16.628837_pt1 | contig 12629 bp, 11 predicted proteins | sample MGYA00521100_ERZ887851 | MGnify/ENA primary metagenome ERZ887851 (study PRJEB32303, sample SAMEA104408602) | aquatic metagenome | biome: Brackish water; feature: Pelagic; material: water | place: Baltic Sea | collected 2014-06-06T16:11:00 | depth 11,444 m ...
TGTCGCGGCGATCCACCTCTTTCTTGGTGGCAGCTTCGATGGCCTCGGCCACGTCGCCGTTGGTCACGGTGCCGAAGAGCACGTCATCGCCCCCGGTCTGCTTCTTGACGGTGAAGCGGCCAATGGTGTCAAGGGCGGTGCGGAAGGCCACGGCCTCGGCCTTGAGGGCTGCCTGGCGCTCGGCCTCCTTGGCGCGGCGGGCCTCTACCTGGCGCAGCACGGCTGCGGTGACGGGCACGGCCTTGCCGGTGGGCACCAGGAAGTTGCGGGCGTAACCGGGGGCCACTTCCACCAGGTCACCGTCCTTACCCAGGCTCAGAACGTTTTCGTTGAGGACGACTTGAACGCGCTTGGCCATGGGATCGAACGGGGGAGTTTGGCGGAGAGCCGATCGGCCAGCTTACGCCAGGGTGCGGGCGCCGGGGTTGGCGGCAGCCGGCAGCCGCACCGCGGTGGCCAGGCCCAGGGCGCGCAGCAGGCGGATGTGCTGCCAGGTGAGGTCGATCTGGCGGCCGAAGCCGTGGCGGGCCGAGTGGGGGAAGGCGTGGTGGTTGTTGTGCCAGCCCTCGCCGAAGGTCAGGGCGGCCACCCAGGGGTTGTTGCGGGAGCCATCACCACTGGCGTGGGCCACTTCGCCCCAGAGGTGGGTGGCCGAGTTCACCAGCCAGGTGCAGTGGTAGACCACCACCAGGCGCAGGGGGATTCCCCAGAGCACCAGGGCCCAGCCACCGGCGCCGGTGACACTGCCGATCCAGAACAGCAGGGCAGCCAGCGGCAACTGCAACAGCAGGAAGTAGTTGTTTAGCCAGCGGTAGTAGGGGTCGCTGGCCAGGTCGCCGGTGAGGCGGGGCACCGCCGCCATGGCGGGGATGGCCTCCAGCATCCAGCCCATGTGGCTCCACCAGAAGCCCTTGAGGCTGGTGTGGTGATCCATCTGGGTGTCTGAAAACTTGTGGTGGTGGCGGTGCAGGCCCACCCAGTCGAGGGGGCCGTGCTGGCAGCTCAGTGCTCCGCAGGTGGCGAAGACGCGCTCCAGCCACTTGGGCACCCGGAAGGCGCGGTGGCAGAGCAGGCGGTGGTAGCCGATCGTCACGCCCAGGCAGGCCGTGAGCCAATAGAGCACCAGGAAACTGGCCAGGGCGGGCCCACTCCAGAACTGGGGCAGCAGGGCCACCAGCGCCAGTACATGGATGGCCGCCATGAAGCCGATCGTGCCCCAGCGGGTGCTTTTGGGCTCGTTGCTGGCTGGGGCTTCGCCGTGGCGGGAGTGGTGCAGGGCCTGGGCCCGCCGTTGGCCGCTGACCCCCCGGCTGATGGAGGCCGGCCGGCGGGTGGCCAGGCGTTGGCTGGCTGGCTGGCGGGCTGGTTTTGCTGGTGCGGCCATAGGGCCCAGGCTCCGATTGAATGACTACAATAGTAGCAATACGAATCCGGATCAGGTGGGTTATCGGGAGGAACTCGCATCGGGGAGGGTTGCCTTCGCCCATCTGATCAAGGTCTGGCACGAGCGCAACGGCTGGTCCCACCGGGTGTTGCCGGCCCTGGCGGAGGCCCTGGATCTGGGCCGGATCCACGGCTCCCAGCTCTCCATGCTGCGCAACGGCAAGCTGGCCTCCCCAGGCCCGGAGGTGTTTCTGGCCCTGGGCCGGATCAACCAGCTGCTGGCCGCCGATGGCCGAGCCGGAGAGCTCGGCGAAGGCCTGCGCCTGCAACTGGTAGACAGCCCCGAGCTGGTGACGACCCTGGAGGCCTCCGCCCTGCCGGTCCAGGATGAGGGGGCTCCGGTGTTGGGTCCTGGCGAGCTGCTGGAGGTATTTGTTGGCCTGCGCCAGCCGCCCCAGGCCTTCGACCTGCGCATCGCCGATGCCGAGGCTGGGCCGTTGAGTGCGGCCCTGGCCCAGCTGCTGACTGCGGGCAGGCCCTGGCGCCTGTGCCGCGACCAGTTGATGGAGGCCTATCCGGTGGAGAAGCGCCAGCGGCGCCAGCGTTTTGCCGAGGTGATGGCGGGCCAGCGGGATTTTTCGGCGGCAGAGCTAGACAGTGAACTCGCCGATCTGCGCCGCACCCTGGCCCGGCTCGGGGCCACCGGCGAGGGAGAGCTGGAGGCGGATCAGTTCCTCGAGGTGCTGCGCAGGCAGGCCGCCGACCTGGGCCTTAGCGGTGGGGCGGCCGGGGCCCAGTTGGATCTGGCCGCCGCAATCCGCCAGCAGCTGAAGGATCATCGCTAGGGGGATATCGCTAGTGGAACGATTTCCGCTAGTGGAACAATCACCGGTAGCTGGCCTCCCGCACCCGCCTGGCCCAGCCCAGGGAGCGCAGCAGCTTGATGTGCTGCCAGGTGATGTCGAATTCAAACCAGCGCAGGCCGTGGCGGGCCGAATGGGGAAAGGCGTGATGGTTGTTGTGCCAGCCCTCGCCGAAGCTCAGGATCGCCACCCACCAGCAGTTGCGGGAGAGGTCGGGGCAGTCGAAGTTGCGGTAGCCGCAGAAGTGGGTGGCGGAATTCACCAGCCAGGTGACGTGGTACACGATCACCAGGCGCAGGGGGATTGCCCAGAGCACCAGGCCCAGGCCGCCGCCGTGCACGCCCGCCAGTTCTCCATACCAGAAGAGGGCTGCCCCCAGGGGCAGTTGCAGCAGTAGGAACCAGCGGTCTAGCCAGCGATAGAAGGGGTCGCGCTGCAGGTCGCCGGTGAGCCGCTCCACGTGCTGCAGGGCCGGAATCTCGTGCAGCATCCAGGCGCTGTGGGCCCACCACAGGCCCCGGGCCGCATCGTGGTGGTCGTTGGGCTGGTCGGAATACTTGTGGTGGTGGCGGTGCAGCCCCACCCACTCGATCGGGCCGCTCTGGCAGGCCAGGGCCCCCATCAACACCAGGATGCGCTCCAGAGGGCGGGGGGCCGTGAAGCTGCGGTGGGTGACCAGCCGGTGCAACCCCAGGGTGACGCCCAGCACGGTCGTCCAGTAGAGAACGGCCAGCACCAGCACGGCCTGCCAGCTCCAGAACCGGGGCAGCAGGGCAAAGACGGCCCCCACGTGCATCGCCAACATGAAGCTGGTGGTGCCGCCCTTGAACTTGCGCTGGCGGGCCGGTAGGGGCTCGCGCCTGGCGGCCAGCGCTGTGCGGATGCGTCGCTCCTCCTGGCTGCTGGGGCTATCAACCCTGAGCATCTGGGGTTGAAGGCCTTTGTTGCTGGCCGGATCTGAACTGAGAACCAACGAACTCTCCCGGTGGTGGATGCCGGGCAGGGCCATGGCAGCGGCGCAAATCTAGCCGTGGCTCGCCCGCCAACATGGGGCCTGCCCGGGTAGATCCCATGACTGATTCCGCCGGCTCAGCGCAAGGGATTGCGGCCCAGCGCATCGGGGCTGCGGTGGCGGCTACGGCCGCCGCAGCCGACCGGCACACCAGCGGGGTCCAATCCCGGCTGGAGCGGGTGCTGAATGCATTTGCGGCCGAGCGGGTGGGCGTGCAGCACTTCGCCTCGGTGAGCGGCTACGGCCACGGCGACCAAGGCCGGGAGGTGCTCGATCGGGTGTTCGCCCGGGTGCTGCAGGCGGAGGCGGCAGCGGTGCGGCTCCAGTTCGTCAGTGGTACCCACGCGATTGCGGCGGCACTGTTTGGCGTGCTGCGGCCGGGTGATCGGCTGCTGGCCCTCACCGGCCGCCCCTACGACACCCTCGAGGAGGTGATCGGCATCCGCGGCACGGGCCAGGGCTCCCTGGCGGAATTCGGCATTGCCTACGCCGAACTGGCACTCAGCGCCGCCGGCCGGGTGGACCTCGCAGGCCTGGAGGCCGCCCTGGCGGTGCCCACCCGCCTGGTGTTGATCCAGCGCAGCTGCGGCTACAGCTGGCGGCCTTCGCTCTCGGTGGCCGAGATCGGGGATCTCTGCGCCCGGGTGAAGGCGATCCAGCCCGACTGCATCTGTTTTGTCGACAACTGCTACGGCGAGCTGGTGGAAACCCGGGAGCCAACGGCGGTGGGGGCCGACCTGATCGCCGGCTCCCTGATCAAGAACCTCGGCGGCACCATCGCCCCAACCGGCGGCTACGTGGCGGGGCGGGCCGAGCTGGTGGAGCAGGCCTGCTGTCGCCTCACGGCCCCCGGCATCGGCAGTGAAGGGGGCACCAGCTTCGACCTAAATCGCCTGCTGTTTCAGGGCCTGTTCCTGGCCCCCCAGATGGTGGCCGAAGCCCTGATCTGCAGCGAGCTGGTGGCCCAGGTGTTCAGCGATCTCGGCTTTGCCGTAAACCCCCTGCCTGGTGCAGAGCGCAGCGATGTGATTCAGGCGGTGCGGCTGGGGGATCCCGAACGGCTCAAAACTGTCTGCCGGGCCTTTCAGGCCGCCTCGCCGGTGGGCGCCTATCTCGATCCGGTGCCGGCGCCGATGCCTGGCTACGCCAGCGAGCTGGTGATGGCGGGCGGCACCTTCATCGACGGCAGCACCAGTGAGTTCTCCGCCGATGCCCCCCTGCGGGAGCCCTATGTGTTGTTCGCCCAGGGCGGCAGCCACCGGGCCCATGCCCGGATCGCCCTGGAGCGGGCTTTGCTGGCGCTGGCCACAGCCGGCCTGGATCGGACAGAATGAGCGCACTTTTTCACTAAGCGATGGCGCTCACCTTCCCCGGCGATTGCCGCTACGCCGACAGCCACGAGTACGTGCGCCCGGAGGGCGAGCGGCTGCGGCTGGGCCTGAGTGCCTTTGCCGTCGACCAGCTCGGCGACATTGTGTTTGTGGAGCTGCCCGAGGTGGGTGCCACGGTCCAGCAGGGGGCCAGCTTCGGCAGTGTGGAATCGGTGAAGGCGGTGGAAGACCTACTGGCGCCCGTGGGCGGGGTGGTGCTGGCCCGCAATGAGGCCGTGCTGGCCAGCCCCGAGGAGCTGCAGCAGGATCCCTATGGCGAGGGCTGGCTACTGCTGCTGCAGCCGGCCGATCCGGCCCAGCTCGAGGGCCTGATGGATGCCCAGGCCTACGGCGCCAAGGTGCAGGGAGCCTGATGGAGACCTCGCCCGCAACCTTTGAGAGCCGTCACATTGGCCCCTCGGCTGAGGACCAGCGCCGCATGCTGGCGGAGGTGGGTGCGGCCAGCCTCGAAGACCTAGCAGCCCAGATTGTGCCGGCCGACATCTTGCTGCCCCCCGGGGAGGCCTTGGTGGGTTTGCCCGAGCCCTGCAGTGAGGCCCAGGCCCTGGCTGAACTGGCAGCTATCGCAGGCCACAACCAGGTGGTGCGCAGTTTGATTGGCCAGGGTTACTACGGCACGGCCACCCCGGCGGTGATCCAGCGTCACGTCTTTGAAAATCCCGCTTGGTATACGGCCTACACCCCCTATCAGGCTGAAATCGCCCAGGGCCGGCTTGAGGCCCTGCTCAATTTCCAGACCCTGATCTGCGAGTTGACCGGGCTGCCGATTGCCAATGCCTCCCTGCTCGATGAGGCCACCGCTGCCGCAGAGGCCATGGCCCTGGCCCGGTCGGTCTGCAAGCGGCCCCAGGCCCTGCGTTTTTTGGTGGATCAGGCCGTCTTCCCCCAAACCCTGGCCGTACTCCAGACCCGCGCTGAACCTCTGGGGATCGAATTGGAGTTGATCGATGCCCAGGCGCTGGCGGGGTCGGGGCCTGGGGCTGCAGCCCCAACCCTGGCTGATGACGTTTTTGGGATGTTGTTGCAGCTGCCGGGAGCCGGGGGAGGCCTGTGGGATCCGTCTCCCCTGCTGGCCGCGGCGCGGCTGGCCGGGGTGATCACGGCCGTGGCCATTGATCCGATGGCCCAGGTGTTGCTGGCGCCGGTGGCTGAACTGGGGGCGGATATTGCCGTGGGCAGTGCCCAACGCTTTGGGGTGCCCATGGGCTTTGGCGGCCCCCATGCGGCGTTTTTTGCCACCACCGCTGCCTTCAAGCGCCAGATCCCCGGGCGCCTGGTGGGCCAATCCCTAGATGCGGAGGGCCGACCTGCGCTGCGCTTGGCCCTGCAAACCCGGGAGCAGCACATCCGCCGCGACAAGGCCACCAGCAATATCTGTACGGCCCAGGTGCTTCTGGCGGTCATGGCCGGTTTCTATGCCGTGCACCACGGTCCGGACGGTTTGACGGCCATGGCCAGCCGCTTGGTGGGGCTGCGATCTGCCTTGGCCGCCGGCCTGGGGGCCCTGGGCCTGGCGCCGGACGGCGAACCAGGTTTTGACACCCTCACCGTGCGCCCCCCCAATCCGGACGCCCTGGTGGCCCGCGCCTTGGCGGCTGGTTTCAATCTCCGCTCGGCCGGTGCGGCCGTGGGGATCAGTCTCGATGAGCTCAGTTCGCTCGAGGAGTTGCAAGCCTTGTTGGCGTCCCTGGCGGAAGGGGCCGACCAGGCTGCCCAGGCCCAGAACGCCTGTGTTGCAGCTCTGGCTCAGGCCAGTGTTGAGCAGGCCTGGTTGGACCTGCCCCGGCGCAGGGCCCCCTGGCTCAGCCAGGCCGTGTTTCACCAATACCGCAGCGAAACCGAACTGCTCCGCTACATCCAGCGCCTGGTCGGCAAAGACCTGTCCCTGATCCACGGGATGATCCCCCTGGGCAGTTGCACCATGAAGCTCAATGCGGCGGCTGAACTGGCGCCCGTGAGTTGGCCAGCCTTTGGCCAGTTGCATCCCTTTGCTCCGGCTTCCCAGACCGCTGGTTACCAACAACTGGCCTCCCAACTCGAGGGCTGGTTGGCAGCAATCACCGGTTTTGCAGGCGTGTCGCTCCAACCGAATGCCGGCTCCCAGGGGGAATACGCCGGGCTGCTGGCCATCCGGGCCTGGCATCGCAGCCGCGGCGAAGGTCACCGCAAGGTGTGTTTGATACCGGTGAGCGCCCATGGCACCAACCCGGCCAGTGCGGTGATGGCGGGCATGCAGGTGGTGCCTGTCGCCTGCCAGGACGACGCCATTGATGAGGTGGACTTGGCCGCCAAGGTCAAGGCCCATGCCGGTGAGCTGGCGGCCTTGATGATCACCTACCCATCCACCCATGGGGTGTTTGAGGCCGATCTGCGCAGGGTCTGCGATTTGGTCCACGACCACGGAGGCCAGGTGTATCTCGACGGCGCCAACCTCAACGCCCAGGTGGGGCTCTGTAAGCCCGGCCTCTATGGGGCTGATGTCTGCCATCTCAACCTGCACAAGACCTTCTGCATCCCCCATGGCGGCGGTGGTCCGGGGGTGGGTCCGATCGCGGTGGCAAGCCACCTGGTGCCCTTCCTGCCAGGCTCGGATGGGGATGCTCCCAACCAGGTGTCCGCAGCACCCCTGGGCAGCGCCAGCATCCTGCCGATCAGCTGGATGTACATCCGCATGATGGGAGGAAGCGGCTTGCGCACTGCCAGTCAGGTGGCCTTGCTGGCGGCCAATGTGATTGCCAAGCGCCTGGATCCCCACTTTCCGGTGCTGTTTTGGGGCGCCAATGGGTGGGTGGCCCACGAATGCATTCTCGATCTGCGCCCCCTCAAGCGCAGCATCGGCCTGGAGGTCGATGACCTGGCCAAACGGCTGATGGACTACGGCTTCCATGCCCCAACGGTGAGCTGGCCCGTGGCCGGCACGGTGATGGTGGAGCCCACCGAGAGTGAGTCGCTAGCTGAGCTGGATCGCTTCTGCGCCGCCATGGTGGCGATTCGCCAGGAGGCCGCGGCGATCGAGGCCGACCAGGCCGACCCGCTCAACAACCCGCTCAAGCGGGCGCCCCACACCCTGGCCGCGGTGACCGCCGACGTCTGGGACCGTCCCTATTCCCGCCAGCAGGCAGCCTTCCCCGCCGGCGAAACCCAGCGGGCCAACAAGTTTTGGCCGGCGGTGGCCAGGATCGACAATGCCTATGGCGACAGGAATTTGGTCTGCTCCTGCCCTTCTGTTGAAGAAATGGCCGAGGCGATGGCTGAAGAAGAGGCCCTAGTGGTGGCGTAAGCCTGCTCAGGGGGCCTGGTCAGGGGGGCCCATATGGCGCACACTGGGTTCAATCTGCTTCGCCTGGCAGACGCCAATTTTTGTTGGGGGACCATGGAGAGCAATGACGGCGGCTCTGAAACCGGGGAGGGCAAAACCCTGAGAGTGGAGGGCACCAACGTGGTGCGCGTGCCCTTTGGGGTGCGCCGTTCCCGGCGCCCCCGCCCCAAGCGGCCCGACCACTGGGCCACCCTGGTTTTGCCCTTCCAGAGGCAGACCGATCCGACCCCGCCACCCCAGGCTGCTTGATTTAGGCGGCGAGCAATTCCGGTTCGCGGTAGGGAATAAAGCTGGCCTTGCGGGCCCCGCAGATCGGGCAGCGCCAGGAGTCGGGAATGGCTTCGAAGGCGGTGCCCGGGGCAATTCCGGAATCCGGATCGCCTACGGCTGGGTCGTAGATCATTGAGCACAGCTTGCAGATCCATTTGCCGGCCACGGGCGTGGCGGCTTCCCCGGCCACTCCCTTGCCCTGCAGGGCTTCCAGGGCGATGCCGTAGCGCTCGGCGTGGTGCTGCTCAATGGGGGTGAGCAGGCCGAAGTTTTTGGCGGCGGTGCGGAAGATGCCGGCGTGTTGCTCGGATTCTTCCACCTGTTCCTGGAACTCGGCCGCGGCGCCGGAGTCTTGATCGGCGCGGGCCTGGGCGGCGAAATCCGGGTACATGGTGGTGTACTCATAGGTTTCGCCCTCGATCGCCAGCTCCAGGCAGCGGCTGAGCAGGGCCTGCTTTTGGTCTTCGCTGAGGCTCGCCGGATCGCTGATCACCAGCTCCGGGTGCAGCAGCCGGAAGTGGGCGAAGGCGTGCTCGGTTTCCTGGGCGGCGGTGTCGCGAAACAGCTTGGCCAACTCGCTATGGCCAACCTGCTTGGCCACCTCGGCAAAGAACAGGTATTTGCGGTTGGCCATGCTTTCGCCGCCAAAGGCGGCTTCCAGGTTGGCGGCGGTGCTGGGCTTGGCGATGTCCATGGCACGGAAGGGCAGCTCAACCACTATAGGCTAAGTCGGACTCGGTATGAGTTGGCAGCGTGTGTGGCTGTTGGCGGCGTGCTTGGTCGTTGGGGTCAGTCTTCGGCCAGGGCGCCGGCTTCTAGGGCCACGATGCGATCGGCAATATCCAGCACTTTGTTGTCGTGGGTCACCATCACAATTCCTGCTTGCTGCTCCTTGGCAAGGCGTTGGAACAGATCCACCACCTCCCTACCGGATTGGCGATCTAAGGCGGCGGTGGGTTCGTCGGCCAGCAACAACTTGGGCCCCGCTACCAGGGCCCTGGCAATGGCGACCCGTTGTTTTTGGCCGCCCGAAAGTTTGGCGGGGCCGTAATGGAGGCGATGGCCCAGGCCCACTTGCTCGAGCCCTTGCTGGCAACGTTTATCCATGGCGGAGCGACCCTGCCGCAGCCAGTCCGGCAGCACCTCCAAGCCAAGCCGGACGTTTTGGAGGGCTGAGAGGTAGGGCATCAGATTGTGGGCTTGAAAGATGAAGCCCACCTGGCGCCTCAACTGCGTGAGCTGTTGGCTTGACGCCTGCCTTAGCTCTTGGCCAAATATCCGCAAGCTGCCCTCTTGGGCTGCCCGTAGGGCTCCAACCATGGTTAGCAGGGTGGTTTTGCCTGAACCCGAGGGTCCAGTCAAGATCAAAATTTCCCCAGGATGGACGCTGAGGTTGATGTTGCGCAGCACCTGTTTGGGTCTGCCCGCCTCTTCAAACCAATGGTTTAGGCCTGTAATTTCCACGAGGGGTTTTTCCCCTGAGGTGGCCATCAAAAAACCTCGGCAGGATCAAGACGCCGCAGCTTCCCTGTGGCGAGCCATCCGGAGGCGCTGCACAGCACAAGGGTGAGGCAAAAAACAAACAGGGCCCGGCCTAGGGTCATGGCCACCAGGAGCCCTGTGGCACGCACCAGGACTTGATACAGCAGCATCGAAAGCAACACGCTGGGTAAGAAGGCCACGGTTGCCAGGAGCAGGGACTCTTGAAGAATGATCCCCACAACGAAGTTGTCGCCATAGCCGATGGCTTTCATGGTGGCGTACTCGCTGAGGTGATCGCCCACGTCTGAGTAGAGAATCTGGTAGACAATTATTGCCCCAACAGCTAGGCCGACAAGCACGCCCAGGTTGAAGATCAAGCCAAAGGAGGTGTTGCGCTGCCAATGGCTCATTTCACGCTCTTTGAGCTGTTGGATCGTCAGCACCTGGAGTGAGGGATCCAAAAACCTGGAGATCGTTGCCTGGACCTGGGCTTCATTGGCGCCAGCACTGAGCTGGATCACGCCTAATTGGATATCATCGTTGCTCTTTTCAGGGAAGTAGGTCTGAAAGTTGGCTGCAGACATGATCAGGTTGATGTCGGCGGCAAAGGTGAGTCCGAGTTTGAAGACCCCCACCACCTTGGCCTGTTGGCCGCGCAATTCAGTCAGATAGCTGTTGCCCGTCGCCAGGGTCTGCACGACCGATCCAGCTGCTTTTTTCGATGCTGAGTCGAAGAAGAGGGTATTTGGCTGCTTGAGCAGTGCTTTGTTTTGTTGGAGGATAGGCAGCTTCAGAGCCGGATTCTCTGGGGTGACCCCAAAGACAAGCGCTTGCTTGCTCTGACGGGTATCCCTGTTGAGCCAGTCGGCTTTACCGATATACAGAGGTGTGACACCAGCAACACCTTGAACCCCTCTGACCCGAACGAGTTGGGCCCTGGAGAAATTGAGAGGTTCGCCGAGGTTGGTGTATCGCTTCGGGATGAGGACCAGTTGGCCACTGATTTGATCGATGGGCCGTTTTTGGCTGTCGTAGAGCGAACCGGATAGCCCGAGCTGGAAGAAGACCAGCACATTGGCGAAACTAACCCCAGCAATAGCTGCTAGAAGCCGGAGGGGGCGGTGGCTGAGTTGAAGCCACGCCACAGGTGTGCGACTGCCCAGCAGGTTCATAACTGCGCCGGCCGCATCTGTCGCTGCGCTGCTGTTAGGGGCGCGAACAGCACATTCACTTGTAGGTAATTGACCCGACTCGCTTTTGCCATCTCGTTTTCGGGCAGGGCGATCTTGACTTCGACAACCCGGCGGTCGACGTTTTCACCCGACTCCCCACTAAATACACTTTGGCGGCTGATCTGGCGGGAAATTTCTCTGACGCGTCCTCGGGCGGTCTTGCCTGGGAAACCATCGGCAGTGATGGTTGCCTCCTGGCCCAAACGTATTTCTGGTAGGTCAGTTTGATAAACCTCAGCGATCACCCCCATTTGTTTGGTGTTTCCCATCTCGACAAGCCCTGAGTCTCCAACTTTGTCGCCGGCGCGCGCATTGATTTTGAAGATAGTGCCGGCAAAGGGTGCCCGTATGGTGGCCTTGGCTAGTTCACTGCGGTCTTTCGCCAGGCTGGCCCGGCTCTCGACAAGTTCGGCATCCAGGGTTGCCCGATCGGCGATCGCCTGCTCGAGCTGGGCGCTGGCGCTCTCGGCTTCTGCTACTTGAGCCTCCATTCTGTTTGCGCTGGTGGCTCCAGAGGCAAACAACTCCCGGGCTCGGCGTGCTTCCGCCTCGGCCTGGCCCAGGTCGGCGCGGTAGCGCCGGATCACGCTTTCCTGGGCTGAGAGTTTGCGTTGTGCAACCTGCAAGGAAGCCTCGGATTTCCGCACCGTGGCACTGAGGGGATCAATGCTTTCGAGGATGGCCAGGGGTTGGCCGGCCTCGACGCGATCTCCCTCTTGAATCAGGATTTCACGGACGGGATCGTTGATCAGCGAGCTTGGAACGGAGACCTTGCTGATGCCTCCGAGGGGCTCAATCCGCCCGATGGCGGAAATCTGTCTGGGCAGGAGCGCCAGCTCAGATTGGCGCGGATTTTGGGAACCGTTACACCCGGCAAGAACCCCACCCGCCAATAGGAGGGAGAGCGATATGGACAAACGGCGACCCATCCATGCCCTGGGCAGTGATCGAAGTATGGCAAAGGATGGAGCAGGTTCTACTCAGCGGGGCCCAGGGGGAACTGTTCCCAGGGGCCCTGTCAGAATTGGTACCGGTTAGAGGTTGGTACCCGTTAGTAGTTGGCGCCGCTGCGGCGCTGGTGCACGGCCGTGCTGGCGCTGGCATCGAGGACGCCTCCCCGGTTCACTTCGGCATAGAGCAGCCAGTGGTCGCCACATTCCATCCGCTGCCGCACCGTGGCCTCCAGCCAGGCGAGGGCCTCCGGCAGGATCGGCTGTCCCCCCGGGCTCTGCTCCAGGTTGAGGCCGGCGAAACGATCGGCGCCGGGGGCAAAGGGCTTGAGAAACTGCTTCATTGGTCCTGATTCGCGGCCGGCCGCCAGCACGTTGAGGGCGAAGCGATCGCCGCTGTGGAGCAGGGTCTCCACCGACCTGTCTTTCGCCACCGCCACGGTGAGCCCCGGGGGCGTGAAGCTGGCCTGGCTCACCCAGCTGGCCACCATGGCTCCGCCCAGGCGGCTCTGTCCCTCCCCTTTGCTGGTGGTGAGCACGCAGAGGGAGCCCACCACCCGGCCCAGGGCCTGCACGGCCGGGTTGCTGCGGCTGTCGCTGAGGCCGCCGGCCGCACTGCGCTTCAGGCTCTGCCGTTGCTCGTTGAGCAGGCGGCGGCCCAGGGCGGTGCCCGTTTCCTCGATGGCTTTGAGGCTGGCCGCATCGGGGCTGAACTTCACCTTGATCG
>ERZ887851.3013-NODE-3013-length-12618-cov-20.047520_pt1 | contig 12618 bp, 7 predicted proteins | sample MGYA00521100_ERZ887851 | MGnify/ENA primary metagenome ERZ887851 (study PRJEB32303, sample SAMEA104408602) | aquatic metagenome | biome: Brackish water; feature: Pelagic; material: water | place: Baltic Sea | collected 2014-06-06T16:11:00 | depth 11,444 m ...
AATAAAGTAACGGACCGCGGCGCTGATAAGCTGGTAGGTTCCGTAGCAATGATTCGTCTAAGCAGTATCACAACGAATCCTTTTCAACCACGCTCTAACTTCGATAATGATGCCCTTGTTGAACTCGCTCAGAGCATCAGCGAATTGGGCATTATTCAGCCCATTACTGTTCGCAAAAATGGCATGCAGTTTGAACTTATTAGCGGTGAACGCAGGTTCAGAGCTTCACAAATTGCTGGGCTAGAAGAGATTCCTGCCTATGTACGACTGGCGGACGATCGCCATATGTTGGAATTAGCCATCGTAGAAAATTTACAACGAGAAGATTTAGACCCTATTGAAATGGCTTATTCGTGCAAGCGAATGATGGACGAATTAGGACTAACTCAAGAGGAAGTTGCGAGCCGACTGGGTAAAGGTCGCTCGACCATAACTAACTTCTTGCGCTTGTTAAGATTACCTGCGATTATTCAAGCTGAACTCAGGGATTTAAATCGCAACGAAAGTCATGATGAAAATGCAGATGGCGCTTCAACTGTTGTCTTCACGATGGGACATGCACGGGCTCTTCTAAATCTCCCAGGAGAGAATGAGCAAATAGAATTGTACAAACGCATTCTCAAAAACGGACTAAGTGTTCGTCAAACGGAGGCCTTCGCTAAGGAGGTAAAGCAGCCTAAAGCAGTGCAGCAGAAGCCAAAAAAAGAGGCGGGTGTCGCGAGCTTAGAATCACAATTAGGCGGGTATTTCGAAGCGCCTGTTGCGATTAACCTTGGTAGTAATGGTAAAGGAAAGATTCAAATATCCTTTGCCTCTGATGAAGATTTACAGCGAATAATTTCAAAGCTCAATGATTAGAACGGCGCTCATAGCGTTGTTTTTATCCTTCTCTGTTGGAACAGCTGCACAGGTTCAGGATACTTTGGCCCATGGCCATAGTGAAGCCGCCGCACATAATATAAAATTGGCCACTACCCTAGCCTTCATTCCTGGCGCAGGCCAAATCTACAATAGGAAATATTGGAAAGTACCCATTGTTTGGGGGGCCTTGGGAGGTGTCGCTTATTACTATGTGGATTTATCCCAGGATTTCAACAATTATGAGTCCGTTCTTCAACTCATTATAGATGAGCCTTCGTTACAAACTCGCACAGAATTAGAATCCTTAGCGCCTGACTTATTCGCTGCTTTACCCGCGCCATTTTATCAGAATTCTGTAAATGGCGTGGCTCAAGAAGCGATGGGCTACATGGAGGCGCTGCGCACGCAGCGTGAATATGCTTTGTTCGGTCTACTAGGGGTATATCTGTTAAATATACTAGATGCAAATATCGATGCGCATTTGTATGACTTTGATGTAAGTGATGACTTATCCCTGCAGCCATCGCTGAATACCAATAGATTCGCTAGTCGGCCTGCTGAATTGGCCCCTGGTTTCACCTTAGTTTTTGCACTTTAAATGAAATTAGCTCTCATAGGTTATGGTAGAATGGGTAAAACCATTGAACGCATCGCAAAAGAACGAGGCCATACTATCGTTTATATTGCTAACGGTGGTGCACTAGATCTGGCGCAAGCGAAGTTGGCAGATGTTGCTATTGAGTTCACACAGCCAGATGCAGCCGCTCAGAATATTTACAACCTACTCAATGCGGGTATTCCTGTGGTGAGCGGTACGACGGGGTGGTTGGATGCAAAATCCATGGCAGATGCCGCTGCATCTTCAAACAACATTGGTTTTGTGTATGCTTCGAACTTCTCGCTTGGGGTGAATTTATTTTTTGCTTTCAATGAAAAATTGGCCAGGATAATGAAGGGTTATGCGGAATACGAGCCTAGTATTCATGAAATTCATCATACAGGGAAAAAAGATGAGCCGTCTGGCACGGCCATTACTGCGGCAGAAGGTGTTTTGAAAGCGTACCCCTCATTGGAGCGTTGGACGATGGATCCAGAATCAAAAGGATTAAAAATAAGCGCAGACCGCAAGGATCCTTACTTCGGGACACACACAGTCTCTTACGATAGTACCCTAGATACTATTGAGCTAAAACATGAAGCCCACAGCAGAGACGGCTTTGCATTGGGCGCAGTACTAGCGGCAGAGTGGGTTCCAGGTCGAAAAGGCCCGTTCAGCATGAAGGATGTTCTAGGTCTGTAATTTTCACAATACACTAACTATTCATCACCGAATAATAAAGTAGTTTCCCCGAATGGAATTTATCATCTTCACAATAGTACAGGCGCTGTGGTTCGGCGCTATTTCTTGGAAATTTTACGTTGCTGCAGACCGCAAGGCCTGGGAGGCATTTATACCGGTTTACAACACCTATGTGCTTGTGAAAATAGCAGAGCGACCTTGGTGGTGGGTGCTGCTGTATTGTATCCCCGTTGTCGGTGTGGTAATGGGAATCATTATGATTTACGAACTTCTTCATGTTTTTAAGTTCCGTAAAACTTGGCAAACTGCTGCTGTAATGGGCAGTTTGGGACTCTATTTAGGCTACCTGAATTACCAGGAAAAATTAAAATATTGGGGCCGTGATGATGCATACATTAAAAAGAATTTAGGCGAAGGTGTAAACAGCATCTTTTTCGCCATTGTCGTCGCAACAGTAATACGTTCTACCACTTTTGAGGCCTACACTATACCGACGAGCTCAATGGAGAAAAGTTTGATGGTAGGCGACTTCTTATTTGTATCAAAAATGCATTACGGCGTTCGCGTACCGATGACTCAACTCAGTCTGCCGTTAGTACACAACCGTATTCCCTTCTTAGGGGCACCTTCATATGTAAGTTGGCCTCAAATACCGTACTTAAGATTTCCCGCTTTTGAAGACATAAAGGCAGGCGATCCTGTGGTTTTTAACTATCCTATGGATGCTATGCCCGTCGACAAAAAGGAGAACTATGTTAAGCGTTGTATGGGCGCGCCTGGAGATACCTTGACCATAGTAGACCGGACCGTTATTCTAAACGGGAATGCCTTCAAGTTCCCGGATAACAGCTACCCTCAATTTCTTTACTACATCAAAACCGACGGTACAAGCTTCAATAAAGATTGGCTCAAGAAAAAATTTGACATTAATTATTTAACGTCTGAAGAACAACGCCAGTACCCGACGGATCAGGACGTATATCAACGCAGCCAAAATGAATACATCATGTTCCTTCAAGAACGTCATGTAGATGCGATCAAATCGTTACCCGCTGTTAAGGCCCTTTGGCCTATAAGTGCGGACAGGCCTGGAACCCTTATTGATAGTACTTTACCAGCAGGTCTTTTGTTAATTCAGGAAGGTCAAGCTGAGGAAATATTATTCCCTAACCCGGATACTGGCCACGGCGAACGTCCGTACAACGACACATGGGACAACTTTGGACCTATTTATATACCACAAGCTGGCGCAACGGTAGAATTAACAGAAAAAAATCTGCATAGCTACCGCAGAATCATCGCAGAATATGAAGGTCACGATCTAAAAATCACTAAAGACAGAAAAGTCTATATCGATGGTAATGAGTCAACTACGTATACTTTTGAGAAGGACTATTACTGGATGATGGGTGATAATAGACACAATTCATTAGACAGTCGTAAATGGGGTTATGTTCCCTCCGATCATATCGTAGGTAAACCTGTATTTATCTGGATGAGCTATGATAAACACGGTGAAGGACTTTCAAAGATTCGAACTGATCGTGTGTTTACACTGGTCAATGCGAATGGTGAACGTACGAGCTATTTCTGGCACTTTGTAGTATTCGTAGTGCTCTATCAGATAGTCGTTATTGTTCGCAGAAAGCGCAAGTCCGCCTAATGCACGTTCTGCTCAGCACTGCCTACTTTCCTCCTATTGAATGGCTGGCTCGTGCAGTGCAGTCCAATAGTTATATTTTAGAAGCGCACGAGCACTTTCAAAAGCAGTCTTACCGATCCAGAATGCACATTTCAGGACCTAACGGTCTCCTGAAACTTAGTATTCCTGTTGAGCGAAAGTGCAAAGCAATCAAAAAGGTTAGGATCAGCTACAGTGAAAATTGGACAAAAGATCATTTAAAGGCCATAGAAAGTGCCTATGCAAATGCCCCCTACTTTGAAGTGCTGTTCCCCGATGTTCAAGCGGTTTTACAGGAACGATTCGAGACACTATGGGAATTAAATGCAGCAACCATTGCGTTATTTTCTCATTGGCTCGAGGTAGAAGTGCCGCATCACGAAACCACCGAATACATCGCTATTACTGAGATACAGGACTTTAGAGGTATTCATCCTAAGTTAGAATCCGGCTTAAACTACCCCACGTACGGACAAGTTTTTCAGCATAAAATTGGTTTTCAAAACAACTTGAGTGCCTTAGATCTGTTCTTTAACTTAGGGCGTAGCAGTTGGGATTACCTCAATGCGCTCAAATAACCATCACAGCAGTAAGAACCACAGCAACCTATGGACCTAACGTATAACAAAAACGAAGACGCCTTAAAGCTCCTACTTAGTGAAGTCAAGCGTCGTGAAGCCATCCTAGCCAAAGGCGGTGGTTCAGTGAAGTTGCAAAAGCAACGAGACCAAGGGAAGTTAACCGCGAGAGAGCGGGTGGAGGCCCTGGTGGATGCTGATAAGTCGTGCCTAGAGCTAGGGATTTTTGCTGGAGACGGCATGTACGAGGAATACGGCGGGTGTCCTGCCGGTGGTGTCGTTGTAGTGCTTGCGTATGTTAAAGGCACACAATGCATCATTGTAGCGAACGATGCTACCGTGAAGGCCGGCGCTTGGTTCCCAATTACAGGAAAGAAAAATTTACGCGCCCAGCAGATCGCTCTTGAGAACCACACTCCTATCATTTATTTAGTCGATAGCGCAGGCGTATTCCTTCCATTACAAGATGAGATCTTCCCGGATCGTGAGCACTTCGGTCGCATTTTCCGAAACAATGCAGTCATGAGTAGCCTCGGTATTCCGCAAATATCGGCCATCATGGGAAGTTGTGTCGCTGGCGGAGCGTATTTACCTATCATGAGCGACGAAAGTATCATTGTGAAAGGTTCAGGAAGTATTTTCTTAGCAGGATCATATTTGGTAAAAGCTGCCATTGGCGAGAGCATTGACAATGAGACTTTAGGCGGCGCAGATACGCATTGCGATATCAGCGGGGTGACCGATTATAAATGTGAAGACGACCAGGAGGCCATCAGCACTATTCGCGGATTGGTGGATAAAATGGGCGCGTTTCCTAAGGCCGGTTTTGACCGTACGGAATCTATAGATCCTGAACGAGCCACCTCTGCTATTTACGGCTTTGTGCCTAGAGATGGGAAACCCTTTGAAAGCCTTCGGATTATTGAATGTATTGTCGATAAAGAGAGTTGGCAGCCGTACAAGGAGACTTACGGACAGACTATTCTATGTGGGTATGCTAGAATAGACGGATGGGCAGTAGGAATTGTTGCCAACAATAGAGCCATTGTGAAAAACGCGAAGGGTGAAATGCAATTTGGTGGCGTCATTTATTCCGACAGTGCCGATAAAGCGGCCCGATTTATTGCCAATTGCAATCAAAAACGTATTCCGCTCGTTTTCCTCCAAGACGTCACTGGTTTCATGGTCGGGAGTAAAAGCGAACACGGCGGTATCATCAAAGACGGCGCAAAAATGGTCAATGCGGTGGCAAATTCTGTAGTTCCTAAATTCACGGTGATTGTTGGAAACAGCTTCGGTGCTGGGAATTACGCTATGAATGGGACTGCCTACGATCCGCGTCTTATTGTTGCATGGCCCAACGCAAAATTAGCCGTTATGGGGGGACAACAAGCTGCAAAAGTGTTGCTTCAAATAGAGAAATCTCGGCTAAAAGGCAGTGGAAAAGAATTGACTCAATCAGAATTGGACGCCCTGCAAAAAGATATAGAAGAACGCTATGAACGTCAAACCAGCCCCTATTATGCAGCTTCTAGATTATGGGTGGACGCTATCATTGACCCGGCGAAAACCCGTGAATGGCTCAGTTTCGGTATCGAAATGTCGAATAATAATCCTGAAATGAAGCGCTATAACCCAGGAGTAATACAGACCTAATGAATAAGTGGATTTTTGTTTTTCTAATTGGCGCTACAAGCGCTTTTGGACAAGGATATGTGCAGAATACCGTTCAAGCTACCTATGAAGGAACGTTTGACCCAAAGGCAGCACCAAACGAAGTACTATCATTTCTCTACCCTACAGGAGCTCCCATACCCGGAGGAGAGGGTTACAAAAGCTTCTTAGCCGGACAAAAGCTACTCCAGAATTATAGAAATTTCCCGGCATCGACCGAAACAAAAAAAACCACTTCGGTCTCTGATCCAGTGGCGGGATTTGGCACTTCCATCTATCGACTAACACCTCAGGGTAACCCTTTCGATTTTACAGGCGGTATACCCAACGATAATGCCATGGCTATTAGTAAAGACGGTATTCTTTGCGCGGCAGTGAATAGTGTTTTTTGGGCGATGGATACAAAAACTGGCGAGCTTATTATGCCATCTCCAGTAGGGCTTTTTAGTCTTCAGCAAATGGCGAACGGATCTAGTTTTTCAAATTATTATGATCCTAAACTCATTTACGACCCCACCTTGGATCGATTTGTTCTCGTTTTTCTAAAGGATAACGACGCTGCAAACAGCCGTATTATCGTTTGTTTCTCCTCCACAAATGACCCAACCGATCCGTGGAACATTTATAGCTTAACGGGCAATCCGCTTAGTAATAATCGTTGGACTGATTTCCCTGCCATAGCTTTAAGTGAAACGGGATTGGTCATTACAGCAAATCTTATCATCCCAAATGTGAGTTGGCAAGTAGGCTTCGACGGATCCGTAATTTGGCACCTGAATAAGACCGAAGGATTTGCCGGTGGAAATGTGGATGCAACGGTTTATACTCAGATAGCTCATAATGGTAAATTCGTGCGTAACCTCCACCCTGTTCGTGGTCATGATAATATTAGTAAACAGCTCCAGTTCTTAAGCAATCGAAATTTTGATCTACAAAACGATACCATCTTCTTAGTTACCATAACCGAAGGGGCAGCAGATACAACAGTCACCGCACAAGCGCTAGTAAGCAATCTACCTTATGGCGTTCCGCCCAATGGGAAACAGGGGGATACAGATACTACAGATGCCACAAAAGGGCTACAAACCAACGATGGACGAGTTTTAGGCGCCATTCAAAAAGATGATTGGATACAGTTTGTGAGTACTACCGCCCATGGAACCAACGCAAATGCTGCTATTTATCACGGATTTATTCATGACGCCCAAGGAGCAGCGCCTAAAGTAACGGCGCGTGTTTTTTCGCACCCTGTGCGCGATTATGGTTACCCAAACATTACTTGGAGCGGAGTGCACCCGAATCAAATTCAATGTTTGATTGGTTTTAACTTCACCTCGATCCAAGGGCACCCTGGCATGGGAGCGGTTCAGCTGGGTAATGATACCTCATTCTCTAATGCCATAGACCTCATTAACGGTACCACACACGTGGACCGTCATAGCGACAGTTACGAACGTTGGGGGGACTATTTTGCCATACAGCCTATGTTTGATGAAGACGGCGCAATAATTCCCTCCGAGTCATGGATGGCAGGTTTCTATGGCGATGGTCCACAACAAAATAGAACACACATCTCCCAAGTGTTTAGCACCGATACTGTGGTTCCCTTGTACGCGAACGGGGGCCAATTGTATCCCAACCCAGCATACGACCTAGACATCGTTACCATTACATTTAACCTAGAGCAAGACCAACGTATCGAAGCCCGACTGTACAATACAACAGGTGCGCTAGTGCAAGAATTAGCAGGTAGAGACTTACCCGCAGGTCCGGCAGAATTGTATTTACATTTGGGTACGTTGGCAGCGGGCAATTACGTAGTTCGACTCGAAGGAAGTGCTGGTTTTGTCAAGACCGAACGGCTGCTAAAACTGTAATTGCTTTTTGTTAATAAAAGTAGAATACTTGTTGAAAACCTTGATTTTTAGGATATTATTGGTATCTTTATACCATATCAAATCATAAAAACATGTTTAACAAAGAATTATTACGTGAGCGACCTATCACTATTATCGAAGGGTTGCCGCACACGCAACTCGAAGATGTTGCAGAGACGCAAGTCGAAGAACTTTTCACTTAACAAGAACGAGGCCCGGTAGGGTCTTTTTTTTTGTGGTCTATGCTGTTTCCTTATCCTTCTTCCGCACGAGGTAACTGATACCATACACCAGCGAAGATGTTCCTATACTTACAAAAGCTATGGCAGGGTTGATCTTACCTTGCGCAGACATCATGTAGATACTTACCCCCAGACAAACAACGGTCATTACCAAAAGTGCTCGAACGACGCTTTGTTTGTGGTGCTTACCGGCCCAGTCAAAAAATATCACGGGTGCTATACCTATACCTAATGCCTTAAATGTAACTACGATATCTTCTATACGCTGGAAAAACAGCGCTATAAGTAATGCAAAGAAACCAACGCCCACCAAAGCCCAACGGATGCGTTTAATACCCGCTCCTGCCGTTTCTTCTTTGTTTGGGAAAAGATCATTGGTAACATTGAGACTAAGCAAAAACAAATACGTATCCGAGGTACTTAAAATCGCCGCAAAAAATGCGATTAACACTGCGACTTGAAATTCTGGCGGAACCAATTCAGTAAAGGTGCGTAAAACCATCATCTCCGCATGTTCGTTAGTAACGCCCTCACCGGCAGGGAATTCGGCACGTGCGATAAGTCCAACATAGGTGAGCGCAACCGTCAATAGGATGTTCACCCCTGCCCCAACGCCAAAGCTTTGCTTTACTACTCTTTCGTTTTTCATGGAAAAGACCTTCTGCCAATAGTCCTGAGTGGCAAAAGGTGTTAGAATACCTAAAAGTAGAAAAGCAATGATATTCACTGGACCGGCATTAAATGGCGCATACATTTCTGGAGGCACCTCACCGCCCTTATTCAAAGTAAGGGTAACTAATATGAGTACTAGGAAAATCACCAAAAACTGGAACATATCCGTCTTAACAACCGATCCGAATCCGCCGACCAATAGGTACACCATGACAGAAAGCAGCATTCCTAGTTTAGCCCAATTCACAGGTATACCGCCCAATTCATTGAGCAGATTTGACCCTACCAAGAGTTGCGTGCTGAGCAAACCAACATACCAGACGAATATCACACCGATGACCCAACGTGCGGTTTTTCGACCGTATCGGAAAACAAAATAGTCGGTGAGTGTAAAAAATTTATGCTTAATGCTGAGTCTATACAACTTTAAGGCAAAGGGTATAAAAAGCAGAAAACCAAGAGTATATCCGATAAATATCCAGGCAGCAGAAATGCCGTAGATGTAAACAAAACTGGTGTAAACCATTAAGGTTACGGCACTAACAAACGTTCCACTCAGCGTCATTAGAGATGGAAAAAATCCTAACGACCTGCCTCCTAAGGCGAAATCATCAACGCTATCCTTGGAAGTCATACGCCCGAGGAGAATCCCGAGAACGGTGAATCCAATGAGTACGCCAATTAATGTGTTCGACTCAATCATACCATTTTCATTTTTGGTAAGATAAGACAGAAAGAAGTATGCTTCTGCCGATAGTTGAAGGACCAATAGCTATAAAGAGGCATTATTGATAGCTAATTATATGAACAATAATTTGCTAGCCATGTTATTGACTGTGATATAGGATAGAATTTTGGACTCGCACCAATAGATATAAGAACCTAATCCTAAATGATGATAGTAAGGGCATTCCAAAGCATAATGGTGATTTTGACCTTGTGTTTAAGCTTTACCGCTCAAGCACAATGTTCTTATACCCTTACCTTACTAGATTCTTACGGAGACGGATGGAATGGGAATTCAATGTATGTCCAGACCTCTGGATACAGTCCGAGTACCCTTACGCTTTCTACGGGATCTTCCATTTCTTACCAGATTTCAATAACTACAGGAGATACTTTAACTTTTGGTTGGCTAGGAGGTGGCACATATCAAGACGAATGCACCTTCACCGTTACAGATAACGCTACTGGAACTACGGTATATACTTCTCCCGCTGGCAATTTAATGTCCACCACTTCGCCTCAGTACACCACAGTCTGCACCTTAACCTCAAATTCAACGCCTTGTCTTTACAACACGCCTTACACCGAATCATTCTCTGGTACAGGGGGCGGTTGGGTCGCCCCAACGAATCAGTTCAATATTGGATCGATCAATGGTTGTTGGGACCGTGGAGTTTCCACCACGTATAATTGGATCAAAGCGCCATCTCCCTCTTCATCTCTGGCGAATGCCACAGGACCGTCCGGAGATCATACGAATGGAGGTTCTGGCTATCTTAGTTGTGATCCCTATTTCTTCGCTGCAGCCGCCGATTCGTCGACGCTGATTACACCTTACATTTCTTTGGCTAACGATTCCGCCCCGCAAGTATCATTTTGGTACCATCTCTTTGGTTCTGATATTAAGAGGTTGGAAGTAGCCATTACTACGGACACAGCAAGCAATTGGACGGTGATTGACTCCTTATTCCCCAATACAGGTGCCTTCGTTTCCTCAAGTAGTCCATGGCACCAAGCAATTTATTCCATAGCCGATTATATTAATGATACCGTTGCCTTTAAATTCACAGCATTCCGTGATTTGGCGGGCTTGAACCAAGGTAGTAACTCTCGAATCAGTATTGATGATTTTGCCATCACCGAAGATACCCTTGGTTGTAAAAAACCAATCAAAGTTCGCCTCACTGCCTTAAGTCTTGGAAATGCTCAAATCACCTGGGATACCACTGGCGCAACCTATTACCAAGTTCAATGGTCACAAGGGACAACAGCGCCGAATAATGGTAACATCGCATTAGTCACCAATAATCAATATAACTTAAATGGGCTTGCTCCAAATTCCTCTTACACCCTTAGAGTTCGTTCCTTGTGTGGGACTAGTGATACATCCGCTTGGTCAGAGTTCATTACGATCGAAACGCTTTGTGGCTATTTTATAGCTCCCTGGTCCGAAGACTTTGAAGGGAATGACTGGGTTGCACCTTTGAGCTGGTTTGATCAAGGAGACTTTGGCGATTGTTTCTTGGACTCAGGAAGTTTAGGTTTTTATTGGAAAGTCGCGCGTGGTCCAAAGAGTACAGATGAGGGGCCAAATACCGACCATACCCCGACGGGAAACGGAAAATTTCTAGCCACCAACTACCGCTATGGGTCTACAGCCCCAGATAATCTTTCCTTTACCACACCGTGGATTACATTAAATCTATTGACCAATCCTGAACTTAAATTTTGGTTACACGCCTTCTCTAATGCGCAACCCACCAATGGGATTCCTGTCCAATTCGGAAAATTCACAGCTACAGTAGAGCAACTTAATGGTTCTAAAACTACCGTATTTGATACGAGTGGTGCACTTCAGGGTTCGCAAACTTCTCCTTGGAAAGAAATAGTAATACCCCTTAGCTACAGCTCTAGTGATACAATTCGCATCACTTTTTCCTACGACGGTGTATCGCTCGTTCAAGGACAACCATTCTCTATTGATGATATCTCTGTAGCATCCGCTCCAAGTTGCCCTAGACCTAGGTTTCCTAAGGTACTTTCAGTGAGTACCACAGATGCACTTTTAAAATGGAATACAGGTGGAGCCAACTACCATCAATTACGATACAAAAAAGTAAATGCCAACAATTGGAATGTCGTAAGTGCTTCAAATACGCAATTCCTATTGACGGCCTTAGACCCAAACACCAAATACCGTTGGGAAGTTAGAGACAGCTGCAGCAGTACTGACAAAAGTGTCTGGATCAAAGGTCCGTCCTTTTTTACAAGTTGCACCGTTTTCACGGCTCCTTACACGAATAGCTTTAGCAACAATCAATGGCAAGGTCCCTCCTCTTTTATGCCTTCAGGACAGATCGGAAATTGTTTTACCCGATTCGAAGATGATAATGACGGCTACTTTTGGACTGGAGCAAGGTCCGGTTTCGATCACTTTACATTCACAGGACCCCAAGCTGATCATACAGGAGGTTCTAGTGGTTATTTCTTTGCCAGAGCGAACAGCGCTACGTCAGACACCGCCAATATTGAATTACCACCAGTTTTTCTTGGGCAATTGCTCAGTCCCGAATTTTCGTTCTGGTACCACATGTATGGCAACAGCATCGGAGGATTAAATGTGTATGCAAGAAGCCCCGGGGGAAGCGACACCTTGTTAAGCTCGTTCACTGGTGCGCAACAATCCAACAGCGGCTCTGCTTGGCTTAAAAATACAGTAGCACTTTCCACTTTTTTAGGTGATACCGTCGTTATAACACTACAGGCAATAAAGGCATCAGGAAGTTCGTTTTTCACCTATTCCTCCGCCATTTGTGTCGATGATATCGCTTTTGAAGGAACCTTGAATTGTCCTGCGCCGACGCTATTAACAGCATCTAGCATCACTGCTAATATGGCAACATTGACGTGGCAGGGTACTTCTTCCGTTAGTATTATCGAATATGGACCTACAGGATTTACATTAGGTACCGGTCAAATTATAAACCCTGCTACATCACCCTTTACA
>ERZ887851.3015-NODE-3015-length-12615-cov-4.504936_pt1 | contig 12615 bp, 9 predicted proteins | sample MGYA00521100_ERZ887851 | MGnify/ENA primary metagenome ERZ887851 (study PRJEB32303, sample SAMEA104408602) | aquatic metagenome | biome: Brackish water; feature: Pelagic; material: water | place: Baltic Sea | collected 2014-06-06T16:11:00 | depth 11,444 m ...
TTCCCCACAACTAAGGCGTGGCCCACGTTCTCGCTAGCCCGCAGAGACGATTTCTATCGTCTCTGCGGGCACAGTTCGGGCTAAGCACGACGGCGTCGAGTCGGAACCTCAAGGCCGTCTCCGCTGCGGCGCACCTACACTCATCAGGCACTCCACCAAGTGTGTCTGCATTGTGTCAAAGCCCCCGCCCCCCCCAAATTGCGGCTGGCCGATCCACCCGCCGGTCGAACCGCCCCCACCTGTGGGAACAGCCTCAGCCAGACTCACCTCGGGTCACGCGCCGCGCACAGGGGCACGGACCCAACTCAAGGCGCTCTGGCCCACCGGATCAAGGGGGGCCAAAGCACCGCACCGCAAGGGTTGGCGCACACATCCAAGCGGGGCCACCACCCTGAAGGTGCCGCCTGCCATGCGGGTGCCATACACTGGCCCCATGTCTGACTCGCCCCCCGCAGCACCCCAGCAAGACGGTCCGGCCCGCCCCAAGCTTGGTGGGGGGCCTGCGCTTCAGCTCGGCCCCTACATCCTCGACAGTGCGCTGGCAAAGGGGGCCATGGGCGAGGTCTGGCGCGGACGCCACCGCACCACCGGCGAACCGGTGGCCATCAAGCTCCTCGCGCCGTTTGGGCCCGACGACGCATGGGCCGAGGCTTCGTTTCAGAACGAGGTCCGGGTGGCGGCTTCCCTCACCCATCCGGGGGTGGTGCTGCTCGTCGACTATGGCCGCGTGGCCGCGAGCGAAGCGGCCGATGGACCGGCGGACAGCCCCCTTCGGGCCGGGGCGCCCTACTTGGTGATGGAGCTGGTGGACGGCCGCCCGCTGCACAGCTTCGTCGGCCGCCTGCCCTGGCGAGAGCTCCAAGACGTGCTGGGGCAAGTCCTTGACGCCTTGGCCCATTGCCACGCCCGCGGTGTGCTCCACCGGGACCTCAAGCCCGGAAACATCCTGCTCACTCGGCAGCTCGCCACCGCGGCGAGCCCTTGGCAAGCCCTGCTGACCGACTTCGGGCTGGCCCGCACTCTCGGCCAGGGCCCGGGACCGGACCAGACTGTGGCCGGAACCCCCGCCTACATGGCGCCGGAGCAGCTTCAGGGTGACTGGCGCGCCCAGGGACCGTGGACCGACCTCTACTCCTTTGGGTGCTTGGCCTGGACCCTGACCTGCGGGGTGCCGCCCTTTGGTCGCCGCCGCTCGTTCCAAGAGTTCCAAGAGGCCCACCTGCGGCTGCCTCCCCCCCAGCTCGACCCCATGGTGGCGGTGCCGGAAGAGTTTGAGGGCTTGCTGCTGCGTCTTCTCGCCAAGTCCCCCTCCGACCGCTGGTCCGCTGCCGCCGATGTGGCCGCCGCCCTCGCCGCCCTGCCTGCCCCCGATCGGGGCCCCACGCTGCATCCCGTCGAGCCCCCCATTCGACCCCGACCGCTCGGGGAAGCCCAGGTGGAGCTGGAGTTCGACGAGCTGTCCTCATCGGCGGCCAGCCTCCACAGCCAAGTTGGAGAGCTGAGCACGGGAGCACCCCGGCGAGCGGCCGGCGAGCTGAGCACCCGCGAGCTGCTGAGCCTGAGCGACGGCGATGCCACCGGCGAAGACACCGTGGGCATGCCTCCCTGGCTCGGTTCCGACCCCGAAGGACTCCACCCCCACACCGCAGCGAGCGTGCCGGCCACATGGCGACCCCGGCGGGCATCCAGTGTCCACCGCCTGCTGGGCTGGGGCATCTCGCTGTATGGACTGCGCACCCCCCCGTTCATCGGCCGCCGCAGCGAGCGCAATCGGCTGTGGGAGACCCTGCGCGCCACCGTCGCCACGGGTGGCCCCAGCGTTGTGGTCCTGCGCGGGCCCGCCGGCTGTGGAAAGAGCCGCCTGGCCGCGTGGTTGGGCGAGCGGGCCCACGAGGCCGCATCCGCGCTGGTGCTCCATGCCCGCCACAGCCGTCGAGGCGGGCCTGGCACCGGCCTGCCCGCCATGCTCGCCCGCCACCTCCAGACCCACGGCCTCGACCGGGCGGGACACCGGGACCACCTGCGCCGTCGCCTCGACCTGCGCCGCACCGAAGAAGCCGAGCTGCACGCCATCGCAGAGCTCTTGCTGCCCGAAGCCGGCGACGTCGGCGACGAGCCTGCGCTGCGGTTCGACGAGCCCGGCGAGCGCCTGTTGCTCCTCCAGCGCACCCTCTCCCGGATCGACCGCACCACCCGTCGGCCACCCCGCCCCATCGTCGTGTGGCTGGACGATGTGCAGTGGGGCCTCGACGCCATCGAGCTCGCCCGCCACGTGGCCACCGCCGGCACCATCTCCGACGAAGATGCGCCGCTGTTGATGGTTCTCACCGTGCAAGAGCAAGGCTTGGCCGAGCGCCCGGACGAGCGCGCCGCACTGGAGTCCTTGAGCGCCCTGGACCACGTCCACACCGTGCCCGTCGGCACCATGGAGCCCGCCTCCCAACGCGAGCTGGTCGATGCGCTGTTGGGCATGTCCAGCGACCTCGCCGCCCGGCTGGCCGAGCGCACGCGGGGCAACCCCTTGTTTGCGGTCCAGCTCGTCAGCGACTGGGTGGAGCGGGGGCTGCTGACGCCCTCCAGCGAAGGCTTCCGCCTCGCGGATGACTCCATCATCGACATTCCCGACGACATGCACGAAGTGTGGAACAGCCGCATCGCCCGGCTGTTGGAGAGCCACGGCCCCACCGATGAAGTGGCCCTTGAGCTGGGCGCGGCCCTCGGCGACCGGGTGGAGTTCGACGAGTGGCGCGCAGCCTGTGCACGCTCCCGGGCACGGCCCTCGGCCCGGCTGGTCGACGACATGGAGCGCCTGAGCTTGGCGCGGGCGGACGACCACGGCTGGACCTTCGCCCACCCCATGTTGCGGGACAGCCTGGAGCGCCGAGCGCGCGAACAGGGCCGCCGCGCCCGACACCACCGCACGTGCGCCACCATGCTGGAGCTCCAACACCCCGGTACCGCCCGACCTGAAGTGTTGGAGCGCATCGCCCGCCACCTGCGCGAAGCCGGCGACGAGCTGGACGCCCTCGACTATCTGGTGCGCGCCGCCGCCCGGCACCTCGCCCAAGGGGAGCCCCAGCGGGCCCGCAGCATCTTGGACCAGCGCACCGAGATCGTCGATCGACTGGGGCTGCCCGAGGGCCACCTCGCCCGCGCGGTGGGGCTGCCACTCGTGCTTCAGGTCCACCGAGAGCTCGGCCAGCTCGACCTCGGCCGCGCCGTTGGTGAGCAAGCCCTCGTGCTCGCGTCCCGACACACGTGGCCCCATGTCCACGCCTATGCCCTGCTGGAGCTCGGTCTCATCGACCACGTCCAGGGCCGGGCCGCCCAAGCGTGGCAGCGCCTCTGCGCCGCTGAAGCCGAAGCCGGCGCCCTGGGGGACCGAGAGCTCGGCACCCGCTGCTTGCTCGACCAAGGACGCATCCTGTCCGAGCGCGGCCAGCTCGACGCCGCAGCCGACGCCATTGTCCGCGCCCGCGCCGGCTACACCGACCTCCAACAACACTACGGGGTGGCCCGGGCCGACTGGCTGCTGGCCCGAGTGGCGAAGCAAGCCGGAGATCTGGACGAGACCGCCACGCGCATCAATGCCGCGCTGGAGGGCTTCGACAGCATTGGCGCCCGTGCCGGGGTCGCGCGCTGCCTCAACGAGCTGGGCGAGCTCGCCCGCTTGCGGGGGGACCTCATTGCGGCCGAACAGCACTACCGGGACGCGCTGAGCCGCATGGAGGCCACCGGCAGCGAGAGCGCCGTGGTGGTGAGGGTCAACTTGGGTCTCATCCTCCAGGAACACGACCGACCCCTCGAGGCCCGACCGGTGCTGGAGCGCGCACTCCACGCCTTCTCCACGTCCCGGCGCCGGGCGATGATGGGGGTGGTCCAAGCCGCACTGCTCCCCTGCGCCGCCGCCGAGCAAGACTGGACCGAGTGGGACACGCGCTTGCTGGCCGCCCGGGAGCTCCTGCAGACGGCAGCCTTCGTCGATCTGGACGTGCCCCGCGTGCTGGAGCGCGCCGCCACCCGGGCCGCCGCCGCTGGTGAAGCGGACCGTGCCGCGGATGCCCTGTTGCTTGCGCGCGCGCAATGGGCGAGTCTCGATCGCCCCGATCAAGTGGCCCGACTCGACGGCAACCTCCGAGGCCGTTCCCGCTGATCGTTGCTGAACCTCTGGAGCCCTCGATGCGTGCGCTCGCACTGTTGCTCGTCCTCCCCGCCTGCAAGGCGGTGACCGTCGACGAAAAGCCCGTTGTCGTCACCGAACAGGATGCGCTGTTGGCGTTGATGGACGGCAGCCAGCTGCTCTGGGTCGAGATGGAGGAGACCAGCGCGGGCGCGGGTGTCGACTTGGACAGCGACTTCGCCGGGGACTGGCCACTGGAGGGGGAAGCCACCCTGCGCCCCAGCCGCAGCAATGTGCCGACCACCTTCGTGGTGGATCGGGACGAGATGGGCTGGCCCCAGCGGGAGTGGTCCGTCACGCTGACCCTCGACCCCCTGGTGGTCGACGACATCCGCTACGTCGGCAGCCTCACCGGGGTCTGGTACTACGAGGCCTACCAAGAGGCGCCCACCACCCTGCACACCTTCGCCGGTGAGCTGCGCTGGGCCGGCCCGGACGACAACATCGACGACGCAGAGACGGTCACTGCGGCGTTCTCGGCCGAGGCTGCCGACGGCGAATGGACCAGCCAAGATGGCCTGCTGGGCGACACTCTCATCGAGTAGCGCCCAACAGGGCCGCCCCGTGCTCAGTCAGCCCCGATGCCCATGCCCGTGTCATCGTCCAAGATGGTGTCGAGGTCCCATGCCTCCACCACGATGTCGAACTCGGTGGCCACGCCGAAGGTCTCCTCGGACCGGCTGGTGCCCGCCAGCGTGAAGCTGCCGTCGTCCATGAAGGTGCCTTCCCATGTGCCCTCGGGCAGATCTCCGCCCACCCGGCCCATCGGCGTGCCGGTCGGGGTCAGCCCATCGAGGGTCTGAAGGTCCACCACCACGTCGCCGGCCATGCCACCCAGCGCGCAGTCGTCGGCGCTGAACTCCACCCACGTGCTCAGCGCGGGGTCCACCACCGCCACAAAGGTCGCGCCACAGCTGCGCCGGCTCATCCGGATGCCGCCCGCATACGCACGTCGCTCCAGCTCGAGGGTGCCCACATAGGTGCCCGCCGTGGGCACATCGACCACTTGGGGCTTGTCGGTGGTGAAGCCGGAGCAGCCGACCATCAGGCCGAGCAGGGGCAGGGTTCGGGAGAGTGGGGACGGCGTGTTGTGTTGCATGGGGACCTCCAATCAGGCTCACGCAAGCGCGACGGGGCGGCGGACACCAACCTTCGCATCGGGAATTGCGCCAGCTCACCCACGGGGGGGACGGCGGCCCGGGAGGGAGCCCAGCCCAGATCAGTCCAAGACGCTGAGCTGTCAGGCGTCGTCGAGGCCCCAACAGGTCGCTGTGGTGCCGTCCCCCTCGCCCGACTTGTGCAGCGCGCAGGCGTGCAGGCCGCCCGAAGCGCCCACGAGCTCAGTGGGGCTGTCCAACACCGGAACATCGGCGAGCACGGGATCACCAACATCTCGGGTGCCGAAGCAGGACAGCGCCCCGTCGCTGTCCGTGACACAGCCCCAGTCCCGCCCGGCAGCCACACCCACCCCGGTCGTCACCACCGGCACACTTGCGCACATCGCCGCCGTGCCCCAACACAGCAGGTCGCCGGTCTCGGCCACCGCAAGCCCGAAGTCCCGCCCGAGGTCCACACGCTGGACGGGAGCGGTCGGTGCGGTGGACACCAGCCCGTCGCGGTCGTCCCCCCAACACACCAACGCACCCAGCCCGTCGACCGCACACGATGTGCGCCACCCCGCAACCACGTCGACCGCCGGGGTCACGCCGTCAAAGAGGTCGTCGGGCACGGTGCTCTGGCCCTCCAGATCCCGCCCCCAGCACCGCACAGCGCCGCCATCGGTCCGCCCGCACGAGTGGGCCCCGCCACCGTCGATGGCCACCAGCACATCCCCTGGCGCCGCCGAGACTTGCCCATCGGTGTCGCGGCCCCAACACACCGGCGCCGCAGCATCGGGGGCCGCGCACGAGTGGGCGTGCCCGGCAGACACCTGGAGCACCCCCGAGGACAAGCCGGCCGGCGGCGTCGCTTGGCCCTCTTCATCGAGCCCCCAGCACTGGGCAGCCCCCGTGGCATCGACCCCACACGAGTGGAGCCCTCCAGCGGAAACGGCTTGCCACAGCACACTCTCGACAACTCCGGAGTCGACGGTCGTGCCCGTGTCGACGCCGCAGGGCGGGTCGTCCAGCAAGATGCTGCACCCCGGGAGCACCACAGCCCACAGCGCAGTCCACCGGCGGCTCACAGCACCACCCCCAGCCCTGCGCCGGCGTCGACCACCAGCGTGCCCACGGCGCCCACCCGGAGGGTGCCCAACACCCGAAGATGCCGACCCAGCGGCAGCTCTGCACGGCCGCTGGCGAGACCACCGATGTGGAGCCAGGTCTGGGCCTCCCCACAGCCTTTGTCCCGCTGCTCATGGACGACAGCGGCACTGGCACCGAAGGCGAAGTGCCCCATCATCAGCTCCATCCCGACATCGCCGGGCACCTGGATCGAGCGGGCACCGCCGCCCAGCCCCACTTGGGCCGTGGCCCGCAGCGGACCGAAGACCCGCACGCTGGTGAGCAGGCGCCCCTGGACCGTGCCCACCGGTGCGAGGCGCAGCGCTTCTTCGCCCACCGCGCCCGTGAAGGCGCCCGCAACCACACCCCCCAGCATCACCCGGGGGGGGCCGGCCGAGAGGGTCTTGCCGAGCGACTGGCCCTTGTCGGGGCGGCCCAAGGCTCCGGAACCACCGGTGGGGCGCCTGGCGTGGTGCCCAAAGACTGGCCTTGAGAGACCCGCTGCACACCCTCGGGCGTGGTCACCCGGACCACACCCTCGTCCACCGAGACGCGGACCGGTCCACCGTCGACCTCGGTGCCCACCACCAAGAAGCGGGTGCCCTCCACCGCCGTCTCGACGCTGCCGTACTGCACCGTGAACGCCTCGCGCACCCGGTAGTAGACCTCGCCCACATGCTGGAGCACGGTGCGCCCGGCCGTGAGCTCCAGGCGGCTGGCTTCGGCGATGTGCACGCGCTCGTCGTCCCCCAAGTCCACCACCACCCGGGCCCGCTGGGTGACGATGGTGTCGCCCGCCCCCACATCGACGCCGGGTCCGAGCTCACGGATCGTGCCGTCCGCCCCCACAGCCACCGCTTCCCCGGTCTTCATGCCCGGCCGAAGCTCGGTCATCTCGCCCCCAAAGCCGGGCAGAGCCACGGACTCCACCACCCCAGCCGTGGCGAGGCGGGGCAGCAAGATCAGCAGGGTGGTGATGAGCAGTCGAGCCCAGGGGGGCATCATCATGGCTCCGGGCGGGGCAACAGGCGCGGTGGACATCCTCCACCAAGGGGCGCGCGCGGGCGAAGTTTCAACAAGGTGGGCGCGCCACCCGGCGGACTTCGCGCCCGGCCTTATCGTCTGATCCGGCTCAGGCTGGGGCACAATGTCGGCATCCCGGCCGCTCCCTTCTCGGGCACCCCCGCGAGGTACTCGGGCAGGGTTCATCAGCCCATCTCCCCGGTGGCTTCCCGGCGCCAGCCCAGGCGCACCGCGACTGCGATGGCCACGAGCAACGGCGTCGGCGCCAGCACCACCCGCGCGAGCCCCAGCGCAGCGACAATGCCCACGGTTGCGAGCACCACGAGCACAGCAGCCGGGGCTCGGGCCCGTCCCAGCCACCGGCCCACCGCCGCAAGCAGGATGACCAGCAGCGACGCGGCCAGCGCATCCAGCTCGGGGGGCACCCGGACCAGCGCCGCCTGACGCAGCAAGGTCTGGACCATCGCCGCTTCGATCTCGGCCCCGGAGCGCACCCCATCCGGCGTGCGGTGCAAGTCCCCAGGACCACCCACAACACCCACCACCACAGCTTTCCCAGCGAGACCCGCGAGCCCCTCCACGTCCGTCCAGTCCACCACCGGGACCGGTCCAGTGGGGTGGAGCCAGGCCTCTCCTGCCCAGCTCGGGTTGCGCAATGGACCGATGACCAGCTCGGTGCCGTCGAAGCGCGGCGGGTCGTGGGCCCGCACATGGCCCCAAGCGGTCCACACCGCGAGGTGCCACAGCACTTGGCCATCCCCGGCGCGGCGCTGCAATGGGATGCCCCGCACATGGCCGAAGAACCCGTCCTGGCGGGCCTCAATGGTGCCCAGGGGCGCAGCCTCGGCCAAGGCCACTGTGGCCGGTGACTGGACCGTGCCCTCCCGGATCCGGGCCGGCATGGCCACGGCCATCCCTGCCTCCTGGGCTTCGGTGACCGCCGATGCGATGGCCAAGTCCTCGTCGCTGGGGGTGAGCAGCAGGATGTCCCAGAAGACGCTGGTGACGCCGGCGCGCTGGAGCCGCTGGAGCAGTGCCGGGTACTCACCGCGCAGGGCCTTGAGATCGGACTGCATGGGAATGGCGACCACTGCGACCTCTTCGACGACAATGGAGCCACGCAAGACCCGCAGCATCGGGAGCTGCAGCCACAGGTCCAGCGGGCTGCCCAGGTCCGTGATGGCGACCAGCGCGGGCAACAGCAGGGCCAGCCACCGCACCGACAGGCGGCGCCGGGGGGCCACGTCGGGAAACAGCGCCCGGCTCAGGTCCGCCCAGTGGGACACGGGCACGATCTGAACGCCCTGTGGCACGGACAACTCGCCGGACTCGTCCACCGGGACGGCGACGCGCGTGGCCCCCGCCGCCACCGCCGCCCGAAGCTTTGCCGGCCCCCCCCGCACCGACACCACACGCCCGTCCAGATCCAGCCCGCCCGTGAAGGCCCACCCCGTCGGCACGGATCGCCCGCTCAGCGCCGCCTTCACCCCCACAGCCACGGCCAGGCCCAGGGACGTGCCGTGCAGATCGAAGCCCGCGCCCCGGGCCGCCCACCGCACCCCCCAGTGGTCCGCCGCCGGGCCCAGCACAGCCGCCACCGCCAGCTGGGCGGCCACTTCTGCGTCCCGGTCCGCCCCCGCCGGGTTGCGCACCCCCCGCCCGCCGCGCCACGCCTCGATCACCAGCGGCACCGCGTGCCCGGCCCCGGTTCCGTCGACGAGCAGCGCCAGCACTTCTGCGCGCAGCACGTCTTCCGATGCGCCGGCGCTGCGCTCCTCCGTCGGGGCCGATGTCCGAGAAGGTCCCGCACTCGGCGGGGGTCCCGCACTCGGCGGGGGTCCCGCACTCGGCGGGGGTCCCATCGAGGACGCCTCCGACAGGTCTGGCGGCAGGTCTTCCGGCATGTCGGCGCCCGGGTCCCAGGTGTCCTCGGACACCATCGGGGCACTCGAGGGAGACACTGTGTGCTGCCCCCCATCCAGAATGCCCACCAACGCGGCACAGTCCGCCGGTCGGGCGTCGGGACTCGGCTGGAGGCAGGCCGCGATGGCCCGCTGGAGGTTCGACGGCAGGTCTGGCCGGGCCAGCCGGGGGTCGAGGTAGTCCCCCGCGACGACCTTCTGCAGCGTCTCGAACCGGTCTCGTGCACGAAACGGCGAGCGCCCACACACCAGCGCGTAGAGCAGCGCCCCCAGCGAGAAGAGGTCCGCCCGGTGGTCCACCCGTGCCGCGTCCCGGACTTGCTCTGGCGCCATGTAGCCGGGTGTGCCCAAGGCCACGCCACTCTGGGTGCGCTGGGGTCCTCCGGGGCCCGTGTCCAGCGCCTTGGCCAGCCCAAAGTCGGTGACCCGGGGCACCAGCGGGCCCTCGTCCTCGGGCCAGTCCAGCAGCACATTGCCCGGCTTGAGGTCCCGGTGCACCAGCCCCCGGTCATGGGCCGCACCGACCCCCGCGACCACCCCCCGGAAGATGCGCTCCGCCTCCAAGAGGTCCATCTTTACGGTGTTTGCGAGGTGTTCCGCCAGCGAACCCCCGCCCACGAATTCCATGAGCAAGGCCGGCTCACCGTCCACGTCCAGCACATCGCTGACGGCGACCACATTGGGGTGGCGCAGCGTGGCCTGAAGGCGCCCCTCATCAATCAACCGAGCCCGCACCGAGGCGCTGCCGCCGTGCAGCACCTTGAGGGCATGGACTGTGCCCAGGACCGTGTGGCGCACCCGATACACGGTGGCCATCCCACCCTCGCCGAGCACCAGCTCGACCCGGTAGCGGTCCACCGCATGCATCGCCAGCCAGCAGCCGCCGCGCCAACGGTCAGCCTCCCCCGACCAGGACTTCGGTGCGCCGCCGCCGCGCTTCGCCCAGGGCCGCGTCCACCTCAGCGTGGGCACGCAGCTCGTCCCGCAGGCGTGCGGCATCCACCACAACCCCCGCCCCAGCGTCTTCATCGTCGAGTGCAAGCGCCTGTGCCGCGCTCACCCGCAGCCCCTCCAGCTGGTGCAACAGCGTGCGCTGGCGGGCCGCGAGCTGCTCCGCCACCCCCTCCGCCGCCTCCACCGCCGCGATGCGCTCGGCGAGGGCCCGCAGCTCGTCGGTGTACACAACCTTGCTGGCCCCTTCGCTCTGGTCGACGCGTTGCCGGGCATTCCCGAGCTCTTCGCGGAGCTGGTCTTTGGCGCCCGGCGGGCACAGCTGGCTCAGCGCCGCCCGCCGCCGCTCCAGGCTCGCCGCCGCCGCGCGCAAGCCATCGAGGTCCGGCTCTGGGCCCAGTGCCGCCACCGTCCACGTCGCCCGCACCGACAACACCGCATCATCCACATCGGCCAGAAAGCCGACAGGTTCGGGATCAGCGGCCACCGCGGGAGGCCGGGCGGTGCTGCGGTTGCGGGCCAGGGCCACCGCCGACTGCACCGCATGCAACACCAGACCAATGCCCCAGAAGAAGGCCCACGAGGGGAAGCCGCCCCGGCCGACCGCCAGCACCACCACCACATACGCGGCGGCATGGAACAGGATGCTGCGGGCCACCCGCCAGTTCGCGGCCTTCTGGGGGTCGCCCACATGGGGCACCGCCTCGGCAAACAGCGCGGTGGCGTGCAAGGGCACCCACTCGGACTCACCGGGGGCCCGCACCAGCTCGGTGCCGTTGAGCTTGCCCCGGGCGAGCTGGTCCCGAATCCCTGCTGCGGTCCGCACCACGGAGCTGCCGTTGTCCTTCGCCACACGCCACTGCTGTTCGTTGCTGGGCTCCGTCATCGGCACTCCCTGCGCGGCTGCCCGCGACCCGCCCACTATGCCATCGGGCTGGGTTCTGGAGTGGCCACCGCGGAGGACCGGTTAGACGACCCGCCCTCGGAGGTCCCATGACCAGCACAGCCCCAACCACCGGCAAGGCGCCCACCACCGGCAAGGTCTCCCTGACCGGCATCAAGCCCACGGGCGCCCCCCACGTCGGGAACTACCTCGGCGCCATCCTGCCGGGCCTCGCTCTGGCGAAGTCCGAAGATGTGCGGGCGTTCTACTTCATCGCCGACTACCACGCGCTCACCAGCGTGACGGACCGCGACCGGCTCATCCACGACACCTACGAAGTCGCCGCGACGTGGCTGGCGTTTGGGCTCGACCCCGACCGGGTCACATTCTACCGCCAGTCCGATGTGCCCGAGGTGTTTGAGCTGAGCTGGGTGCTCGCGTGCATGTGCCCCAAGGGCTTCATGAACAAGGCCCACGCGTACAAGGCCTCGGTGGACCGCAATGTCGCCGAGGGGGAACCCGAGGACGCGGGTGTCAACATGGGGCTCTACACCTACCCCGTGCTGATGGCCGCCGACATCCTGATTGTGGATGCCGACATCGTTCCCGTGGGCAAGGACCAGATCCAGCACGTCGAGATGGCCCGGGACATGGCCCAGCGGCTGAACAACCAGTTCGGCGAAGACACCCTGCGCTTGCCCAAGGCCTCGGTCCAGGACAACACCGCGGTGGTGCCCGGTCTCGACGGCCGCAAGATGTCGAAGTCCTACAACAACACCCTGCCGTGCTTCCTGCCCGCCAAGAAGCTGCGCAAGACGGTGATGCGCATCCAGACCGACTCGACCCCGCCCGAGGCCCCCAAAGACCCCGACAGCAGCTTGGTCTACCAGATCCACTCGGCGCTCATCTCTCCGGACCAGAAGCTGGCGCTGGCGGCCGAGTACCGCAGCGGCATCTCCTGGGGCGGCGCCAAGCAGCTGTTGTACGAAGAGCTCGAAGCCCAGCTGGGTGGTCCCCGGGAGCGCTACACCGAGCTGATGGCGGACAAGTCGCAGCTTGACGTGCTTCTCGCCCAGGGAGCACAGCGGGCACGGGCGATGGCCCGACCGGTGCTGGACCGCGTGCGCACGGCGGTCGGCATCAACCGCTGAGGCGACGACGGGGGCGACCGAGCGCGATAGCTCCCGCCCGTGTCCAAGTCCTCCCCACCCTCGACCAGCCGCCGAACGACCTGGCTGCGCATTGTCCTGGCCGCGCTGGCGGCCGGGGGCATCGGCTGGGCTTGGGCCACTGGACGCCTCGCGGCGGTCACCCCAGAGCTGCTGCGGGACACCATCCAGAACAGCGGCAACTGGGGCTTTGTCGTCTATGTGCTGGGCTTTTCTCTGCTCCAGCCCGTGGGGGTGACGGCCCACCTGTTTCTCCCAGCGG
>ERZ887851.3020-NODE-3020-length-12603-cov-7.149267_pt1 | contig 12603 bp, 8 predicted proteins | sample MGYA00521100_ERZ887851 | MGnify/ENA primary metagenome ERZ887851 (study PRJEB32303, sample SAMEA104408602) | aquatic metagenome | biome: Brackish water; feature: Pelagic; material: water | place: Baltic Sea | collected 2014-06-06T16:11:00 | depth 11,444 m ...
GCTTGTCTTGTAATGCCGCTAATCCTTGGCGCAACGTATCGGTCTGCTGGTGAACATTTTCTTGGAGCTTATCGCGTTGCAAGACCTCCAAAACAGCGATAGCCGTAGCACATGAAACGGGATTACCGCCAAAGGTATTAAAATATACAACTTTTTCATCAAATGCTTCGGCAATGGCACGTTTAGTAACGATCGCACCCATCGGGTGTCCATTGGCAATAGGCTTGCCCATAGTGACAATGTCAGGCACAACGCCTTGCTCCTCAAAACACCACATGTCGCCAGTGCGTCCAAACCCAACCTGCACTTCATCCGCGATAGCCAGACCGCCTGCGGCGCGTACAGCTTGATAAATGGTCGACAGATAATTTTGCGGAAAAGCGATTTGGCCGCCTGTTCCAATCAGGCTTTCGGCGATAAACGCTGCCAAATTTCCTTTGGTTCGATCTATCAACTCAGGAAGTTCATGCAAAAATGCATCAACCACAGGACCTTTATGATCGATTGGCAAATTACGATAGGCATCGGGTAGCATCAAGCGATGAACATAGTCCGGCAGGCCCATACCACCGGGTCGCCCAATGCGGTTCGGGCTTATGTCGGTGCTGGCTGTCGAATTGCCGTGGTAAGCCTCATCCAGAACAATGAACTCATCGCTCCCCGTAAATGACTTAGCCAAACGCATAGCTAAATCATTCGCTTCGCTGCCCGAATTCAGAAAAAACACAGTATCCAATTCGGCTGGAAAGGTCGCCAAAAGTCGTTCCGCCAGCTCGTCCATCTGCGCATAAACATAACGCGAATTCGTGTTTAAATGACTCACCTGCTTCCGGGTGGCACGCGCAATATGCGGGTGGCAATGACCCGACTGAGAGACATTGTTGACGCAATCCAAATAAGTTTTTCCATCCAACCCGTATAAATATTGCAAAGCGCCGCGTTCCAGAACCAATGGTTCTTCGTAATGCGTATATAGCGAAGATGAAAAATACGCCTCGCGGTGCTCGGCCAGACGCGCAGCTTCCTTATCACGTTCAGGCACGTGCATATGGCAAGCCGCACGCATTGCATCTTCAAAAGCCATTGGATTGACCGCGACCAAACTACGAAGGTTTTGCTCGACATCGCGCAATTTGCTCTGCGCGTGACTATTATCCGCTTGGTTTTGTCGCATCCATGCCGCGTGGGCCACATAGAGGCCAAGGCGCAACCCGATCAAGAAATATAATTGTTGTACCTCTATTTCGGTCAATGGATTAACGCCGTGATAGGCCTCAACCACCGTTTGGGCAGCCGTAATGAAATCATTTTGACCCGTCAAGAAGTCGGACAATGTGATCGCCAAGTGACAAATGCGATGCGTCAGTGTCAAATCGCCAAAATCGATAATGCCCTGCACTCGGTCACGGGCGTCATTCGTCATAAGGGCAAAGCGATGGCAATCATTATGCACAATCTGACGCGGCAAACGAGCTAGCTGCCCGGCGCCATCTGTTTCAAATTGTAAAAAGAAATAATCTGCTAAACGCCTAACTTCTGGGTCTTCGACCAATTCAACCCGGTCGCGATAGAGCGGTGCATCGACCAAATCCCATTGCATATCGCGGCGCACCGCTCCGGCATGGTAGAACCCCTCTAACGCCTTATCGAGCGCTCCTACATGGACACCGACGGAGTGCAAAAGTTTGCCTTTGGCAGGTGCGCCCTGGCCAATAAGATCTCCCTCGACAAACTTTTGAAGAATCCAAAGCCCGTCTTCGGTTTGATGCATATCACAGTCTGTCACGGTTTTAATAATGTCGGGAAAGGCAATATCAGAAACGTTTTGGGAGGCGGTTTCAATGGCGGCAATTTGAGCGTCTAAATGCGCACGGCTATCATGTGAAGCCGCAAATGCTTTCAGCACGAATTTTCTCTCTTTCGAAACCACCAAATAATTACGGCCCAAATAGCCCCCAAGGTCCTCAATTTCTGAATCAGGAAAACCGTAAGCCTCGGCTAAAACATTATGAGCTTTTTTGGGGTCCATAACCGTCATCTGCAGGCCTGATGCAATACGCTATGTAGAAGAATATTTGCGCCCGCTGTGGCGTGCTCCGTTTCAATATGCTCTGCCTCATTATGGCTGATCCCTCCTTCGCAAGGGATGAATATCATTGCCGTCGGCGCCACCTCAGACACATTACATGCATCATGCCCCGCGCCGCTCACCATTTCCATATGCGGATAATCAAATTGAGCTATGGCGGCTCGCACGCTATCCAGACAGGCCGCATCATATACCACGCCGGGCGCATGGAAAAATTTCTCCATCTCAACCGGCGTTTTTTCATCGGCGCAGGCCGCCTCTATAATCTCATGCATTTGAGTAACCATACGGTCATAAATAGCTTTATCGGGGTGACGAATATCAACCGACAAGGTCAACAAGCCCGGAACTGTATTATTTGATGCTGGCTGAGCTTCAATAATGCCAAAAGTAATACGCCCGCCCTCAATGCCCTCAGCCATTTCATAAAGACGCGGCAAAAAGCGGCTCAATGCCCGCATCGGATCTCGGCGTCCTTGCATAGGTGTCGGGCCTGCATGGACTTCTTGACCATGAATACGCACCCAATGCCGGCTCATATTCTGAACGCCAGTAACAATGCCGATGACGCGGTTCTCAGCCTCTAGAATCGGACCTTGTTCAATATGGAGTTCAAATGCCGCTTTTACATCGCCGGCCCTAGCCAGTTCAGACCCCTTCTGATTGGTCGCTTGCAAGGCCTCCGCCACGGATACGCCACTCGAGTCCTGCAACGACAAAGCCGCTTCCAAAGGCATCACGCCGGCCCATACGGCCGAGCCCATCATAGCGGTAGAAAAGCGGCAACCTTCTTCATTCGTCCAAACAACGACTTCGATTGGATGATCCGTTTCGATGTTCCTGTCGTTTAACGTTTCGATAAGCTCCAACCCAGCCAAAACGCCGTAAATACCGTCATATTTTCCGCCGGTTGGCTGGGTGTCTAAGTGACTGCCAATCAAAATGGCGCCGGCCTCCTTATCGCGCCCTTCGCGGCGAATAAATAAATTGCCGATTTCATCAAGCCGGGTACTGCACCCGGCCTGCTCTGCCCAGCTTAAGAACAAGGCGCGTCCGGCCGCATCTTCATCGGTCAAGGCTTGGCGGTTACACCCGCCGGCTTTCGTGGCACCAATTCGTGCCATATCCATCAGCCTCTGCCACAGACGATCAGCATTTATTTCAAGCATATCAGTCTCCATATTTATCGCGGCGTAAAGCCAAACTCATACAATGAATACCACCCCCAACAATCGTTATGGCCGACACATCAGGTGCGAAAACCTTCAAACCATTGGCCGAGCAAGCATCTATCAAATCCGTGTTTTGCGACGGCAATAAAACACGCTCATTGCCCAACGACATGACATTACAGCCCAACTGCATGGCTTGGCTGTAGGAGACATCGATAACTTCAATGTTCTTTTCTGCCAAACGCGCCAACAAAGCCGGGTCGACCACTTGTGTTACGGCGGCTGCCAGCTTGTCTGCCAACATCACAATGGTGCAATCCGCATGAACAAAATGCGGATCAAACTCATAAATGAATAGCTCGACCCCCTCGCCCGCCAACCAGCGTTGCATTTGCTCTGCGCCAACTCTTTGGCTGCGCCCCCCCGAGCACCCCATAATGGCGAAATCCGGCGTGACCATCATGAAATCACCACCTTCGGCGCAGCCGGCGGTCACTTTGTCGTAAATTGGTATCTGATTGGCCGCACAAAAATCGAGCACCGGCCCATATTCACCGCGACGCCACCATTGCGACATTTGCCCGATTATCATCCCCCACGGAGTCATAAAACTTCCATCTCGCGCCCATATTTGCAGCGGCAAATCAGCATCGGCAGGAGTTATGTGCACCGTTACATCTGCTTGACGATATATGTCCAAAACCGCATCATACTGATCACGGGCAGCGACTACGTCCAGTGTGACGCCGTCGCGCAACATTTTACGATTCATCGAATTGGTCGGTAGAATCTCGGTGAAGTGATCGATTGGGCCGACCAATACATCGCGCAATATGCCGGTTTCGCTATCGACCCCCCAATGTTCGCAAGGCGGCGTGCCGCCTTCGATGCGGCGTCGTTTCAGGGTAAACCTGTCTTTCGTGTCGGTCGTCATATTTCTGTCGCCTTATCTGGAACACTTGCGGCGATGTCGATCCAAACCGATTTGACGCGCAAGTATTGTTCAAATTGTTCAGGCCCCATATCCTTGCCGAACCCAGATGCTTTAAAGCCGCCAATCGGCAGAGCCGAGTCGACGAGATCATGACTGTTGACCCAGACCGTGCCGGCATCAATTTTTCCAATTAAGCGCATCGCTCGGTCAATATTTTGTGTCCAAATACTGGCGGCCAAACCATATTCATTATCATTGGCCATAGTAACCGCATCTTCCTCATTATCAAAAGGCAACACCACCAATACCGGCCCGAAAACTTCTTCTTGCACAATTTCAGCCTGATTATCGTCGGCTAAAAGCACGATAGGCGGGACAAACCAGCCATGGTCTGGCACGTTTTGACCTTGAGCAACCAGTCGTACACCGGCGGCTCTTGCCCGCTCAACATAGCCTTCAATATCTCGTTGCGCCTGTCCCGAAATGACAGGCCCCATCTCGCAATCTGCGTCCAAGCCCGGCGCCAACTTCATGCTTTCAACCAAAAGCCTTAATTTTGCTAAAACGTCGTCAAGTCGAGACCGATGCACATAAAGCCGTGAGCCAGCAGTGCACACTTGCCCGGCGTTAAAAAATACCGACCAGCGTGTCGTCTCCACCAGCTTATCCAAATCGGCATCTTCAAATGCCAGCATTGGCGATTTCCCGCCTAATTCGAGCGTTACCGGCGACAGGGTCTCACCAGCTAGCGTACCAACCCGCCGTCCGATGGGTGTCGAACCGGTAAAAGAAACTTTATCGGCGAGCCGATGGCTGACCATGGAGTCACCGATCTCACTGCCTTTGCCCGAAACAATATTGATAACACCATCAGGAAAGCCAGCCTGTTTTATTAAATGCGTAAAATACATCATCGATAGCGGTGTTTGTTGCGCCGTTTTCAAAACGACCGTGCACCCTGCGGCCAAAGGGGCCGCTAGCTTCCACATCGACATGTTAAACGGCCAGTTCCACGGCACAATGGCTGACACAACACCAATAGCCTCTTTCACTGTCATTGTTATCGCATTACCCGGTGCGCTGACCGAGCGCGTTGAGCCATCAATGTGTCGAGCCATACCAGCCATGTAGCGCACAAGGTCTGCGCCACCGAGAATATCAATCTCGCGACAAGGTCCAAGAGCTTTGCCATTATCCAACGTTTCGATGATGGCCAAATCGTCAGCGTTTTCTTCAATCAAGTCTGCAAGACGCAGCAATGCCGCCTCTCGTTCGCTCGGTTTACTATCGCGCCATGCGGGAAAAGCCCGATGAGCCGCTTCGAAGGCACGGTCCACCTCTACCGGACTTGCCGCCCCAATTTGTGCTAATCTTCCACCCGTTGATGGCTCAAAAACATCCAAGACAGTTGGCCCAGCATATAATTCACCACCAATATAAATACCGTCAGTCGCCTCAAGAAAAGCAACAATATGCGCAGGTACTTTATGCGCCTCCAGCAAAGCGAGTGTTTCTCGAGCGATCGCACTCATAGGTTCAAATTCTCCCCGCGCGCGTCAAGGACACTTTCATGCAAACTTTCCGCCATGCTCGGATGCGCAAAAATCATATGGGCCAATTCGCTATCGGTTGCCTCGCCAGCCATAGCCGCTGCAAATATATGAATTTGTTCCGTTACTTCATGGCCAATCAAATGAGCGCCCAATAACTCGCCACTCTCGGCGTCAATTATGGTTTTCACGAACCCATAAGCATCACCCTGCGCTAATGCTTTACCATTGGCGGCAAAAGGGGCTTTGCCGACATGAACCGCGCGTCCAGATTGCTTGGCCTCAGCTTCGGTAATGCCGATAGAAGCAATTTGTGGATGCGCATAAGTGCAGGCCGGTATCAAACGCTGATTTAACGGTACCGGCGCTTTGCCGGCAATAATCTCAGCGGCAATAACCCCCTCGTGACTGGCTTTATGCGCCAACCATGGACCACCGGCAACATCCCCAATCGCGAAAATATTTCCCGTGCTAGTACGACACCCAGCATCCGTCACAATATGACCCTCCGCGCATTCGATCGACAGAGCATCATACCATAGGTTTTCGACATTGGCTTCCACGCCCATGGCCAAAAGCACGGCATCGAAACGTCTGTCTTGTTTTCCCTCACCATCGGCCAGCGAAACGGATACGGATTTTGTCGCCGCCTTCACATTTTCAAACCGACATTCGGTTTTTATTTCGACACCACGACCGCTCAAGGCCTCAGCCGCCGCGATACTAATATCCACATCCTCTCGCGGCAGAATATGCGCCGCGGCCTCAATGAGTGTCACCCGGCTGCCAATATCTTGATAGAAACTTGCAAACTCCACACCAATGGCCCCCGAGCCGACAACCAGAAGTGATTTCGGAATGGTATCTGGCGTCATCGCTTCACGTGCCGTCCACACGCACGGGCTATCGCTCGGCACGCCCTTCGGCACACGCGGTCGCGCACCGCTGGCAATGATAATAAAATCCGTCTCCAACAGCTGCATTTTGTCGCCATTACGCACTTCGATATGCGTGGCATCGGCGATAAACCCGCGGCCTTCGAGCACATCGATCTTGTTTTTCTTCATCAATCCGGCCACCCCTTTTTCGAGCTGACCGGCAACATGACGCGACCGCGTGACCATAGCTTTGATATCAATGTCGGCCTTGACGTTTTTCAAACCGAAATCCTCAGCCTCGTGAAGTAAGCGCACAACTTCGGCGCTACGCAACAGGGTTTTTGTTGGGATGCACCCCCAATTCAGACACACACCGCCCAATTTATCGGCTTCGATAATTGCTGTTTTAATGCCCAATTGAGCCGCCCGGATAGCCGCAATATAGCCGCCGGGTCCGGCCCCAATGACAACAAGTTGATATTTTTTATTCATTTCATCGCAACATTAGAGAAGGGTTTTCAATATAGTCTTTGAACCGGCTCGCCGCATGACAGGCCGGCACGCCGTCCATAACGCGGTGGTCAAAGGTGAAGCAGAAACTCATTATTTTTCCGACCGTCAATTCTCCATCGCGGACAATGGGGCGCTCAACGATATTGCCAGGTTGCCCAATATAGCTCTGCCCTTGATTGAGCAATGGCGTACTGATCATATAATCGGCTACCATTCCGGCGGTGCTTGATAAGGTAATCGTGCCATCTTGCATATCGCTCGCCGTTAATCGTCGCTCGCGTGCGCGCGCCACCAATTGCATCAATTCCTGCTGTATTTCAAGAACACCTTTTTTATCGGCTTGATGAATAACCGGCATGACCAACCCTGAAAAGGCTGGATGGCTATCGTCTATGGCAACGGCGAAGGCGACATTTACGTCATTGAAAATATCGATATAGCCATCACCCATGCGTGCATTTGTGATAGGCACATCCCGCGCTGCCAAAGCCAAGGCCTTGATGAAAAAAGACTGATAAGAAATCGATGCGGCATACGCTTCATCCTGAGCCTTAAAACTGTCACGCACCGCAATCAGATTTTCCATATTTATCTCAATGGCATTTGGCGTCATGGCCTGACCGTTGACGGCTTTCATAACGCCGTCGCTCACAGATTGACGCATGGGGGTCAGTTTTACTCGCTCAAATCCGCCCTGTGGCGTTGACATAGATGCGGGACGGGCTGCCAGATAGGCCTCAATATCGCGTTTCTTAATTCGCCCATGTGCGGCTGAAGATTGCACTTGGGATAAATCGATATTATTTTGAGCGGCCAGCTTCTTGGCAAGCGGCGATGCTTTGATGCGATCGATTGTGTCTGCAATCGGGGCAACCGGCACGGCAACAATATCCGTCGGGCTCGGCTCCACCTTTTCATCCGTGGCGGGCGGTTCAACAACGGCCAATGGTTCTGCTTTTTCATCTCCCGATAACAAAGCCCCGACCACTGTCTCAACCTTTACCGTTTCGCCTGAATCGATCACAATCTCTAGCGTGCCGCTGGCTGTTGCCTCTACCTCATAAGCCGTCTTCTCGGTTTCAATCTCGAAAAGGACGTCACCTTTTTGAACCTCGTCTCCAGCGCTCTTATACCACTGAGTGATCGTTCCTTCATTCATCGCCATTGCGACTTTCGGCATTTTAATTTGATGCGTCATGTCTCACCTCACACCAAAACCTGACGAACGGCCGCTACAATTTTCTCAGGTGTTGGCGACACGATCGGTTCAAGATAGCCGCCGGGTATCGGCATATCAGGCATTGTCAAACGCACGGGCGGGGCGTCCAAAAGGTCAAAGCCATGTTCCATAACTAAAGCCATAATTTCGGCCGCGAAACCACATGTACGATAATCCTCATCCACAATCACCAAGTGATTGGTCTTCGCCAAGGATGTCAGCAAGCAATCCAAATCGAACGGTACGTAGGAGCGTGGATCGAGAATTTCAACCGATACTTCCCCATCCAATTCAGCTGCAGCTTCAATTGCATGGTTGAGCATCCAGCCATTTGCCACCAAGGTTACATCAGTTCCCTGCCGCTTAATGTCAGCCTTCCCGATCGGGACCAAATACTCTTCTTCGGGCACCGGACCGCGATCCATCATCTGCGATAAATGCCAAAAGCAAAACACCGGATTATCATCGCGAATAGCCGACTTCATCAACCCCTTCGCGTCATAAGGGGTTGAGGGGAAAACATATTTTAGGCCCGGATGGTGGATAATATCCGCTTTTGGGAAAAGCGAGTGATCATTGGCCAAACGCCCTCCCGAGCCAACACCGGCTGTGATGACCATCGGCATAGGCGTTTGCGACCCATGCAAGAAATATTGCTGCCCCAAAGTCACGAGTACTTCCGAACCCGATACATATAAAAAGCCACCAAACATAAAATCAACAATCGGACGGTAACCGACTAAGGCCGAACCAAAGGCTGTTCCAAACATCCCTATTTCTGATATTGGCGTATCGACAATGCGATCCTTCCCGAACCGGTCAACCAATTCAGTGGTATGCGGGAAAATCCCTCCCTGAATGTCTTGTCCGACCATGAACACATTCGGATCGAGATCCATTTCCTCAATATATGCCTCTTTAATCGCTTCAATAAGCGGCAATTCGCGTGTCATACGTCGGCTCCATTATAAAAAACTTGTTTCATTAGATCCGCCTCTGTTACGTCAGGAATGGGACTATCATCGGCAAATTTCTCGGCCGCTTCGACCTCGGCTTGCGCCGCTTCGTAAATGGCAGCAATCTCATCCTCGCTAAAAATGCCTTTTTCGCGAACATGACGCGTTGCTATTTCTACCGGGTCACGGGCGCGCAGCTGATCAATTTGTTTTTTTGTCCGAGGCGCTGAACCGAGCAAATCGGGCGTGCCGATATCGTGCTCGCGAAAGCGGATCGTTTTGGCTTCAATGAAAGTCGGCCCCTTCCCTTCGCGAGCCCGTTTAATAGCTTTTAACGCGGCTTCGGCGCTCGCAAACACGTCCTGCCCATCGACAATCTCCGAGGGCATATCATAAGCTTTGGCCATGGAGGAGATATGCGGCGTTGGGTGCATCTCATTCGCATCGGCAAAAATGGCCATGCCGTTATTCTCGCAGAAAAATACGACGGGTAAACGCCAATTGGCCGCCATAAGCAGTGCCTCATGGGCCCGACCCTCATTATAGGAGCCATCTCCAGAGCAATTCATCACAACTTGTTGATTACCCCGCTGCTTGGCCGCCCAGCCGAGACCGACAACCGGTGCAAAATTATAACCGATAAAACCGGACATTAGGAACACGCCATGTTCCGGAAAACAAAAGTGAAAAGACGAGCGACCAGCGCAGCAACCGGTTTCTTTGCCAGTGTGTTCCGCAATATAGTATTTCATATCAATGCCCTTGGAGAGCATATGCGGCATGCCATGCGCCCTATGATGCGGGCTTAGATAATCGCTTTTCTGCAAAAACGACGCTGCGGCGACACCCGGGGCCAAATGGCCATCACCTGGATGATAAAACCCGACCAATCTTCCCGACACCATGCGCTTTGAGACCATCTCATCAAACAAGTGTGACCGAATAAGATTAGTAAATAAAAGCTTCTTTTGTTTTTTCGTAAGCGCCATAAAACTACTTTCTATTTTGTTGTATCGCTAAAATTGCCAAGCTGATTGCCGCGCCGACAATGAAACCCGCCAAGATCAGCATCGAGGCAAAGCCGCCCGACTGCGCCGCAAAACCAGCCAGGGCCGGACCCAAAACCGCGCCAATCCCTATCGCCGGCACGGTCAGAACCACTAATTTTCCTGTTACGTCATAATGCGCGCAGATGGCCACCAAAGCCGGGAGACCGAAGCCGATGGAAAAATTTGCCAAACAAGCGCCGACTGCGAATAATGTGAATGTTGTAGTCCCCAAATTGTAGAAACAAAACAACGCCATAAAGAACGTTACACCGGCAATCAGAAGGCTTAAAACATGCCCGATGCGTGCTGCACCATAAGCTTCGCTGAGCGACCCGGCGACGGCAAACCCTAACGAAACAGCCAATACGGTTCCAATATCAGCCGCCTCATAACCATGGTGGTCGCCAACACGCTCGACAAAGGACCAAGCGATTGTCTCGCCAGAGAAAAATAAAACAAGAGCAACTAGCAACATCCAAACCGATGTGCCGCCGACGCTTTGTGTTGCCGCTAGCAAGTGAGTTTTTTCTGCCGCTTGAGATGGCATAAACCGGAAAAATGGTAGCGCAAGAACGCCAATACAGAGTAATGCGATACCCAGCCCGGCAAACCCGAAATGCGGCAAAACAAGAATCGGCAAAGACACCAATAAAGCGCCACCAAAGATCGCCTCCAGCGCTATTTTCCATCCAAAATTTCGGGTTTCATTCGGTAAACCACCAATCATGGCCGTACCGACACCATAAAGCGTTGCATAGCTGCCCCCAGCAATGAAAATGGCAAACAATAGTCCGTTATAACTGCTGGCTAAGCTCGTGAAAACCATGGCCAATGAACCCAATGTGAGTGTAAAGACCGTCATTTTGCGCCAATCAACATGCGGCATCCAAAAATACGCTAGGCAGGTCGCGATCGTATATCCAACGAAGAAAGTCGAGCCGATATAACCCGTCTGAGTAATACTGAGTGAGAAATGGTCCTGGGCTGCGCCGAGATAAAGCGGCAAGATGTTGAAAAACGCCGCACCGACAATCGACAGAGCGAAAGCTTCTGCAAGTATTCCCTTTTGCCTCGACATTTTCTATCCCTTAAAAAAAGAGCGAGGCAGCCCAATGGGTCGCCTCGCCCCTCAACAATCGTCTTTTTAGAACCGATAGCCAATGTTAACCGACCACAAGCTGCCCATGTTCGGCACACCGGTGTTCGATACGACGGCATTGGTAGACATCAGATAACGCTCATCGGTGATGTTCTTACCAAGCAAGGACACTCTCCAGCTCTCATTCAACGACGTCAGATCAACCCGCAGGTCAATCAGATCGTTTTCTTCTGAAAAAGCAAACCCATCATCATTATAAGCCGTGTGATACTGCTTATCCGTATGCGAAACGGCAATACCAAAACCGAGTTCGCCCATTGAAGTTGCCTGACTGTAATCCAAACCCAGCGTATAGGACAATTCCGGAGCAAATGGCATTTCGTTGCCCGCTACATTGACTTGGGTATCCACGGCACCATCACCATCCGTATCGGTTGGCAAAATACCCGAGGTAATTTCCGTGTCCAATGAACTGACCGCAAATTGAATATTCAAATTTTCACTGGCGGCATAAATGCCATCCAATTCAAAACCTGAAATATCGGCATCAGCAATATTGCGTATGACAAACGCTGTACCTTGCTGAACTTCGATTTGCGTGCCTTCATACTCACTGCTGAAATATGCTGCATTCAAACGCAAGCGACGATCCATCCATTCAGACTTCACACCTAACTCAAACGCATCATGCGTTTCAGGTTCAACGGCAAGTACACTGCCATCGTCATTCAGGCTTGAATTAAAGCCGCCGGCTTTATACCCCTGAGCGAAGGACGCATAAGCCATAACGCCATCATCCAGATCGTAATTCAGAGCCAGCCGGCCGGTCGTCTCAGACCAGTCATCGGATGCTGTCGCTGAACCAAAATTAGGTTTCAAGACATTTGCACCCACTTCATCAACTTGCACAGTGATGTCTTTTTCGTCATTTGAATAACGAGCCCCCAGTGTCGCCGACAAACGATCGGAAACATTAAAGCTCACATCACCATAAATCGCATATGACTTTACTTCCGCTGTCGTTGGAGACGTCTCATTGGTATCAATCGCATTCCCCTGCACGGCATCTGGATCGCCATCTATTAAAATTGCGGCCAGGTCACCAATATTATAGCTTAACGTTGAATTGTTGAACAAAGTATCA
>ERZ887851.3023-NODE-3023-length-12596-cov-16.768280_pt1 | contig 12596 bp, 12 predicted proteins | sample MGYA00521100_ERZ887851 | MGnify/ENA primary metagenome ERZ887851 (study PRJEB32303, sample SAMEA104408602) | aquatic metagenome | biome: Brackish water; feature: Pelagic; material: water | place: Baltic Sea | collected 2014-06-06T16:11:00 | depth 11,444 m ...
AGGCCGACCATGCACTAACATTTAAACTGGACCACTCAATGGGGGCAGACCAATAGCCCGCGCCTTCAGCTTGATCGAGATGGTGCAGTTCTATGCGTTCGATCTCAAAGAGCACACCCGGAGTGACCGTTCCGCCGATGGCAGACTCTACCAGCGTCGCTTTGCCCGAGCTATCTTTCCCCAGTTTGCTGAAATTTAACTCAAAGTTTTGCGCCGTCGCCGTTCCGATTACACGCGCCGTGCTGCATCGCGCTTGTAAACGAGCGGGTAGCATGTTTGAGCCATACGCAAAATAAAGAAATCCCATATTTGTCCCCAAACTTCTGAGCTTATCTCATCTTATTTGACGAATTGGCGCCGCCCCAACACAAATTCGAGATTAAACATGTCCGGGTCACTCATTTCTCGTGATTTTCTGAGACAACCGAACGACCAAATCTATTCAATCTGATCTCGACACTGCGATCTTTCCTACAGGCATCGGCCGCTGTTCAGTGACTAACGTGGTCTATCAAGGCGTCGATGAATGCCTCGCAGGCTGATAGCTCATCGCGTGTGATGTACTCGTTGGCCTTGTGCGCACGTTCGATATCGCCGGGACCACAGACGACCGTGGGGATATCGCCGGTTGTACTGAATAGTCCGCCCTCGGTCCCGTAGGCGACCTTACTGTGATCATTCCGCCCTGCGAGCCGTTTCGCCAAACCGACGATCTCTTCAGTGGGATCGGTATCAAGACCCGGGTAAGAGGAAAACCACTCGAAACGGAACTCTGCGGCAGGACTGATCGCCTTCATGCGCGGCAGCAGCGTCGCTTCCGCAAAATGCTGCATGCGGGTGACCATAGTATCGACATCATCGCCCGGAAGAGCCCGAAATTCAAACTCGAAACTGCAATGCTCGGGCACGATATTGAGCGCCTCACCACCTTTAATCAGGCCGACGTGGGTGGTGGTGAAGGGAACGTCGAAAAGTAGATCATGCGCTCCGGTTTCCTCGATCTCGCGCCCCAGTCGACGCAATTCGACAAGAAACTCGGCCGCGTATTCAATCGCGTTGACGAAACTTGGGGCAAGTGATGAATGCCCCGGAGTTCCTGTCACCACGCCGCGAAGCGCGCGTTTGGCCTTGTGGCCAGTCACAACATGCATCGCCGTAGGCTCACCTACAAAACAGCCCTGCGGGCGGATGTCCCACTCGTTCAGCCGGTCGATGAGATCGCGCACGCCTATGCAGCCAACTTCTTCGTCATAGGAAAAGGCGATGTGCAGCGGTGCCTGCAAGGGCGCGGTCGCCATTTTGGGCGCCAGGGCGAGGCAGCACGCCAGAAAGCCCTTCATGTCAGATGTGCCGCGACCGAACAGTTTTCCGTCCTGCTCGATCAGCGTGAATGGTGCGGTTAACCAATCCTGTCGCTCTACAGGGACCACGTCGGTATGGCCCGACAAGATATAACCCGCACCGTCGGTCGGTCCAAAGCTGGCCAAAAGATTCGCTTTTTGACCAGTACTATCCTCGATTCGTTCAAGCCTTGCGCCCAAAGGGGCCAGCACGCTTTCGAGATAATCGACAAGCGTCAGGTTCGAACGATGGCTGACCGTGTCGAAACCAACAAGGGCGCGAAGATGCTCAACACTGGAGGCAGCTTTGTTCTGTGCCATGGCTGGTCCTTCTTAATTCACGAGGGGTGAGATTGTGCGACGGAAAAATTTCGCAACCTGACCAATGCCTTTGCTTTGCACATTTCACCAGATGTTGAAATGCACACGTTATGATTGCCCTTGGCTTAGAGCGCGCATATCCGGGCGAGAAATAAAGCTTCCCTAACGTCGAGCAATGCGTCTAACCTGAAATCTGCATGGAAGGCTGGGGGCTTTTTGATCACCACCTGCCGGGCACATCAGGGCTGCAAATAGGGAGTACTATCAATGAGAAAATCGCTGTCTGTCGCGACTCTTGCCATGGGAATGGCTTTGGGCACAGCTGCATATGCTGAAGATATCACCATCGCGGTGGCATCCGAAGTCACGGCTATGGATCCGCACTATCATAACACCGGCAACAACAACCAGATTGTTGGCACCATATATGATCGCATGCTGCATCAAGACAGCAACCAACAGGTCGGGCCGGGTCTGGCCGTCGAGTGGGGGCCGATCGCCGACGATATGTGGGAATTCAAGCTGCGTGAGGGTGTGACCTTCCATGATGGCTCTGCATTCACGGCCGAAGACGTGGTGTTCAGCTACGAGCGCGTGCCAAACGTGCCCAACAGCCCCTCCTCTTTTGCCACCTACACATCAGGTATCGCAGAAATGATTGTTGTGGATGACTATACCATTCATTTCCGCACCAACGGCCCATATCCGCTGTTGCCCATCGATTTGTCGACCGTTCAGATTGTAAGTGCTGATAACCCGGATGCGACCACCGAAGACTACAACAGCGGTGTAGCCAGCATTGGTACCGGACCCTATAGGTTCGTCAGCTATACGCCCGGCGAAAGCATCGTCATTGAGGCCAACCCCGACTACTGGGGCGACGCACCACAATTCGACACAGTCACCTATCGTCCGATCAGTTCGGACGCGGCACGCGTCGCAGCTTTGCTTGCTGGTGATGTCGATGTGATCTCGGGTGTGCCAACGACGGATATCGCGACGCTGGAAGGCAACCCCGACATCGTACTAAGCCAGGGTGTGTCGAACCGGGTGATCTATCTTCATATCGACAGCAAGCGCGTGTATTCGCCCTTCGTGACCGACAATGACGGCAATCCGATGTTCAACCCGTTGCAGGATGTCCGCGTGCGCAAAGCCCTCTCCATGGCAATCGACCGCGACACCATCGTGGACGAAGTGATGGAAGGCATCGCCATTCCGGCTGGACAGGTGCTGCCTGATGGGTTCTTCGGTGTTTCAGAAAACATCGAAATCCCCGAGTACGATCCAGAAGGCGCAAAGGCATTGCTTGCCGAAGCAGGGTATCCTGATGGTTTCCGCCTGACGATCCATGGCCCGAATGACCGCTATATCAACGATGAGCAGATCGCGCAGGCTATCGCGCAGATGCTGACCCGTGTTGGCGTTCAAACCGAGGTCGAAACCATGCCGCGTTCTGTCTACTTCGGTCGTGCAACGGGTGATGAAAACGGTTCCGAGTTCTCGCTTATGCTCGTAGGCTGGGGATCTGGCACTGGAGAGGCATCCTCGCCGCTGCGCGCCTTGTTGCACACGCGCGATGACGACGCGGGTCTCGGTCGTACCAACCGCGGACGTTTCTCGAGTGCTCCGTTTGATGCGACTGTTCAGCTTGCTTTGAACACTGTTGACGATGAGTTGCGCCAGGCTCTGCTTGCGCGGGCAACAGAGATCGCGATGCGCGAAGTCGGTCTGATCCCGACGCACTTCCAGGTGAACACCTGGGGCACGCGCACTGGCCTGCGGTATGTTCCGCGGACCGATGAGTACACGCGTCCCACCAACGTGGTGATCGAGTAAACTCACTATTGATGGGCGGGGGCTTGGCAAAAAAGCCCCCGCCCATTCTTTGTCATTCGGCCACCGAACGCGCCGCGAAGGCGTTTCTAGGCGGCCATCCGGGACAGGTTGACGACCATGACGGTCTTTATCATTCGGCGACTGCTCCAGAGCCTGCTCGTAGTTGGAGTCATGACGGTTCTCGTGTTTGCGGGCGTATATGCGATTGGCAATCCAGTCGAAATCATGATTAGTCAGGATGCAACCGAGGCTGAACGCGCGGCTGCGATTGTGCGATTGGGTCTCGATAAAAGCCTGCCTGAACAATACCTGTCTTTCCTCAGCAACCTCTTGCAAGGCGATCTGGGACGCAGCTTTGTGTTCGGCGAACCTGCGTTGCAGCTTGTCTTGGACCGTTTCCCAGCAACGATGGAACTGGCGCTTTGCGCCATGATGATATCGATCTTTATCGGTGTACCACTGGGCCTTTACGCGGGTCTGCGTCCCGATGGCTTTGCGGGACGTTCGATCATGACCGGATCAATCTTCGGGTTCTCGTTGCCCAATTTCTGGCAGGGCCTAATGCTGATCATGGTCTTTGCAGTCATCCTGCAATGGCTTCCCGCCGGTGGTCGCGGTGAGCGCGGCGAGTTCCTCGGGATCGAAAGCAGCTTCTTTTCATGGGATGGCATTAGCCACCTGATATTGCCGGCAATCAATCTTGCCCTTTTCAAGACCAGCCTTGTGATCCGCCTGACTCGGGCCTCGGTCCGCGAAACGATCAATCTGGACTATGTAAAATTCGCCCGCGCCAAGGGCCTCAAGCCGCGACGGGTTATCGGCGTGCATGTTTTAAAAAACATTATGATCCCGCTCGTCACGATCATCGGTCTTGAGTTCGGGTCAGTGATTGCCTTTGCCGTTGTGACCGAGACAGTTTTCGCTTGGCCCGGCATGGGCAAGCTGATTATCGACAGCATCTTCCAACTCGACCGCCCGGTGATCGTCGCCTACCTGATCGTGATCGTGTGCTTGTTCATAACGATCAATCTGGTCGTGGATATCCTTTATGCCGTCCTGGACCCACGAGTCAGACTGTCGGATCAAAAAGCATGAGCAGCGTTGACACCAACTCCGCCGCAGAGCCGATCGCCGATACCAAGGCGGCAAAGCCGGTGCGTCCGGCCGTCAGGATTGCCAAGGATTTCGTCGAAAGCCCTCTTGCGGTCTTGGGGCTTGGGATCTTGCTAATCGTATTTGTTATCGCGATCTTCGCGCCTCTGATCGCCCCACAGAACCCCTACGACCTGTCAGAGATAAGGCTGGAAGACAGCCGCCAGCCCCCCGGATCACAGCGCACGACCGTCCCATGGGAGATTGACCTGGCTCTCGCGATAGACCCAACAATCGAAGGCAGAACCGAATTCGCGCTTGGAGCAGAGGCTCCAATAGAAAGTGCTACCCTTGTTTGGACTCCGGTCAGCGGCGAAGACGCCGTGGCGGTGAGTTTGACTTTCGTCCCATCATTGGATGGGCTGCCGCTGGAACCCCTGCGTCTTGATGATTTGCCACGTGGCGCCGAACTGGATGTGGGCGAGAAACACAATTTCCGATCCTTCTGGACGATGCAGCCCGCCGATCTTGAGCAATTCAAGGTGTCTTCCAGCCGAGGCCTGGACAAGCCTTTCGAGCTTGAACTGGCCATCAAGGCCACAGAGGGCGAAGCGATTATGACATACTGGCTCGGCACCGACGGCCAGGGTCGCGATATGCTGTCGGCCATTATGTACGGTCTGCGCACCAGCCTTGCAGTGGGCGTCATAAGTTGCTTTTTCGCGATGGTGATCGGCCTTAGTCTGGGCATGGTCGCCGCCTTTTTTGGTGGCAGGATCGAAACCGTCATTATGCGCATCGTCGATCTCCAACTCAGCTTTCCCACGATCCTTGTGGCGTTGATGCTGCTTGCGATCCTCGGCTCTGGCGTAGAGAAAGTTATGCTTGCTCTAATCATCGTCCAATGGGCGTATTTTGCGCGCACCGCGCGGTCCGTGGCATTGGTCGAGCGCAGCAAAGAATACGTCGAGGCGGCGCAATGTCTGGCCCTATCAAAGGCCCGTGTCATCTTTCGCCATTTGCTTCCAAATTGCCTGCCTCCGATCATCGTCGTGGCAACAGTACAGGTGGCGAATGCCATCGCGCTTGAGGCGACACTGTCGTTCCTTGGCATTGGCCTTCCGGTGACAGAGCCAAGTCTTGGCCTGCTCATTTCGAACGGCTTTGAGTTCATGCTGTCAGGACGGTACTGGATCAGTATGTATCCCGGATTGGCGCTTTTGGTGATGATCATCGCCATCAATCTGGTTGGTGATCGTCTGCGCGATGTATTGAACCCGAGGCTGCAAAGATGAGTTTGCTAAGCATTGAAAACCTGAAAACGCATTTCTTCACCAAGGCGGGGGTGGTCAAATCCGTGGATGGGGTTTCGTTCGAACTCGACCGCGGTGAAATCCTGGGCATTGTGGGGGAAAGCGGATCGGGGAAGTCTGTGACTGGCTTTTCAATCATGGGGCTGGTGGATCCGCCCGGGCGCATCGTCGAGGGGTCGATCCGCTTTGACGGGCAGGAACTTGTCGGGATGAAGGAACCCATTATGCGGGATCTGCGCGGGCGCCGGATCGCGATGATTTTTCAAGATCCAATGATGACCCTAAATCCCGTACTGCGGGTTGACACACAGATGATCGAAGCACTGCGTGCCCACGGCCCCTGGAGCGATGAAGATGCGCGGCAACGGTGCCGCGATGTTTTGGGACAGGTCGGAATTCCCAGCCCTGAAGAGCGCCTCAAAAGCTATCCGCACCAATTCTCTGGCGGTATGCGCCAACGCGTCGCCATCGCCATTGCGCTGTTGCACCAACCGGACCTGATTGTCGCGGACGAGCCCACAACGGCTCTCGATGTTACTATTCAGGCGCAGATATTATTCGAAATTCAAAAGTTGGTCGCGGAAAACAACACGGCTATGGTCTGGGTCACGCATGATCTGGCTGTGGTGGCTGGTCTGGCGGACCGGGTTGCCGTGATGTACGCAGGGCGCATTGTCGAAATGGGCACCACCGATCAGGTGGTGAACCGTCCGATGCACCCGTACACATCTGGCTTGATTGGATCATCACCGTCACGAAACGAGCGTGGATCACGCCTGACCCAGATCAGGGGAATGGCGCCCTTGCCCATGGACCTGCCAAAAGGATGCGCCTTCCACCCACGCTGTGACAATGTGAGCAAGGCCTGTGCAATCGCGCCTGAAGCCACCACGCCAGAGCCAGATCATCTGGTAAGATGTCACCACCCGCTTATTGCCGGGTTGGATCGGGGGACCGCAGCATGACGCTTCCGATAATTGAACTGGATGGGGTGTCCAAACGGTTCGTCAAAAAGCTGGATGTCGCCGAGAGATTTGCCCGACGCCTGGGGGCAAACGTTGAAGAACACACCGTCTATGCGGTGGATAGTGTCGATATGGCAATCAAACCTGGCGAAGTCGTCGGGCTCGTCGGCGAAAGCGGCTGCGGCAAGAGCACACTTGGCCGCTGTGTCGCAGGGGTCCACCAGCCTTCGGATGGCACAATTCGCTATCTCGGCAAAGATGTGACGACCCTTCGCGGCAAAGAAGCGCTGGAAAGCAGACTCAAGGTCCAGATGATCTTTCAGGATCCGATGAGCAGCCTTAACCCGCGCCTCAAAGTGGCCGAGATCATCAGCGAAGCGCCTTTGTATCATGGGCTTATAGATCGCAGCGAGGTTGACGAATACGTCGCGCAAACCATGCAGCGTGTGGGGCTTGATCCGTCCTATCACCAACGCTATCCGCACCAGTTTTCCGGCGGTCAGCGGCAGCGCATCGGCATTGCAAGGGCGCTTGCCGTTCAGCCGGATTTTATTGTGTGCGACGAAGCCGTCGCCGCTCTGGATGTGTCGATCCAGGCGCAGGTTTTGAACCTGTTCATGGATTTGCGCGAAGATCTGGGGCTGACCTATCTGTTCATCAGTCACGATCTGGGTGTGGTGGAACATCTCAGCGACCGCGTGATGATCATGTATCTCGGACGAATTGTCGAAACAGCACCAACCGATGATCTTTTCCGCGCCCCGAACCACCCCTATACGCAGGCTCTTTTGGCTGAAGCGCCGCGTTTGGAGACGGACAGACGGGTCTATGCGCCGATCAAGGGCGAGATCCCGTCTCCGCTCAATCCTCCGAAGGGCTGCCATTTCCATCCGCGGTGTCCACATGCAATGGACCGCTGCCGGATAGAAGTGCCTGCGCTGAAAGAGATCGCGCCGGGCCGCGTGAGTGCCTGCCATTTGAACGACGGGTGACGGGTGGATTTCTACGTTCCGACACGCGACGAGATCTTGGAAGCCGTCCAAGCGCAATCCGCACCACTTGTCTTCGACAGCCCCCACAGTGGCACATGGCACCCGCCTGACTTTGCATTCGTCTGCGACAAACAGCGGCTACGCAGGGCTGAGGACACTTATGTTGACGCGTTATGGGCTGCCGCACCGGCCGCTGGTTGCGGATACTTAAGAGCCTTCTTTCCGCGCAGTTATATAGATCCGAACCGCGCAGAGACCGACATCGACGAAACGCTCTTTGAAGCACCGTGGCCCGACCCGGTGGAACCGGGAAAGAAGTCCAAGGCGGGTATGGGGTTGATCCGCCGATTGTCGCTGCCGGACGAACCGATCTATGATCGCCAGTTGTCGATTGCCGAAGGTCAACACCGGATCCGGCACTATTATCAACCCTATCATGCAACACTGGAGCAGTTGATCGGTGCCGCATTTGCCAAGTGGGGAAGCGTTTGGCACATCAATTGCCATTCGATGAAAGAGCACGGCAACGCGATGAATATCGATGCAGGACGGCGACGTGCCGATTTTGTGCTAGGTGACCGCGAGGGAACGACCTGTGGTCCGGAGTTATTGCATACGGTGCGGTCGTTCCTGACCGACAAAGGTTACTCGGTGTCCTTGAATGATCCCTACAAGGGTCTGGAACTTGTCCGACGCCATGGTCGCCCGTCCGAGGGAAGACATTCGTTGCAGATCGAGATCAACCGGGCGCTTTTTCTCGACGAAGTGCCCGTAGAAAAGACCGGAAACTTTGCCCGCCTCCAGTCAGATCTAGCCGAACTGATTTGTGTTCTAGTCGAGGCGCAAACCGCCGAATCTGTCAACTAATCCAGCGTCCTAGTCGAACTGCAGTTGCCCCCGGGGTAAGCCGACGGCTTGGCATGATCAGAACACATCCATCATGCGGCGCGCGGATTTCCTTATCCCCGTCTTTACCGATCATTTCGCCTTTGGCCAACGTCTCAAGCCCTGTGAATTGCTGCGCAAACTCAAAACTCTCGGTTTCGACGGTGACTGGCTTCAAGACCTCAACAACCCTCTGTGTTGACGGCAAGGGACGCAAATGCGGTGCGGCCACATCGGCGTCGATCATGTCATGCAAAAGAAGCCAGCGATAAACACTGTCGATGGCGACCGGTCCTGCGTCGGCTTCCCAATGCTGCCCGCATTCGATCAGTACGGCCGTCTTGGCGCTGTCCGGATCACCAAACCCACCATAGTCCCTCAAACGACACCCGGCTGCGTGACCCGTATCTGCGACGATGATGTCCGGGGTCCCAAGTTCCTTTGACATCGCGACACTCTTGTCCAGCTGTCCCGCTACAATCACCGGCGCGGTCTTGTGTTGCATGGAATGTACGTCGAACAACAAATCAACCGTGTCGATCAATGGGCGGATTGCCCGAGCGCGCTCCAACTCGCGCGAGTGTCGGTCGCCATCGAGTGTTTCGCCATCCCAGACCCGGTTCATGTCCTCATCCAGAAACCGGCTCGCCATGGGGTCTTCAACGTCGAATGCCTGATAGGCGGCAATATTCGAGAAACCCAAGGTCAGCTTGCCGATCTTGGGTCTGATACCTGCCTTGAACAGATGCTCGAGTGCGATCACGCCACACACTTCGTTGCCGTGAACCAGCGCGTTGATCAGAACGTGAGGGCCCGAGACACCGCTGTCGAAACTTGTGTAATAGTCGACACCAGTATTTCCGCTTTTGTACGGCGTGATGTCAGGAAACGTCAGTTCGAGCGGATACTTGTTGGGGTCGGTGGCGCTCATGATGTCGCCTGTTTGACGATTGGCGGCTCGACACCTTCCGGCAACGGACAAACATAAGGGATTTTCTGCAGATAGGCGGAATGTGTCTCCTTGGCTTTTGCACGAAGCGATGGATCTTCGATTGCACGCTTCGCCGTCGCCGCCATGACCTTGGCCGCGTAGACCATTCCCTTGTGTGCCGCCGGCACCTTGCCCTGCGCCACCGTTTGCCACGTATGGAACGGGGTGCCCACCGCGCAGGTCGCAATGCGCGCCTGAACGGTTGGCACAGCCCAACTGACATCGCCCACATCCGTTGATCCGTCACCGCCCGCGCCCGGCAGATCGAGGGGAGCCACGAAATCGCAGAGCGCCAAACCTTCCTCGGGCGGCGGCATGCCGCAGCGCCGGAAGGAGACAGCAATGTCGTCTTCGGTCAGCGTCTTTTGGATCTCGCGCGCAAAGGCGCGGTCCTCATCGTCAAAGGGGATCGGACCGAGGCGGTCCAACTCAGCTTGCATGGCCTCTTCCAATGGCCGGTTGCCAATCAAATTTGAAACACCGGTGAACACGTTACTTTCCACGCGTGTTTCGGTCATCAGTGCGGCGCCTTCTGCGATCTTTTTCACCCGCTCAATCAGTGAGCGCAGACCGGGAAGATCTCTGGCACGCACCAATTGGCGCACCGTAGCGCGATGCTGGACCACATTCGGCGCAACGCCACCCGCATCAAGATAGGCATAATGCACCCGCGCGTCGTCCGGCATGTGTTCACGCATGTAATTAACGCCGATATTCATCAACTCGACCGCATCCAATGCACTGCGGCCAAGCTCAGGCGAAGCGGCGGCGTGAGACGCCTTTCCATGAAAGGTGAAATCAATGCGTGTGTTGGCCAGCGAATTCGCCCTGCTTACTGCCGTAAAAGTCGCCGGGTGCCAAGAAATGGCGACATCGACATCGTCAAAAAGACCCTCACGCACCATAAACGCCTTAGCGGCTCCGCCTTCTTCTGCAGGACAACCGTAGTAGCGCACACGCGCCTTGATACCGGACTCTTCCAGCCAGTCCTTAACGGCTATGGCGGCCAGCAAAGCTGCTGCCCCCAAAAGATTATGCCCACAGCCATGGCCATTCCCCCCATCTTCAAGCGGGCTCGGCTCGGCAATACCAGGCTCCTGACTGAGATAGGGCAGAGCATCGAATTCACCGAGGATCGCAACAACCGGGCCCTCATCACCAGCCTCGCCAAGCACCGCCGTCGGAATACCTGCCGCGTTCTCGGTTACGCGAAAGCCTTTTTCGGTCAGCATCGCCGTATGCTCAGCCACGGATCGATATTCGTTATAGAGAGTTTCCGGCATGTCGAAAACGCGGTCGGACAGTCCGATCAAATCACGCTTGTGGCGGTCGACATTGTCCCAGATTACGTCAGAATTCTGCATTGCCACTCTCCTGTTGGTCGGGTGTTTCTCGCAAAATTTCACATGACTTGCAGTCAATGGCAAGCAATCAAAAACGCTAAAGATCATCGCCAATCACGGGTGTGATTTGGCGTAAGGCCCCCGTTGTCGAGCGTTGCTTCGGATGGGTCGATGTTACATAGCACCGCCGCCACCGACGGTCATATCCATTGACGAAACCTCTCGCTGCAAGACTTTCTGCCGATGCCAGAAAAGCAGGTGGCTCACAGCCGTCGACTCGTCCGCTTTGTCCGCGATGCATACCTCCGAGGACGGAAATGCTGCAGGGTGCATGAATGGCCGCTCTTGGTATGCCGCGCCGCGGTAAGGTTAATCTTGGTGAATGTCGGCTCTGGGCCGTTCATGTTGGTCGGGGCGAGATCGTTTGGCAGGATCGCTGCGATGCGGCTAACGGCAGCAAGGAGCCCATATCGACTAAGGCTGTTCTGGTGCGAAGACTCTTACTGTCCATTGGGGTCCATGGAACCAAGCCGTTCGCACATAAAATCGTATTGTTGGAAGGCATGTGCTACCGTGTTCCGGCAGGGTATCCTGTCGAAAACAAGGGCGTAAAAATGGAAAAGATGAAGATCTGCGTCAATGTAAGACGAAGCGTTTCCATCATGGGATCGCTAATAGTTCTTTTCATCGCAACGTTAATACCGGCTTACGCTGATGAGTAGAGCGTAGCAAGCATGGGGCCAGCGGGCGGAATTGTGTTTTATCTTGATGAATCTGGCGGAGGCCTTGAGGCTGCGCCAATGGATCAAGGCCTCGCTACGTGGGGTTGTATCGGAACTACAATCTCGGGAGCAGGCGAAACGGCAATTGGAACTGGGCAGCAGAATACTGCTGACATTCTTGCTTCGGGATGCTCATCTGGATCTGCGGCTGAGGTCGCGTCAAACTATATGGGTCCAGATGGTGCAACGGGTGATTGGTTTTTGCCATCAAAAGACGCGTTATATCAACTGTATTTAAACAGGAAACTTGTGGGTGGTTTCTCCAGTGTATACTATTGGAGTTCCTCGGAATCCGATGACTTCTTTGCTTCAAGCCAGAGTTTCCAAAATGGCACTGATTTTGGCTACCTTAAAAAGCTCAAGATCGGAGTGCGTGCTGTCCGGGGTTTTTAAACTTCTAAGTAGTGCCGATCCTAATTCTCTCAGATAAGGCGGGCCTACCTGTATCAGAAGCTCGAAGAAAGTCAGTCCCCATCTTGTAGGCTAGTCCTGCCCGCTTTGAAGTCTTCATAAATTCTTTGATGCGTACTCGATAGCAGCCATTGATGCAGTTGCAGCGAAGTGACGCTCCGTCCCGCACACCGACGTTTTAGCCGACAAAAATGCTGCGCCATGCGCGAATGGCCGCAATGCGAAAGCTGCACCGCAGCGTTGTATGGAGCGGCCAAAGTCCGGTTGGGGCCGTCCTTGACGAACGGCCCAATGGCTTAGATTTCTATGGCTTCCGCAATCG
>ERZ887851.3024-NODE-3024-length-12595-cov-7.387719_pt1 | contig 12595 bp, 10 predicted proteins | sample MGYA00521100_ERZ887851 | MGnify/ENA primary metagenome ERZ887851 (study PRJEB32303, sample SAMEA104408602) | aquatic metagenome | biome: Brackish water; feature: Pelagic; material: water | place: Baltic Sea | collected 2014-06-06T16:11:00 | depth 11,444 m ...
TGTCTCGGCTTAGTGTGGCGCAAGATATCTCCCTAGCATACCTCGAGCAACTGTTTGTTTCATTGCGACGTTCCGGCTTGGTGGAGAGTGTTCGCGGTAAAAACGGTGGCTATCGTCTTGCGTCTGCGCCCGAAGATTTGGTTATCGGATCGATTATTTTTGCCGTCGATGAAACTGTCGATGTGACGCGGTGTAAATCCGCTGATGGGTGTTTAAAAAACAGCACCCGTTGTCAGACCCATGATTTGTGGTCGCGGCTTGGGGATCACATCCGGTCTTTCTTTGACGGGATTACGCTCGCGGATGTAGTTGCCGGTTTACCGGTCGCGGATATGGGTGTTGCGATGGATGCGCGGCCCAAAGAAGACGCAGCGCTTCCATTGCGTGGTGCGTTGCGATGATAGAGCGCATTTACCTAGATCATAACGCGACCACCGCGCTTCGCCCATTGGCTAAACAAGCGATGCTCAGCCTGATGGGAAACCCTGTTAATGCGTCGTCCGTGCATGCAGATGGTCGTTTGGCGCAGGCTGCATTGGAGCAAGCCCGCAACGATATTGCTAAAAATCTGCATATTCTGTCATCCGGCGTAATTTTTACGAGTGGCGGCAGTGAAGCTTGTAACCTAGCGGTGGCTGGCGCGCAGAAAGTTGACCAACCCATTTCGCGCCGCATTGTGAGTGCAGTTGAGCATTCTGCTGTATCGGCTTCTGCAGCGCAGAGCGATATGTTGCCGGTTGATGAACATGGGGTGGTCGATCTGGAGCAATTGGAAGCTTTGTTGCAAGGGCAGGAGCCTGCAATGGTTTGCGTTATGTTGGCCAATAACGAAACGGGCGCCATTCAACCTATTCGTGAAATTGTAGATATTGTCCATGGTCATGACGGTTTGGTTTTTTGCGATGCGACCCAAGCGATCGGGAAGATAGATGTGTCCTTTGCTGGCTTAGGTGTCGATTTGATGGCGCTTTCGGCGCATAAATTTGGTGGGCCATTGGGCGCTGGCGCATTGTTGATTGCGCCTAAGATCTCCATTGATCCGATCATTCGTGGTGGGGGACAGGAGTTGCGTCGTCGCGCTGGAACGCAAAACCTACCAGCCATTGTTGGCATGAGCGTTGCGCTATCGGAGGCCCTTGAGGGCGTGCGCGATCGTGAGCTTATGTCGAGCAGACGCGATGCGATGGAAGATAAGATTTTAGCCCAAGTCCCTGAGTGCGTTGTGTTCTCGAAGGGCACTGAGCGATTGCCGAATACGTCGTGTTTTTCAGCCCCAGGTTTATCTGCCGAGAAGCTCGTTATGGCGCTGGATCTAGCTGGCATTAGCGTTAGTTCCGGCTCAGCATGTTCCAGTGGGAAAGTGAGCGAGAGCCATGTTCTGGCGGCTATGCATGTGCCGAGTAATCTGGCCCATGGCGCCATTCGCGTAAGTTTCGGATGGAATAGTGATGCCGAGAAAGATGGGCAAAGACTAGTAGAAATTTGGACGCGAGAAGCGCGTCGAATGGGCCAATTGGCCGCCGAATAAATTGAATAAGCTGAATAAAAAGACGGAGTAAGTATAGAATGAGTGAAGCCAAAGCGAGTATCGACCACGAGACAGTCTCCCAAGTCGGCGATCTGGCAGGACAGAACTATAAATATGGTTTTGTCTCTGACATTGATTCCGACAAGGCTGCGATTGGCCTGAATGAAGATACGATACGGTTTATATCAGCCAAGAAAGAGGAGCCGCAATGGCTTTTAGATTGGCGCTTGGATGCGTATGAGCGTTGGTTAACGATGACGGATCCGACATGGGCGCATGTCGACTATCCGCAGATCGATTATCAGGCACTGTCTTATTATTCTGCGCCTAAGAGCATGGCGGATGGTCCGAAAAGTCTCGATGAAGTTGATCCGGAGTTGCTACGAACCTATGAGAAGCTTGGTATTCCGTTAATTGAGCAGGAAATGCTGGCTGGCGTTCGCAAAGTTGCGGTGGATGCTGTGTTCGATAGTGTGTCTGTTGGAACGACGTTTCGCGACGAATTAGCGAAGTCAGGAGTTATATTTTGTTCCTTTTCGGAAGCTGTTCGTGAGCATCCTGAACTGGTTAGAAAATATCTCGGGTCGGTCGTTCCAAAATCTGATAATTATTTCGCAGCGCTGAATTCTGCCGTTTTCTCAGATGGATCATTTGTTTATATCCCGCCTGGCGTCAATTGCCCGATGGAGCTGTCGACTTATTTCCGTATTAATGAAGCTAATACGGGGCAGTTTGAGCGCACATTGGTTATCGCCGATCGCGGCGCACGCGTTAGTTATTTGGAGGGGTGTACGGCCCCGATGCGCGATGAAAATCAGCTGCACGCAGCGGTAGTTGAGCTGGTGGCGTTGGAAGATGCGGACATTAAATATTCGACTGTCCAGAACTGGTATCCGGGTGATGCAGATGGCAAAGGCGGAATTTATAATTTCGTAACCAAGCGCGGTGATTGCCGTGAGGCGCGGGCTCGCATTTCTTGGACGCAAGTCGAAACAGGTTCCGCTGTCACATGGAAATATCCTTCATGTATCTTGCGCGGCGATGACAGCGTCGGTGAGTTTTATTCGATTGCGATTTCAAATAATCTTCAGCAGGTCGATAGCGGTACTAAAATGTTGCATCTCGGTAAAAACACCTCGAGCCGCATTATATCAAAAGGTATTGCTGCAGGGCGGTCTTCCAATGTCTATCGTGGGCAAGTTAATGTTCACGCTAAAGCTGAGGGTGCGCGTAATTTTACACAATGCGATAGTTTGTTGATTGGTGATAAATGTGCGGCTCATACGGTTCCGTATATCGAGACTAAGAACCCAACTTCAACACTTGAGCACGAGGCGACAACGTCGAAAATTAGCGATGAGCAAATGTTCTATTGTCGTCAGCGTGGGCTAGAAGCCGAAGAAGCTGTGGCCCTAATTGTTAACGGCTTTTGCCGAGAAGTTTTACAGAATTTACCGATGGAGTTTGCTGTTGAGGCACAAAAGCTCGTTGGTATTTCATTAGAAGGAAGCGTGGGATGACGTCATTTATGAAGATCAATAATTTGCGAGCAAATGTCGGCGACACTGAAATCCTTAAGGGCTTTTCTTTAGAAATGGGTGCAGGCGAAGTGCACGCCATAATGGGACCGAATGGCTCAGGAAAGTCGACACTTTCATATGTTCTATCTGGCCGCGAAGGTTATGAGGTTACGGGTGGTGATGTTGAATTTGACGGAAAAAACTTGATTGAGATGACACCAGAAGAGCGGGCGCATGCGGGTATGTTTTTGGCTTTTCAGTATCCATTGGAAATCCCTGGCGTCACCAACATGACGTTTTTGAAGACGGCCTTGAATGCAGTTCGTCGAGGTCGCGGCGAAGAGGAACTGGATGCCGCTTCTTTTCTGCGTTTCGTAAGAGAAAAAGCAAAAGACTTGGGCGTGCAAGATGACATGCTGCGCCGCCAACTGAATGTAGGTTTTTCGGGTGGAGAAAAGAAGCGTAATGAGATTTTGCAAATGGCAGTTCTAGAGCCCAAATTTGCAATACTCGACGAGACTGATAGTGGCTTGGATATCGACGCGCTGAAAACAGTTTCAGAAGGCGTTAACAAGTTGCGTTCGCCAGATCGTTCGGTGTTGGTAATCACGCATTACCAGCGCTTGCTGGATTATATCAAACCAGACTTCGTACACGTGATGGCCAACGGAAAAATTGTTGAATCGGGTGGGCCTGAGTTAGCTCTTGAGCTAGAGAAAAAAGGCTATGCGAGTTATTTAGAGGCGGAAGTTGCCAATGCTTGAGGCGCGCAAATATTTTGATGACCATATAACGACGTTCCCGGGTACTGAGGCAGTACAGCTGCTGCGCCAAGACGCGCTTGAGTTGGGCGAAAAAATTGGGTTGCCAACACGGCACCTTGAAGCATGGCACTATACGGATTTGCCGAGGCTGCTTGCACGCAAGCTCAAGGCTACTGAAGCAAAAGATACCGCAAACTTCCAAGGCATGTCTCCTTACCAGATTTGTTTTGGTGATGGGCCGATGGAAGTATCTGACGCGCTGTTGAATGAAGCTAAAGTAAAAATAACACCCATCGATCAAGCCTTGAATGAGACGCAGTTTGGTGCCTTCAAGAAAGCAGATATGGCTGACAGCGACGCGATGTCTGCTTATAATTTGGCGCTACTTCAGGCGGGTATTAAAATTGAGATTCTTGAGAACCTCGAGCATCCGATTGTCTTGCAGTTTGCGGCCAACAAGTCGCAACATATTCGCAATGAATTTATTGTCCGCGAAGGCGTGAAGGCGGACCTTATCGAACACATTACTGGGTCGGCGTTTATGAATTACGTTGCCGATATGCAGTGTGACGCATCGAGCCAATTGAACCACTTTAGGTTGCAAGAGTGTGGTCAGTTCGTAAGCTTAGGGCGGATGATGTTGGATGCATCGGCTACACTGTCATCGCAAGTCGCGGTTTTAGGTGGAGACTTAGCGCGCCATGAATTGCGTTGCGCGATCAATGGCACGCGTGCTGAAGCGAACTTGACTGGATTGGTATTTGCTCATGATCAGATGCATGTAGACCTGACCAGCGTTATTGATCACCGTGTCGCGGATACAAATAGTCAGACACTCGTGCGAACAATTTTACAGGATGAAGCGCGGGCCGTTTTTCAGGGTAAGATTATTGTCGAGCGCGATGCGCAGCGTGTGGACGCACAACAAAAATCGGACGCGCTGATGTTGTCGCGTCGTGCCGAAATGAACAGCAAGCCGGAGCTTGAGATTTATGCGGATGATGTCGCGTGTGCGCATGGCTCGACGATCGGTGAATTGGATGCCGATGCTTTGTTTTTCCTCCGTAGTCGTGGGATTGACGAGAAAGCTGCTCAGCAAATGTTAATCGAAGGGTTTTTGAGTGTGGCTTTGAATGAGATACCATCGCTGGATCTTCGGGAATTCGTTCAGGGGTATTTAGCAGAGTTTCTTGCGAATAGTGATTTGATAGCGATTGAGGTGGCATCATGAACGCGCCGTTAATTAATAATTCAGTTGTGCATCCGAATACGGCATCACGCATTTTCAATGTGGAAGATATCCGTAAAGATTTTCCGATACTATCGCGCGATGTATATGGAAAGCCACTCGTATATTTAGATAATGCGGCATCGGCACAAAAACCCAAGCAGGTAATTTCTGCCATCACGAATGTAATGGAGACAGAATATGCCAACGTGCACCGCGGATTGCATTATTTGTCCAATGCGGCTACCGACGCTTTTGAGGCTTCGAGGCGGGAGGTTCAGTGTTTCTTAAATGCGGAACGCTTAGAAGAGATTGTGTTTACGGCTGGAGCGACGGACGGCATTAATCTAGTGGCTCAAAGTTATTTAGAACCGATTATTCAGCCGGGCGATGAGATTATTCTGTCTGTTCTCGAACATCACTCGAATATCGTTCCGTGGCATTTTTTGCGTGAGCGCTATGGTGCGGTCCTAAAGTGGGTTCCGGCAGATGAGTTCGGTAATCTGGACATGGAAGTTTTTCATTCATTTATCAGCGACCGCACGAAACTTGTCGCCATTTCGCAAATGTCAAATGCGCTAGGGACGATCATTCCAATTGCGGAGATTATTAGCGCTGCACATGCAAATGACATTCCTGTGTTGGTTGATGGTTGCCAAGGTTCGGTTCACCTCAGCTGCGATATGCAGGAAATGGATTGCGATTTCTACGTTATGTCTGGGCATAAATTATACGGCCCGACGGGTATAGGTGTTTTATATGCAAAGCATAAGTTTCTTGAGACGATGCGCCCGTATCGTGGCGGCGGAGAGATGATCCGTGAGGTGCATCAAGACCATGTAACTTATGCAGATGCGCCGCATAAATTCGAGGCGGGCACACCGCCTATCATTGAGGTGATTGCTTTGGGGGCGGCTGTTTCTTATATGATGCAGTTCGATCGAAGCGATATGGCGGGTCATGAATTGGCCATGGGCAGATATGGCCGTGAGCTATTAACGCAAATACCCAAGGTGAAAGTGCTGGGGCCTCAAGATGAGAGTGCTATCTTATCGTTTACGGTAGATGGTGCGCATCCGCATGATGTTGCAACTTTTCTGGACCGTTCTGGTATTGCTATTAGGGCAGGGCATCATTGTGCTCAACCTTTGATGCGACATTTGGGTGTACCCGCGACGGCTCGAGCGTCGTTCGCAATTTACAATACGCGCGAAGAAGTGGATATATTCGCAAGGGCATTAGAAAAGACAATTGGCTTTTTCGGATGATTTTAATTATTGAGCTTTGTGAGATTATAATATGATAGACCCAAAAGATGAGGTTGTAATGGAACCGGATACGGAACCAAGTGTTGAGCTTTCACAAGAAGCACCAAAAGAGCTATCCCCAGAAATGGAAGCTTTGACGGACGACTTAATCGGCGCGCTTAAAAGTGTTTACGATCCAGAAATTCCGGTCGATGTGTATGAACTTGGCTTGATTTATCGGGTTGATGTGAGCGATGACCGTGATGTTACTGTTGATATGACTTTGACGGCCCCGGGTTGTCCTGTTGCGGAGCATATGCCACGCTGGGTTGAAGATGCCGTGCGTTCGGTAAGTGGGGTCGGTGATGTAACGGTGAATATGGTTTTTGAACCGCCTTGGGATCAAAGCCGTATGTCGGATGAAGCGCGTGTCGCGTTGAATATGTTTTAAGTTAGATGTCGGGAACAAAAATGACAAAAGTAATTACATTGACAGATAGTGCAGCCGATAAGGTTAAAGCGATCATGGCGTCTAAGGGCGAAGTGATTGAAGGTATCCGAATTGGGCTAAAGAATGCAGGTTGTGCGGGTATGGAATATACCATGGAATATGCGACGGATCGTGCGCCATTGGACGAGGTTGTCGCGGATAAAGGGGTTACTATTTTGATCGATTCAAAAGCCCTGTTGTTTCTGATAGGTACAGAGATGGATTATGAAGAAGGTAAAATGTCGTCAGGGTTTGTCTTTAATAATCCAAACCAGACTGATGCATGTGGTTGTGGTGAGAGTGTTACTTTGGTGGCTGCAAACCCGGCCTCTGCATAAGGTTTCGTTATCGAACGCAATGGATGATTTTACCAATACACGGTTAGCTGTTGGCTTATCTACTATTTCTGAGCGCCGTCTCGAGACATGAAATTGGAGTTCACATGGCACAAAAACCTTCAGTCGATAAAAAGAGCGATAAAGCTAAAACGCAGTCCAAGACTAAAGCAAACGCCTCTCCTGCTAAAACATCATCGAGTAAATCGCCAAAGCTTGCGAAGCCAGATACGCCAGCCAAGTCAGAGCAAAAGCCGATTGAATTGTTTTACTGGCCGACACCGAACGGGTGGAAAGCAACCATAATGCTAGAAGAGTGCGGTCTTCCATATACTGTGATACCCGTCAATATATCTGGCGGTGAACAGTTTAAGCGTAAATTTTTGTCGATTGCCCCGAATAACCGGATCCCGGCGATCGTTGACCCAGACGGGCCGGGTGGGAAGCCAATATCGATATTTGAATCAGGTGCGATTTTACAATATCTCGGGCGCAAGACAGGTAAGTTATACCCTTCGCGCGAGCGCGAGCGGGTTGAAGTTGAACAGTGGTTGTTTTGGCAAATGTCTGGCCTGGGCCCAATGGCAGGCCAAGCCCATCATTTTCGTCAATATGCGCAGAAGAAAGTTCCCTATGCGATTGAGCGATATACAGACGAAGTCCACCGTCTTTATGGCGTAATGAATAGACGTTTAAAGGATAGAGACTTTTTGGCCAGCCGCTATTCAATAGCTGATATTGCGTGTTGGGGTTGGGTACTGCCGCATAAAAACCAGGGCCAAGACTTAAATGACTTCCCAAATCTTAAGGCTTGGTTTGAGCGTATCGGATCTCGTCCAGCCGTGAAACGTGGGTTTGCCGTTGGCTTAGATCTTCGCAGAATGGGCTTGGGCGCTAAGACAAAAGAAGCAGCGCAGGCCCGATCTGTGTTGTTCAATCAACGTGGGAAATAATATGTTAAACTGCGTAATAGTATCGCCAACAAAGATAGAAATGGAGACGGTAAATGTCTAACGTGCAAAGCTTGCAGCAACTTCTAGACCTACTGAATTTGGAACGGCTCGAAGTGAATTTATTTCGCGGTAAGTGCCCAAATGAAGAACGCCAACGTGTTTTCGGTGGGCAGGTGCTCGGGCAAGCCCTAAGTGCGGCGAGCCATACTGTGGAGGATATGCTTTGTCATTCGTTCCATTCTTATTTCCTGCGCCCGGGTGATCCTAATTGCCCAATTATTTATGAGGTGGATCATGCACGTGATGGCAAAAGTTTCGCTAGCCGCCGTGTTATTGCCATTCAGCACGGCAAACAAATATTTAACCTCGCCGCGAGTTTTCAAAAAGTTGAAGAAGGGCTTGAGCATCAAATGAAGATGCCCGATGCGCCAGACCCTGAAACACTATTAAGCGACTATGAATTGCGCGAGCAGAATGCAGATAAGATACCTGAAGAATACCGAGATCGGTTCCTCATGCGGCGGCCTTATGAGATGCGTCCAGTTTCTCCTAACAATCTATTTGACCCTAAAAAGAAAGAGCCGCATCAGATGGTTTGGTTTCGTACGTCAGAACCGATGCCGGATGACGTTCATATCAATCAAGCGCTATTAGCCTATATATCGGATACGACGCTGTTGGATACGAGCCTTCGTACGCATGGCTTAAGTTTCATGAATCCGAAACTGCAGTCCGCTAGTCTTGATCATGCTATGTGGTTTTATCATCCGTTCCGCGCAGATGAGTGGATATTATATGTCCAAGATTCTCCATCGACAAGCGGCGCTCGCGGCATGAATTTTGGGCATTTCTATACGCAAGACGGCAAGTTAGTTTGCTCGGCCGCCCAAGAAGGCCTCGTTCGTTTGCGAGACTAGTTCTAGGCGTTTACGTTGTGACCCAAGTGAGCGGTTAGGGCGGTAATTAACTCAGCAGCCGCTTCAGGTATAATGGTTCCAGGAGGAAAGATAGCTCTGGCACCAGCTTTGGTCAGTGCGTCAAAGTCTTGCGGAGGAATAACCCCGCCGACAATGACCATGATGTCTTGGCGCTGACGCTCTTGTAGGCTCTGTTTCATCTCCGGCACAATTGTCAAATGGCCAGCGGCAAGTGAGCTAACGCCGATGATATCGGCTTTGGCGCTAATGGCTTGTTCGGCAGCTTCATCCGCAGTTTGAAATAGCGGCCCAGTAACAACATCGAAGCCTAGATCTGCAAATGCCGTGGCGACGACTTTCTGGCCTCTATCGTGGCCATCCTGCCCGATCTTGGCGATGAATATGCAGGGTACGCGTCCCTCGCGTTGTTTAAAGCGGGCTAGCATGTCTTGAACTTTGACATATTCGGGAGATGTTTCGCCGAAGCCTTTTCCGTAAACACCAGAAATAACTTGGGGCGTCGCGGCGTGACGGTCAAAACTTTTTTCCATTGCGTCTGAAATCTCACCGACGGTTGCCATAGCCCGGGCGGCGTCGACGGCTAGGGCAAGTAAATTGCCTTCACCCGTGGCCGCACCATTTTCTAGAGCTTTAAGTGCCGCCTGAGTTGCCTCATTATCGCGATTGGCGCGCAGGTGTTTTAAGCGCTCGATTTGCGCATTGCGAACGGCGGTGTTGTCGACCTTAAGCACATCGACGTCGTCTTCTTTTTCTAAGCGAAATTTATTGACGCCGACCACGGTCTGACGGCCACTATCGATACGCGCTTGGGTCTGCGCGGCGGCCTCTTCGATGCGCATTTTAGGGATGCCTTTCTCAATCGCCGCCGCCATACCGCCTAGTTTTTCAACTTCCTGAATATGCGAAAGGGCGCGAGCAGCTAAATCATGCGTTAGCTTCTCAACATAGTAACTACCACCCCATGGGTCGATTACTTTGGTTGTGTTGCTTTCGGTCTGAAGAACTAGCTGCGTATTTCTGGCGATACGAGCTGAGAAGTCTGTTGGCAAAGCCAATGCTTCATCGAAGCTATTGGTATGAAGGGATTGCGTATGACCTTGAGTGGCCGCCATCGCTTCGATGCATGTACGAACGATATTATTGTAAATATCTTGCGCCGTGAGGCTCCAGCCTGATGTCTGGCAATGGGTGCGAAGCGCCATTGATTTTTCTTTTTTGGCGCCGAGGCCTTGAATGAATTGCGCCCACAGTAACCTTGCTGCACGCATCTTGGCAATCTCCATAAAAAAGTCCATGCCGATCGCCCAGAAGAAGGAGAGCCGAGGAGCAAATACGTCGATTGGCAAGCCCGCCGCCATACCCGCGCGCGCATATTCAATGCCATCGGCTAGCGTATATGCAAGTTCTAGATCCGCCGTCGCGCCAGCCTCTTGCATATGGTAACCGGAAATCGAAATCGAGTTAAACTTCGGCATGTTCTGAGATGTGTAAGCGAAAATATCAGAGATGATTTTCATAGATGGTTTGGGTGGGTAAATATATGTATTGCGAACCATGAACTCTTTCAGAATATCATTTTGGATCGTTCCCGTTAATTTGTCTGGGCTGACGCCTTGCTCTTCGGCGGCGACAATGTAGAGAGCCATAATTGGCAAAACGGCACCGTTCATGGTCATTGATACACTCATGCTGTCCAACGGGATACCATCGAATAGGGTTCGCATATCGTAGATGCTATCGATCGCAACACCCGCCATGCCAACGTCACCGGCAACTCGCGGGTGATCACTATCATAGCCTCGGTGGGTTGCTAGATCGAAGGCGACGGACAGCCCTTTTTGTCCGGCTTTTAAGTTGCGGCGATAAAAAGCGTTAGACTCTTCGGCTGTTGAGAAACCAGCATATTGACGAACTGTCCAAGGTTTGTTCGTATACATAGTTGGGTAGGGGCCACGTATAAATGGCGCTAAGCCGGGGAAGCTGTTTACGTAAGGTAAACCATCGCGGTCGGCGCTGGTATAAATTGATTTTACGTCGATACCCTCGGGCGTTTGTCGTCCGACTGTATCCGTTTGAGCATTCACGGCTTCACTCATAGCCGTATTCATAGCCGTGGCCGGCGCGAGGTTTAAATCTAGCTTAGCGAAATTAGGTATTTTGCTCATGATTAAACTCCCAGTCCCAGCGTTTTATGTATTTTCTCAGCGAAAGCCAAGGCGTCACAACCCGCAAAGGCATAATCCTCAACTCCGTTTATATCTTTTGCTTTACCTGCCAAAGACACATGGATAGCACCAGCATCTATCAAGGCATCAACAATCGGTTGTGCGAAGATTTCATAATCTTTTTCAGCGGCGCAGACACATGCTATTTTAGCGCCTGATTTTTTAAACTCACTAATGATCGCATCAACGGCCTCTCCGCCATTGCCGGAGACACTATGAATGCCACCAATCGCATATAGGTTGGCAGCGAAATTAGCTCGCGCAGTGAAGTTTGATGTACTGCCGATATTGGCCAAATATACTTTTGGTTTTGTCGGTTCAGCAGAATTGCGCAGGGCTTCAAAAGCGGAAGCCGGACGGGTTTCTTGGTAATTTCCAGAGCCGCGGGTTGGCCTTGGCGTCAACGGAGCTTCGTCGAGATTTGGAAACTCAGTAACACCTATCATCGCGCTATCGCGTTTAGCGTAACGGCTTTGCATTGTTTGATTGCAGCTCTGGATTTGGCATCGGATCGTTCCGTTTTGTAGGGCAATGATTAAACCGCCTTCGGCCTCAATATCCTGAAAGGCCTTCCAAGCTTGTTGAGCCAGTTTGCGCGTAGCGTCCTCAACAAACCAGCTGCCACCAGCCGGGTCTATCGTTTTGCCAATGTGACTTTCTTCTTGCATGATAACTTGTGTGTTGCGGGCTATTCGGCGGGTTAAATCATTGTCGCCATCGCTAGTCGCTGTGCAGGGTGCAACGGTCAACACATCTACACCAGCAATTCCTGCAGCCATGGCGCTAATGGATGCTCGTAAAATATTGACCCATGGATCCACATTAGAAAAACAACTCTCACTAGTCTCCATGTGAAGCTTTGGGGGAGTAGGGTTTAAGCCACAATGCTCGAGCAATTGCGACCATAGAAGTCGCGTGGCGCGTGTTTTGGCAATGGTGGCAAAAAAGTCGACGTTGGCACTTAATGAAATTGTTGTTTTATCAATCAGTGCTTGGACGTCGACATTGGTGCTCTCACATGCGCGCATCATTTCAACTAAGCTGCCGAGGATAACGGCAAGCTCGAGCTCAAGCGATGCGCCGGCTTCATGAACCGCGATCGATGAGGCCGTCATCAACGACATGTTAGGGCGGTCTTGGCCCCAGTTAAAGACGTCAGTAATAGTTTTTGTTAGATCGCTCCGGTCGCATGGTTTGTCGGCGCGAATACTGGTGCCAATTGGATCTGCATTTAAGAAGCCCACCTGGCTTTCATGGGGTATCGATTGTGTTTTGAATACGCCGTCAAGTGTTTCCATGGAAGCGGAAATATTCGCTCCAGGTATCAAACTAATCGGCGCGATACCAAGCATGACACCATCTAGAAG
>ERZ887851.3026-NODE-3026-length-12584-cov-25.637880_pt1 | contig 12584 bp, 10 predicted proteins | sample MGYA00521100_ERZ887851 | MGnify/ENA primary metagenome ERZ887851 (study PRJEB32303, sample SAMEA104408602) | aquatic metagenome | biome: Brackish water; feature: Pelagic; material: water | place: Baltic Sea | collected 2014-06-06T16:11:00 | depth 11,444 m ...
TTCCTAAATCTGCGCATTTTACTTGTTTCATTTTAATTGATTTATGGTTAATAATTTTTTTTAAGTTACAAAGAATTCTTAAAAAAGAAAAAACCCTCCGATTGGGAGGGTTAATAAATTTAACCAAAAGGGTCAAAGCTTTTCGGGTATTATAATATTATTCTTCTTGACTATACTTTCTCAAACCTGTAATTTTACCATTTTTTATATAGTGTCTTTCTAGAAAACGATAAGTTTCAACTTCACCATTCTTTCGATATCTTTTTTCTGTGAATGGAAACATCACTATTGTTAGAGTTTCATCATAGGAAGGAATTATCGGTACTACATCGTAAATATTTCGGGTTATAGAGTCATAAGACTCGTGCATCCCCTTCATAATCTCTATACCTGCAGCTAGTTCTAATTCTATTCTGTCCAATCCCTTCTCAGGATAAAAATACATAGTCTTGGTGAAATTTTCTTCAGTAACGAAAGAGTAGTCTTCGTTTACAAAAGCGTTTGAAAATGATATCGATAAATTTGCCATTTCCATACTTCCAAATTTATAATCACCTCCTTTGTTTTCACCACTTAATATTCCACCCCCTCTTGAACTAATTTCTGACTTTTCAGTACTGATACTGTTACAACTAATGAGAATAAGGGCTAAAATTTTCAACACAAATAATTTTTTCATTTTAATCGTTTTTAGTTAATGCAAATAGGGTTTAGCAAGCAAATACAAAACCATTTAACAAGAGTTTTGATTTAGTCTACTAGGGGAGCTACAGTAAATTTTGCTTTCCGACTTACCAAATCCCAAGTACCAGTCGCTAAATTTATCACTGAACCAACTTTATCATTATCGTAAGCAAAGGTTTTAATTTTTGAGCCTTCTTTTTTCCAGATTCCATTCGTTGTTCCTCGAAATAGATTGTCTTGAACTTGAGTCATAAAATAGCCGAAATATTCACCTTGAGTTTCATCCGTTGCAAAATTTGTGAAGGTTATTGTTCCGTATCCCATCCCATAAGGTCCAGCTTGTCCTGAAACGGAGAGTTCCCAACTTACGCCATCACTGGTATAAACATTTTCAATATCAAAAGCGACATTAAATGATTTTGAACTATCCCATTGAAGATTTTGTGAATAAACAAGTGTTGAAGCAAACATTAGTGTTAAGTAAAAGAGTTTTTTCATTTTAATTGATTTATGGTTATTATTTATCACAAATTATAAAGAATTTTATTCATTTCAAAACGCATAAAAACTCTTGATTTAAAATGGCAAAGCCATTATTTTGTTAAATTGGTGTTTTGGATAATAGTAAAATGAGTGCTTTCCGCCTCTACTTTTCTTGTTTTCGTTTATGTAGCTGACGAAACCAGCTTCATCGTAGATACCGTGAATTCTAACCTCTCCGTAACAGCTCCATCTCGAGTACAAAGCAAAACCTCACTGATCCTTAGTTCACTGAACTTTATTTAAGCTTTCTAATAATTTTCACAATACGGTTAATTGTAATTTCCGATAAATTCCATTCATAACCTTCAAAGTCCGTAGTGTTAATAAATTGAACAACTACCGCATCAATATCTTTATGGTATTCTGAGAGACTTTGATAACCAACAACCAAACCCCCATGGTTATACTCATATGGATAGATTTCCTTTTCTCCGGCGTCAAATACTGAACCATCATTTAAGGCTCGCAAAAATAGACCCACATCTTCTGCTGTAGCCATCATACCATATTCACGAGCTTTAAAATCTTCCTCGTATCCCACATAATACCCACTCATGACATTGTCTAGATCAACTTCAGTAATCGAAAAAAAGGTGTTTTTTAGCTCCAAGGGAATCAATATTTTCTCTTTGATATACAGATTGTGGCTATAACCTAGAATATTATCCATTATCCTACGAAGCAATAAATAATTTGTGTTGGAATATTTATATCCTCCATTAGGTTTAAAAGTAGCTGGCAGGTCGAGAGCAAAATCTAAGGCATTTTTACCATTTTCCTGTTCGTTTTCCCAGTACGCTGGATTATCTGTGAAATTCGGAATACCAGAACGGTGCTGAATCATCATCCTCAAGGTAATTTCTTCAGCATTTTCAATTCTATTTCTAAGTTCTGGAAGATAATCAGCGAGTGTTTTATTAAAAGACAAACGCTTTTCTTTGACCAATTTAGTAGCTGCTACAGCGGTATATAACTTGCTAATACTGCCAATTTTGAACAATGATTTGTGGTGGGCTGGTAATTTATTCTCTCTATCTTTCCAACCAGCTGTGTAAAATTCTGGAGGTTTTCCTGCTTGGTCCACATAAACAATCATACCGTCAAAACCGTGACCAATAGCTTCATCTACTTGTTCTTGAACAGTATCCGGTAGCGGTAAAATCCAAGCCTTTACCAAAATCCATGGCACGAAAAACATTGAAATTGCCGTTCCAATGAACAAAATGATTCTGATTATTAGGGTCTTTTTCTTGCTCATTATTCTTTCATTTTTTTAATGTATGCAATGTATAAAAGATATATGGCAAATTCCTTTTAGTTACCAATTGGTTCAAAAAAAATACCTCTTTTAACTACTGTTTTATAATACCTTTACGGCCATGCATGCAGAAAATCCGTACCAAGCGCCATATGATTTCACCAAATACACAGAGGTATATGCACCTCTTAAAAATTATATAGTATTAAATACCTCTGGCCAAGAAACCATCGATTTTAGTGATTCAAATGCAGTTTATGCACTAAATAAAGCCATATTACTGACAGATTATAAGCTCCAAGATTATATTTTACCCAAAGGATACTTAATTCCTCCGGTACCTGGACGCTTAGATTACCTACTTTACATAAAAGATTTTCTTTCAGAAAGGTTTAATTTAAATATAGACAGGCCTTTAAAAGGACTAGATATTGGCTCAGGAGCAAATAGCATCTATTGCTTACTTGGCTCAGAACATTTTGGTTGGTCCATGGTGGGTGCAGAGAGCGATGTAAAAGCGGTTGAAATAGCCAAAGAAAATATTGCGCGAACCCCAGCATTAAAAAACACCATTGAAATTCGTTTGCAGGAGAACAAGCAGTTTCTTTTCAAGAACATTGTGCAACCAAATGAACCCTTTGATTTTTCTATCTGTAACCCTCCTTTTCACAGTTCTCAAGCAGAGGCACTGAAAGGCTCATATAGAAAGCAGCGAAATCTGGGCAATAGAACAGACCACAACACCACATTGTTAAACTTTGAAGGGCAAGCCAATGAACTTTGGTGTAAGGGCGGAGAGGCCCTATTTATTAAGCGATTGATCAAAGAAAGTGTAGGGTATAAATCTCAAGTGAAGTTGTTCTCTTCTCTTGTCTCAAAAGAAGAAAGTCTTCCATCCATTGAAAAACAACTTAAAAAAGCAAAGGCAATATTTACTGTTCTTCCTATGGAAATAGGCCATAAAGTGAGTAGAATAGTACTGTGGTGGTTTGAATAGGTTTTATACCAGCGTAACCCTCACTTTTTTCTTTTTGAGCTTAGCATTATTCAATTTCACAACCAAGGCATCTGCAATAGATTTAGGCACTGCAACAAAGGCACAGTCTTGTTTTAACTCAATTACTCCCAATTGGTCTTTATTAATTTTACCTTGTTTAAAAAAGAGTCCAGCAATATCGCCTTTGGATATTTTATCTTTTCTCCCCCCAGAAATAAATAAGGTTTCCCAAAACTGAGGTTTACTCAGTCCTTTTTTTGAAATGTTTGCTATTTGGTCATTTTTATAGTAATCGGGTAAGTCTTCTTTTTCTCCTTTTATAACATAGGCTGTTCCCTTGGCGTCTACCCTAGCAGTACGACCGTTTCGGTGGGTAAAGGCTGCTTCATCCCGCGGCATTTCATAATGAACAATAAACTTTAATTCTGGAATATCCAGCCCTCTAGAAGCTAAATCTGTGGCAATTAAAATGGGATTAGTACCGTTCCTGAATTTTATTAAAGCGCGTTCTCTGTCTTTTTGTTCCATTCCTCCAGAAAAACAACTGTGGCTTAAATTATTTTCATTGAGAAAACGACTTATTTGATCAATACTTTCTCTTAGGTTACAGAAAATTATTCCGTTTTCATTGCCTAGATATTGAATTAGATTTAAAAGTGCTGGCAGTTTTTGCTCATTGTGAGAAAGGACTGTTTTAACTACTAGTTTGGTACTGGTCTTTTCTTGTAAATAATTTACTGTTTTGGGTTTATCTAAACCAACAAAGTCTGGAATTTTAACAGCCTGAGTAGCAGAGGTTAAAATTCGCTTATTAATATGAGGCAACCCACCAATAATGTCTTGCATCTCCAATTCAAAACCGTCTTCGAGCGATTTATCAAACTCGTCTAAAACAAGGGTTTTAATTCTGTCTTTAGAAAATCGATTTGAATTAAAATGATCTAAAATACGGCCTGGAGTTCCAATTAAAATTGCTGGAACATGCTTAATTTCAATCTTGTCCTTTGACATAGGACGGCCACCATATACGGCATTCACTTTAAAACCGGATCCCATGCTGCGAAACACTTGTTCTATTTGAATAGCCAATTCCCGAGTAGGCACAATAATTAAAGCTTGTACTTCTTTAGAATCTGCGTCTAATGTTTTGAGTAGAGATAATAAAAAAGCCAATGTTTTTCCAGTACCGGTTGGAGACAACAATATAGTGTTCGCTTTAGATTCTATCACTGCAAGGGCCTCCTCTTGCATTGGATTTAATTTGTAGATATTTAATTTAGTTAGAATATCATCCTGCGCTTTTATACTATTTGCCATAATAACTATCGCTTCTTGAGCCTTTTTACGGGCGCCTCTTTAGTGCGTAAAGTCTTTGTAGTATTTACATAGTCTGCTAGCAATTTGTCTATGAGTTCTTCCTTGGTCAGATGATGAAAGACAGTCCCAATTTGTTCTCTAAAAGAGGGAGATATTTCGTGATTCGGTTTGGTTTTAAATATTTTTTTAGCCCACAACAAACCATTATTTTCTTCAATACTTTGGGCATCTCCTTTTTTGAATTCATTGAATTTAATACCCAATTCTTTTTCAAATTCAGGAATATCTTTAAGCTCTTCTTCTTGCAGTATAGACAGTGAAAATCCTTTGGCTCCTGCCCTAGCCGTTCTCCCACTCCTGTGCACATAAGTATCATAAGTATCTGGCAAATGATAATGCACTACATAAGAGATTTCCTGAACATCTATACCTCTTGCCGCCAAATCAGTTGCCACCAAAATATCTATATGCCCCTCTCTAAACTGCCCCATAATTCTATCTCGAATCCCTTGGGTTAAACTCCCATGAATTAAACCGGAAGAAAATTTATTGATCGCTAAATTTTTCCCAAGTTTATTGACAGCTGCTTTAGTTTTGCAAAAAATTAAACCGCGCTGACCAGTCCTAGCACTCAAAAAATGCATTAAAACATCTAGTTTTTCTATAGGGGTAACCACTGTATAATGGTGGTCTATACCAAGGTTCACTGATCCATTTGTATGGTCTTCTATCTGAACTACATGCTTAGACATATAATTTTGAACCAACTGTTTTACGGCACCAGAAAGTGTTGCAGTAAACAAAAGTGTTCTGCGTTTTTTTGGGATCTCTTTGATAATACTTTCCAACTCTTGCTGGAAATTATTGACCATCTCATCTGCCTCATCTAAAACCAAATAAGAGAGTTTGTTTAATTGTATGGCCTCACGACCTACTAAGTCTAATAATCTACCCGGGGTAGCCACTACAATTTGAGTAGGTGTTTTTAAACGTTCTATTTGAGGTTTAATAGGTATTCCCCCACATACTGAAGCTATAGAAACTAATGGAAGGTGCTTGGCATACCCCTCCAAGTTATTGTGAATTTGCTGCCCCAGCTCACGAGTAGGCGCTAAAATAACTACTTGAATATGCTTGCTTTCAACATCAATTAAGTCCAACAAAGGCAGGCCAAAAGCAGCTGTTTTACCTGTCCCTGTTTTTGCCAAAGCCACCACATCTTCAGACTGTTTAAGTAATATTGGTATTGCTTTTTGTTGAATGTATGTAGGCTCAGTAATATTTAAATCTGAAAGCCCTTGTTGCAAAGCAAGGGAAATTCCTAAATCAGAAAACAGTTTTGACATAAAATGGTTTTGAATAAAGATAAGCCTACTGCTTACGAGAAGTGTAAAAATTGAACTATAAATTCAATTTATACGAATGAAATCAATGACTATAGGGTTTACGCCTCTTTTAAAGTGCGCTTAGATTTTCTATAAAGGCGATTGGGGTAAATATTTCGCTTGGCGAATCTATTTAACTTATCAGACTGTATCATTTTATGGTAAACGGCTTTACTCACCCCAAAATATTCATAGGTAGTGCCGTCTAAAAAAGTGATTTCTAAAAGCATCCCTTTGTGGTAATAATCCGCAATACCTGAATTTGTGATGGTTTCTGTATAAGCGTCTAAATTGGCCGCTATGGTCTCAGGGGCAATACTCACTAAGAAATGGTAGCCATCTATAATGAGCCTACTCTGTAATTCTGCTTCTTCTCTCTTGGGGTCTCCTTCTTGAAACTTGTCAGGATGCCATTCTTTGACCAAATTTCGGTAGGCAGTTTTAAGGGTTTTAAGCTCTAATTCCCCTGCTACACCAAATAACTTCTTATACTGATTTATTCGTTTCATTTTCAGATTTTAACAATCGGCAAAATTACATGTTTATTCTGGACTAAGGAAGTAAATAGATCCTTTTCGTTCTGATATTACTTTTTATATTTGTTCCTCAGGCTGTATTAAATTAATCAGGAGTGAAAAAAGAACCCATTAACAGAGATTATTGGTGTATTTGTGAAAAATGCAAGGGAATGGGGCAGCTCAATAAAAGACTTCGTAAAAAAATTCGGCTTGCTTATAAAAATGCCTTAGCTGCATACTTAAAAAATCCCCAAATAGGTATTGAACCTATAAAACCAAAATCGATTTTTGAAAAATGTAAGCCATGTGAGGGATCTGGTTTAATAAAAACACAAACCGCTCCTGTAGCAGACACAGAAAATTATCCTCATATTTCCATTATTGGTGCAGGTATTGGGGGCGTAGCATTAGGTGTAGCTTGTCTTCACAGGGGAATTCCTTTTACTATTTATGAAAAAGACCTCCATTTCAGCTCCCGTTCTCAGGGCTATGGTCTCACCTTACAACAAGCGAGTAAGGCATTAAAATCCTTTGGGATCCTTAGTTTAGAAGAAAGTGTGGTCTCTACAAGACACCTTGTACATAATACCGTTGGAAAAGTCATAGCAGAGTGGGGAATGAGGAAATGGCAGGAAGAGCGCTTAAAAAAGCCATTGAGACACACCAATATTCACATATCCAGACAATCGCTACGCAAGGCTCTGTTAGAGGAGCTCCATGGAGAAAACAGGCTGCTATGGGACCATGAACTTATTGATATAAAAGAAGATGAAGCACAAAAAATGGCCCTCCATTTTATGGTTCAAGGGAAAATTAAAAAATACCATACAAACCTTATTGTTGGTGCAGACGGAATAAGAAGTGCCGTAAGAAATTGGAGTCTTGGAGCACAAAAAACACCCTTGAATTATTTAGACTGTATGGTGATTCTTGGAATATGTTCCTTAGATCACATCCAGGGGGTGACACCAGATTTATTAGATGGTGAAACAGTTTTTCAGACAGCAAATGGAAAAGAAAGAATTTATGTCATGCCATATGACAAAACCTCCATCATGTGGCAATTGAGTTTTCCTATCCATGAAGACGCCGCAAAAATACTCCGAGATTTAGGTCCCGAAAAACTAAAGGAAACCGCCTGTAAACGTACGAAATGGCACAGTCCTATTCCTGAAATCATTGCTGCAACACAAAAAGAATGCATTTCTGGATACCCAGTATATGACAGGGCATTACTCAAAGCTGAAATGCTCAAAAAACACCAAAGTGTGACCCTGATAGGAGATGCGGCCCATCCCATGAGTCCTTTCAAAGGGCAAGGGGCTAATCAGGCCTTATTAGACGCTTTATCTCTGGCTAGAAGCATCACAAAAGGGTGTATGCCAGGCACTGAGTGGAGAGAAAATGGTATTAGAAAAAATGTCTTGAACCACTTTGAAGCAGCAATGCTAGAAAGAAGTGCTGTTAAGGTAAAAGATTCTGCAACGGCAGCCCAATTTCTTCATAGCGAGCATGTATTGCATGAAACCAATGCACCAAGGGGGGCTCATTTAAAGGAAAATAGCTAATTTATATGCGCTCACCAATACCGATGAGGCTATTTTAAATCTTCCACAAGCAGTTGCACCTGATGAGATTCAGATATCAAGAAATAACCCAAGGGATAATTGTCAGGTTGCGTCACATTTAAAATATTACCTCTGGAACTTGCAGGAAGGCTTTGAAAAGGGCCTCCATTAGAATCTGTAAGTGTAAGGATCAAGTTAAAATAGTTGTAATACTGTTCTTCTACACCATGTGCTTTAATAGTAATAAGGTCCCCTACTTTCACCTCGTCTGAGCTGTAAAAGTGCGAAAAGACAAACTCCTCTCCTTGAAAAAAACGGTCTTCTATGGGCCGGTATATATCTTGTCCAAAGTCGTATAAATAAAAATCGTCTCGCTCTGAAAAATCCTGGAAAGACAAAATAATTTCTGTTTCGTCCCCACTGAATAGGGTTTTAGTCCCTTGCACTGCTTTCAAAATTGGTGGTACTGGAACAAAGTTCGTGTTCCCCCTATAAACCTGGCCCTTGTACACTACTTTTAATTCATACTTGGAAATAAAATCAGTTAAGAAATCTATTTTGTTAGGAAGAAACATGCCAATTGATTCGTCAAAAAGCAAAGGGTATTCAAGTCCTGAATTTAAATGGGTAATAGTTACTAAAGCATCTTTTACAACAGGCAGCTCCTCATCAAAATAATTGGCAGAAAATGACAGCCTAACACCTCCTTCTAATCGAAGTTGCTGCTCCTTAGTATACATATTAAACTGAGCGTCTATGACCAGCCTTGGGGTGGTATTTTGAACCTCCACCTCAATGACATCCTCGCAAGAGAATAGACTAATGGTAAGTGCAAATAAAAGTAGGGCGCTAAAGTATTTCATCTACCTAGAATTTAAAGTTATACGTTACTGAGGGTACGATCCCAAAAATTGATGTTCTCAAAGCCTCATTATTACCACTGTCTGTATTTTGACGGAAATTAATGGAAGCTGCATTTCTTCTATTGTACAGGTTGTATATTCCGAAAGACCATTCAGACTGAAACTTCCTGCCTTTGTTTTTGTCTGGAATTAAAGTCGCAGAAATATCCAATCTGTGGTAGGTGGGTAGTCGCTCTTGATTTCTCAATCCAAAAATGGGAACGTTAAGACCCCTGAGTTCATACTGTCCCACTGGATAGTTAGTGGGTTGTCCTGTCTGAAACAAAAAATTGGCATTGAATTGCCACTTACTATTGAGCTCATAACTACTGTTTATAGAAAGATCGTGGGTCTTGTCAAAGGGAGTAAAATACCAATTCCCGTTATTAATACCGGTCTCCAACGAATTTCTTCCAGGAGTTCTCTGCTCAGATCTAGACCAAGTATAGGCCAACCAACCTGTAAAAGCACCCGTGTTTTTTCTAAGTAAAAATTCTAAGCCATAAGCACGGGCTTCTCCATTGAGTATAACGCGTTCAATAGCATCATTGGCAATGAGGTTCGCGCCGTCTATATAATCTATTCGGTTGGCAATTTCTTTGTAAAACACTTCGGTTTCTATGCTGTAATTGTCTAAGTTTTTAAAATAACCTAGCGCAAATTGATCTAGTAATTGGGGCTTTACAAAAGGGCCACTGGGCGTCCATACATCTAGAGGCGTTGGAGAACTTGTATTAGACAACAAATGAAGGTATTGGGCCATATGATTGTAACTCGCCTTAATACTTGTTCTGTCATTTAGTACATAAGACAATCCAAATCTGGGTTCAAAATTTGTAAATGTAGCTATGGTACTGCTCCTGTTTTGTTGTACTTGTCCATTAGGCGTTCCCTCTGAATACAAATCAAATGCAGGATCATAGGCCACAGGATTGTTATTTTCATAGCTGTAAAACACCTCTTGCCCCAAGCGGTCAAACCTACTCCATCTCATGCCGTATTGAATAGAAAACGCAGTAGACACATTTTGTTCAACATCTATATAAGCAGCAAATTCATTGGCATACTTATCTGTTAATTTATCTTTGACAATACCAGAATCTTCCCTATTGGGCTTAATTTCGCCTGGATTAAAACGGTAATAAATATTGTTTACTCCATAATTGAGTTTTGTGTTGGCAGACAAATAATGTTTAAAGTCATATTTCAAATTAAAATTTTGAATGCCTGAATCCCACTGAAACCCAACTAAATCTAATTCTAATCCGTAGTAGTAATCAGAGTATATGACAGATAAATTTGAGAATAATTTATCCGAAAAAAGGTGGTTCCATCGAAAATTAGCGACCGAATTGCCGTAGACATTTATAAAACTATCCGAAATACCAAAGAGGTCTCTACCAAAGTAACCAGACAAATAAATGCTGTTATTTTCATTGATTTTATAGTTTAGCTTGGTATTTAAATCATAGAAATATGCTTTGTTCTCATTGCCTGTTAGCGCGAGAAACAAATGGGCATAAGAAGCCCTTCCGCCAACTAAAAAAGCCCCCCTATCCTTTTCCAATGGGCCCTCTAATAAAAGCCTGCTAGAAACCAATCCAATACCACCACTCGCTTTAAAATCTTTGCTATTCCCCTCTTTCTGATAGATGTCTAGAACAGAAGAAATTCTTCCACCGTATTTGGCAGGAATTCCCCCTTTGTAGAGCTTTACATCCTTAATAGCATCTGGATTAAACACGGAAAAGAAGCCAAATAAATGCGAGGAATTAAAGACAATGGCCTCATCTAAAAGAATCAAATTTTGGTCTGCAGCACCACCCCTAACATTAAAACCAGAAGCCCCCTCTCCAGCACTTGTAACACCGGGAAGTAATAACAGCGATTTTAAAACGTCTGCTTCCCCTAAGATTACAGGAATTTTTTTAATGCTCGCAGCGGTAAGACCATTGACGCTCATCTGAGGTTTTCTAATGCTATTGCGCTCTATGCTTTCTACTAAAATAACTTCTTCTAAAGCAGCCGCTATTTCTTCTAACTGCACGTCTAATCGCAGGTTTTCAGAAAGAGTAATCTGTCTAGAAAAGGTTTCAAATCCCAAGTAACTTAACTGTATTTCATAAGTACCTAAGGGAAGTGATAGAGAATAGAAACCATATTCATTGGTTATGACTCCCCTGCCTAAAGACGGCACAGCTATGGTCACTCCTATGAGAGTCTCGTTACTACTGGCTTCTGAAACCACACCACTAATGGTGGCTTCTTGGGCCACTAAAAAGGCTTGAAAAGAAAAAAAACAGCAAAAAATAAAGCCGCGAAAGCGCAAATTTTTAATCAATAGGGATGTAAACATGCTACAAAAATAAAACAATTTAGTGGGGTAAAAATATTTTTCCACCCCATAGTACATCCTGCACAAATAGTCAAAATATGACAAGAAAAAATGATTTTAAAGCCCCCCCAACTAAAGTGTTTTAGTTAAAAATATTACATTAGAGGAATATAGTTTTGTGCTATATGTTAAAGGGAACAAGTATGGAAACAACTGAAGAAAAGCGTGTAGATTGCAAAAATTGTAAGACCACATTTGAGGGTAAATTTTGTCCAAACTGCGGTCAATCTGTATTTGAATACCAAAGGCCGTTTCGCTTTTTATTAGCAGATTTTACTGGGAATCTCTTTGCATTTGACACCAGGTTTTGGAAATCTTTAAAAGCCTTAACTATAAAACCAGGACGCCTTACCAAAGATTTTATCCAAGGAAAAAGGGCGCGATATATGCCGCCTTTCCGGTTTTATATCTTTGTGAGTTTCCTGTTTTTCTTTATTTTTTCAAGGTTTTTAGGCCACGAAGTAAGTGTTTCAGATGAAAACAAGCAAGATGTGTACAAGGTACTAGATGAAGCAAAAAAAAGTACAGTTACCAGAGACGCAACTGAATTAGACACGATAAAAACCACAGAAAACACTTTTAATTTCGAATTCGGAAACGACACATCCGAACTCTCTGAGGAAGAAAAGGATGAGAAATTATCCAAAGTTAAAGATGGTGTTGTAAAAGTCATGGAAAATCCCAAAATCTATATGAATAGTTTTTTGAAGTTTCTGTCCTGGGCGCTATTCCTACTCATGCCTGTTTACGCCGGTATTCTTTGGATATTCAACAGAAAAACAGCTCCTTATTATTACAGCCACTTAATATTAGCCGTAAACCAACACAGCTTTTGGTTTTTAATACTCTCTTTGTATTTCAGCATACAATACTTTTTACCCAATAAAACATCCGACCCAGAGTTTTTCCTACTCCTATTACTTCCCATCCACACATTCTTAGGATTCAAACAACTGTTTGAAAGGAGTTGGCTAAGAACGCTTAGCAAAAGCATTGGCATCTTTTTAATGTATGGTT
>ERZ887851.3032-NODE-3032-length-12569-cov-11.233179_pt1 | contig 12569 bp, 9 predicted proteins | sample MGYA00521100_ERZ887851 | MGnify/ENA primary metagenome ERZ887851 (study PRJEB32303, sample SAMEA104408602) | aquatic metagenome | biome: Brackish water; feature: Pelagic; material: water | place: Baltic Sea | collected 2014-06-06T16:11:00 | depth 11,444 m ...
ACACATTAACATCATTAATTTTAATTATTGAATCATTGTTCTTGTCAGGTGAATCTAGTGTGCTTATAAGATTTAAAAGAGTAGTTTTCCCAGCACCAGATGGACCTATTATTGAAATAATTTCACCCTTTTTTACATTAAGGTCAATTTTATTTACAACTTTTTTGTTATTGTAAGTTTTAGAGATGTTCTTAACTAAAATCATTTTAAACTTTTTTCTTTTTTAATAGATTAAAATCAATAAAGTAATTAATTCTTAATGAAAATTGGTGGTTTATTGGTTTTTCAAATAATTCTTTTGTGCTATTATAGTATGAAATACCAGATAAATTATTTTCATTAAAAATATTATTTCTGTAAAGTAATGTAATTTTACTTCCTGGTGCAAACTCCCAATTGTAACTTAAATCAAGATTCCAAAGATTAAAATTTGTGTTTGGATTATAATCAGAAATATTTTTTTCTGAAACAGATCTATTTCCATCAGATTTTAATAGAAAAAAATCCTCTTTATATAGTGCTGAACTCCAAAATTGTCTAAATTTTAAATTCAGTGATTTATAAGAGTTGAAATTATAATTTAATGAGATATTATTTTCAGTAAATTTTACTTTACGATTACCAAAATATAAATTATTATTTTCTTCGAATACATATCCAATTTCATTCTTGCTTATTCCATTTGAAATACCTAGTTCAACTTTAAATTGATTAGACAATCTGTACCCAGAGTAAAATTCAATTTCAGTCTCACTGCTATTCTCATTAAATTGCTCATTAACACCATAAGAATGTTCTATGCCTGATCCATAAACTAGTTTCTTTCTAGTATCAGATCTGTAATTAAATTCTAATTCGTATTCAGCAGGTTGATAAATAAAAAAGTCTTCTTTTCTAGTTTCTTCAAAATCTTTGTACTTAGAAGTATAATCAAAACTTGCTCTAATTTCTTCTAGTTTAAGAGAAGTCAATGTTAAACCAATTCTTCCACCCTGTGATTTTAATATTTTTGGGTAAAATCTACTTCTTTCACTCATCCACAGATAAGCTTCAATTTTTTCATAAAGTTTTGTTGGCTTAAAAGTCATGTACCCAACTTTAGCCCAAAGTCTTTGATCATTTCTTAAGTTATAATAACCAAGATCATTTTGATAATAATTCGCATCAACTCCATTCCATCCAATGTCAAATCTTAAACTTCCAGTTAGCTCACTCAAACTTATCCCTCCTCTAAAACCTTTAGTGTTAGAAAAAGATTTAGAGTTACTTTGAAACACATTAGCGTTAATGTTAAACTTTCTATCGTTATCGTATAAGTCAACTACTAACGCACTGTTATTAGAACCTTTAAAATCATCTCCTCTATTTACATTAGTGTTTAAAAAAGAAAATGTAGAGTATTTGTTTAAAGCCGTTTGACTGAGCGATACAACGTTGTAATTTGTAAGTGGTGCTATTAGTTTGTTTTTTATTTCTTGAGTGTTTAAGTCTTTTACATTAGCATAAGCTTTTTCAGTAATGGAATTAATTATTCCAATGCTAAGTCCTGAATTTGTAGTTCCAGTCAATTTAATTGAATTAACAAGGTTTGATTTAGTCTCGTAACTTATTAATTCTTCATTGTCTTTAATTAATTCATCCGTGTTTAAATTAATATCATCTCCAATTCTTCTGCTGTAGAAAAAGTTTCCTCCTCTTCTACCTCCAGTATCCGCTTTTTTAAACAACTGAGATCCTTCAGTAAAAAACGCTCTATTTTCATCGAATTTTTGTTCGAATGGACTCAGGTTTAATTCTTTTTCATCAAAAGCAACTTGTCCAAAATCAGGAATCAGTGTAGCATCCAAAGTAAAATTATTACTGATTCCGTATTTTAAATCCATTCCTGCAGAATATCCACTTAATGGTCGATTGTTTTTATTTAGATCTACAGAAGATTGTAAGTAAGGATAAAAGAATAGTCGAGTAGGAGGAGATATGTTTTTTAGTCCATTTAATAAGCCTAAAGACTCTCTAAATGTAGATGTTTTGGTGTCAATGTAATTCCATGTATAAAATTCACCAAATTCAATTATTCTTCTTGAAAATTGTATTCCCCACGATTGAATATCAGATGAAGGAAATCTAAGAGCACTGTAAGGAATTTTCATTTCCATATTCCACCCATTTTCATCAATTGAAACTTTAGCTTCAAAAACAGTATCAAAATTCCAATCATCCTCAGAAAATTCGCCAGATGTGTAAGTGTCACCTAAAGTACCAGCACTAGTTACTTGAAAACCTTGATCGTTTAAATTATCATCATTAGTATTTATACTTAACCAAAACGAATCAGCATTTACCTCCCAGATATTATCTCTTTGACTAAATTCTAAAGGAATTAAAGATGGATTTGGGTCATTAAATTTGCCAGCTATATATATACCAGTATCATCATAACCTAAATAAATAAAAGATTCATAGCCCTCTCTTTCTTTCTGTCCATTATTTGGCATCCATCTTTCAAATTCTGTTGCAGGCTCTAAGCCATTCCATTGAGAATCATTAATTATTCCATCGATTTTTGGGGGATTATTAAATCTAGTAATTTTAATTTCTTTTCTATTTTGAGAATAATTAAATGTTATAAATAACACAAAAAATAAAACACAAAATCTTTTCATTAATTTTTATTAAATAATTTAAAACGAATACAAATTTAAACTAATTTTATACATGAAAATAATTAAATAATATGATTAAAACTTCAATTTTTGGTGGTGGCTGTTTTTGGTGTACTGAAGCAATATTTAAGAAAATTAATGGAGTTGTTTCTATCTCCCCTGGTTATATAGGTGGTCATGTCTTGAATCCAACTTATGAGCAAATCTGTACTGGAACAACAGGACATGCTGAAGTTATTAAAATTGAGTATAATTCATCTTTAATTTCGTTTAAAGACTTATTAGTCGTTTTTTTTTCTACTCATGATCCAACAACTTTAAATAGACAGGGAAATGATGTCGGAACTCAATACAGATCATCGATATTTACTGATAATAAAGATGAGATTAAAATAATAGAAAATTATATTTTAGAGCTTGGTGAAAATGGAGTGAATGGAAACAAGATAGTTACAAAAATTGAAGATGACACTGTTTTTTATTTAGCTGAAAATTATCATCACGATTACTTTAGTTTGAACAGTAATGCACCTTATTGTTCGTTTATAATTGCACCAAAAGTCAAAAAATTATTAGATTCTAAAAGTTCATTTATTAAGAAAAATTAATCCTTAAACAAGATTCCTAAAGAGAGGAGTTTTATCATTTTTTTTGAAAAGATAATTGACATTTTCAAAAAGAAATTATAATAATATTTATTTATCTGAAAGGTTAAAACACTTACAATTATACTTCCAAGGAGTCCAAACAACACTAGCATTAATTGATATGCAGGAAATACAATTAATAATCTTATTGGCCAATATAATAAAACATGAACATCATCTAATTCAAAATATGCAGTAATTGGACCAGATATTTTGGCAGCAGAAGAGCCAGTGATAGCAAAAACAATTAAAATTATAATAACTTGAAAATTTGATTCAATTCCCCATTTATTCTTTAATTTTTCGAACATTTAATTTAAAATTTCTGCAATTTGTTGTGCTAATTCTACACCAATTCTGTCTTGTGCTTCATTAGTTGCAGCTCCTATATGGGGAGTTAATGAAATCCTAGGATGCATTAACAATTTGATTTCAGGTTTTGGTTCGTTTTCAAATGTATCTAATCCTGCAAACGAAACTTTTCCAGAGTCTAATGCATTAACTAATTCAACTTCGTTAACAACACCTCCTCTGGCGGCATTTATTAAACCTACACCATCCTTCATCAGTTCGAATTGTTTTTTATCAATAACATAACTTTTTTGAGCCGGAACGTGTAAACTAATAAAATCTGAGTTTTTTAGAAGGTCGTCAAATTTTGAAATTTTAACATCAAAATCAATTGATTTATCACCCATGAATTCTAATTTTAAAGTCGTGTCAGACAAGAATTTATCATAAGCTAGAATATTCATTCCTGCACCAATAGCAATTTTAGCAGTTTCTCTACCAATTCTTCCAAATCCAATAATCCCTAGAGTTTTTCCTCTTAATTCAACTCCTTTTGCGTAAGCTTTTTTTAATTTTTTAAAATTAGAATCTCCGTCTAACGGCATAGAACGGTTAGATTCATGGAGAAATCTTACCCCACTATAAAGATGAGCGAATACTAATTCTGCAACTGAAGATGAAGATGCAGCTGGGGTGTTAATTACGTTGATATTTTTGCTTCTAGCATATTCTACATCAATGTTATCCATTCCAACACCACCTCGTCCAATAATTTTTAAGCCTGGACATTTATCTATTAATTCTTTTCTTACTGTGGTCGCACTTCTAACGAGTATTACACTAATATCTTCTTTGTTAATGTAATTCTCTAATTGCTCCTGAGCCACATTAATAGTAATAATATTGAAACCTGATTTTTTTAATTCTTCAACTCCGGAATTAGAAATACCATCGTTTGCTAAAACATTTATCATTTTTTTTTTTTAAACTAGTTTATTAAGTTGATTCATTGCCTCAATTAATACTTTAACCGAGCTAATATCTAATGCATTATAAATCGAGGCTCTATATCCACCAACAGATCTGTGTCCATTAACTCCACTTATATTGGCTTCCAAACATAAACGATCGAAATGTTCCTTGTGATTTTGATCATTAAGATTAAAGGTTACATTCATTAAACTTCTGTCTTCTTTTTTTGCAAACCCATTAAAAAGATCATTTGAATCAATTGCGTTGTAAAGTAAATTCGCTTTTTCAATGTTTTTTTCTTCAATTGACTTAATCCCTCCAATTTTTGTCAGCCACTCTAAAGTTAACATTGAAGTGTAAACTGCAAATACAGGTGGGGTATTAAACATACTTTCTTTATCAATATGAACTTTATAATCTAACATTGAAGGAATAGTTCTTGAAACCTTTCCAAGTATTTCTTCTTTAACTATAACTAAAGTTGTTCCAGCAGGACCCATGTTTTTCTGAGCACCAGCATAGATTAAGGAAAACTTAGAAAAATCAATATTTCTAGAAAAAATATCAGAGGACATATCACATATCAAATTTGTATTGGTTTTTGGAATGTCGTGAAATTGAGTGCCAAAAATTGTATTGTTAGTAGTGATATGCAAATAATCTAAATCTGAATCTAAGGAGTAATTTTTAGGAATATAATTAAAGTTAGCATCTTTCGATGTAGCGACTTCAACTGCATTACCAAAGTTTTTAGCTTCTTTTAAGGCGTTGGTCGACCAAGCCCCTGTGTTAATGTAACCAGCTTTATTTTCAAGCAAGTTGTAGGCTGTCATTAAAAACTGCATACTTGCACCACCTTGAAGAAATATAGCTTTATAACCCTTATTATTAAGGTTTAATAAATCCAAGGCTAGAGTAGTTGCTCTGTCCATTATTTCAACAAAATCTTTGCTTCTATGGGATATTTCTAAAAGAGATAAATTAGAATTGTTAATATTCAAAATCCCATTTGAAGTTTGTTCAATAACAGATCTTGGTAAAATACTTGGACCAGCACTAAAATTATGTTTTTTCATCTATTTTAAAAAATCGAAATTAATTAATTTAATGTTATCAAATATGATACCTGAATTAAGATATCATCATATTTTCAACAAAAATTTGATTGTATCGTTGTTATCTGCATAATCACTAATGTTTGGACATTGTGTTTGACCAAATTTAATATTAGTATTAAAATTCATATTACTTGCTACACACTGAATACTTTCAGAGTTGTTTTTTATAAGTTCAGTTATTTCTTCCTTATTATCATAGAACTCATAAAACAAACATCCTATAGGAGAGCCTAACTTCTCATCTTCTTTTAAAATTACAAACCCATTTTCAATAAACTTTTGTTTACTCATTAAATAAACCGCCTTGTTGTAATCAAAATTATTAACGTATTTATTATGATTTACAACATCTTTATGCCTAAAAAAGGCACTAAATAATAAATCTAAGTCGTATCCTTTAGGAATAAAAATTTTTGAAACACTTCTGCACCCTAATCCAAAGTAGTTGAAAATATCGTTAGACAGATTTGAAAGATCTGTATCAGATTCGTCTCCGTCCAAAACAGCAATAGAGTGTCTGGTTTTTCTAAGTAGGTTAGGATATTTACTGAAATAATAATCAAAATACCTGTGAGAATTATTGTTTCCAGTTGCAATTACACCATCAAAATTTTTAAGTTTTTCACTTTCAAAAACGACTTTACTTTTTAAATTGTTATTTCTTGACTCTAAAAACTTAACAATAAACGGAATTAACAATTTATCATCAGATGATAACTTTACTATACAATTAAAATTTAGTAATAATGAACATAATAAATCATGAAATCCAACAGCTGGAATGTTTCCTGCCATGATTATAGCAATTTTTTTAGAAGACTTGTCTTTAATTTGGTATTTAGATAACCAGTCAAATATTATATTTTCTTTTAATGTATTTGACCAGTTTTTTAATGAAAGTCTAAGGTAAGTTATAGTAAACCAAGAGTTGTAACTGTGTGATTCGTTAATAACTTCGTCTAAAAGTAAATCCCATTTTGGAAATTTCTTTTTTTCTTTCTTATCTAGATTCTCTCTAAAAAGGGTGCCTAATTCTGAAAAAGCTTTTATTCTTTGTTTAAAATCTGTTGTCAAACTTGTTTGTGATTTTAATTGGTATTATTTTTGCGCAAATCTAAGTAAAGATTCAATAATTTACAATGGCAATAATAATAACCGAAGAATGTATTAATTGTGGGGCCTGTGAGCCAGAGTGTCCTAACACTGCAATTTACGAAGCAGCATACGAATGGAAATTCGCTGATGGTACAAGTTTGGGGGGAGATGTAATTTTGCCAAACGGAAAAAATGTCAATGCCGAAGCGGATCAGGAACCTATTTCTGATGAGTTTTATTTTATTTCACCAGATAAATGCACTGAATGCAAAGGTTTTCATGAGGAACCTCAATGTGCTGCTGTATGTCCTGTTGATTGTTGTGTGCCTGATGATGATAATGTTGAAACAGAAAAAGAGTTATTGTCCAAACAAAAATTCATGCACCCTGATAATTAATATATGAAAGCTGGAATAGTCGGACTACCTAATGTAGGAAAATCAACTTTATTTAATTGTTTGTCTAGTACAAAAGCCCAGAGTGCTAATTTTCCTTTTTGCACAATTGAGCCAAATATTGGAATAATTAACGTTCCTGATAAGAGATTAACAGAACTTGAATCTTATGTTAATCCAGAAAAAGTAGTTCCAGCAAATGTAGAAATAGTTGATATTGCTGGTCTAGTTAAAGGAGCGAGTAAAGGTGAAGGTTTAGGTAATCAATTTTTAGCTAACATTAGAGAAACTGATGCTATAATTCATGTTTTAAGATGTTTTGACGACAACAATATAATTCATGTAGAAAATACAATTGACCCTGTTAGAGATAAAGAGATAATAGATTTAGAGCTTCAGTTAAAAGATCTAGAAACTTTAGAAAAAAGAAAAGAAAAGTTATCACGTTTAATAAAAACGGGGAATAAAGATGCAGCTTTTCAAAACGATGTTTTGGTTAAAATGATTAATCATTTACAAACATTTAATCCAATAAGAAGTATTGAGTTAACTGTGAAAGAACAGGAATTTTCCAATACTTTAGATCTTATTACTAATAAACCCGTTTTATATGTGTGTAACGTTGACGAATCTTCAGCAATTAACGGAAATGAATATGTTAACCAAGTTAAAGAAGCTGTTAAAAACGAAAATTCTGACCTTTTAGTATTAGCTGTTGCAACTGAAGCAGATATTAATGAATTAGATAATTATGATGATAGAAAAGCTTTTTTAGATGACATAGGATTGAGTGAAGCAGGTTCTTCAAAACTTATTAAAAAATCATACGATTTACTTAATCTTCAAACTTATTTTACTGCTGGTGAAAAAGAAGTTAGAGCATGGACTATAGATAAAGGTATGACTGCTCCTCAAGCTGCTGGAGTAATACATACAGACTTTGAAAAAGGTTTTATTAGGGCTGAGGTTATTTCGTTTAATGACTATTCTAAGTATAAAAATGAAATTAAAGTAAAAGAGGCTGGAAAGTTAAATATTGAAGGAAAGGATTATGTCGTTAATGACGGAGATGTAATGCATTTTAGATTTAATGTTTAAAAAAGATTTCAACAACTGATTAATTCTATTGTTAATTAATTTATTAAAACACCATTTTATTTTTTTTTAATCCACACCTATATTAGCTATTTTCGTAGCTATGTCAGTTTCATCAAATTACACTGAAGATAATATAAGGTCGTTAGACTGGAAAGAGCATATAAGAATGCGTCCAGGAATGTATATCGGTAAATTAGGTGATGGTTCTTCGCCTGATGACGGTATTTATATTCTTTTAAAAGAAGTCTTAGATAATTCTATTGATGAATTTGTAATGGGTGCTGGAAAAACAATTGAAATTTCAATTTCTGATTCTGGTGTTTCTGTCAGGGACTATGGAAGAGGAATTCCACTTGGAAAAGTTGTAGATGTTGTTTCTAAAATGAACACTGGAGGAAAGTATGACTCTAGGGCGTTCAAAAAATCAGTTGGATTGAACGGAGTTGGTACTAAAGCTGTTAATGCACTTTCTTCAAGTTTTAAAGTAGAATCTTGTAGAGACGGAAAAATTAAGTCAGTATATTTTGAACAAGGTAATTTAACTTTAGACAAGGACATTGAAGAATCATCTAAACGAAAAGGAACTAAAGTAACTTTTATACCTGATGATTTAATTTTTAAAAAATATAAATATAGAGCAGAATATGTTTCTAAAATGCTTAGATATTATGTTTATTTAAATCCAGGATTAACAATTTTGTTTAATGGAGAAAAATATATTTCAAAAAATGGTCTTAAAGATCTTTTAGAAGATAATAATGATTTAGATAAATTATTATATCCTATAATTCATTTAAAAGGCGATGATATTGAGGTAGCTTTGACACATAGTAAAACCCAGTATAGTGAAGAGTATTATTCATTTGTAAATGGTCAACACACTACTCAAGGAGGTACTCATCAGTCTGCTTTTAGAGAAGCTATAGTTAAGGTTGTAAGAGATTTTTATGGAAAACCTTATGATGCTAGTGATATAAGAAAATCTATTATTTCAGCGGTCAGTATAAAGGTTATGGAACCTATTTTTGAATCTCAAACTAAAACAAAATTAGGCTCAACAGATATGGGTGGAGATCTTCCTACTGTTAGATCTTATATAAACGATTTCATTGGTAAATATTTAGATAACTATCTTCATAAAAATCCAAATACTGCTGAGAAAATTCAAAAGAAAATTGTTCAAGCAGAAAAAGAAAGAAAAGAGCTTTCAGGTATTAGAAAGTTAGCAAGAGAAAGAGCTAAAAAGTCAAATCTTCATAATAAGAAATTAAGAGATTGTAGGGTTCATCTTGGAGACATGAACAAAGAAAACAGACTTGATTCAACTTTGTTTATAACTGAAGGCGATTCTGCTAGTGGTTCTATAACAAAATCTAGAAACGTAAATACTCAAGCAGTTTTTAGTTTAAGAGGAAAACCTCTTAATTGCTATTCTATGACAAAAAAGATTGTTTATGAAAATGAAGAATTTAACTTACTTCAGGCTGCTTTAAATATTGAGGATAGTATTGAGTTTTTGAGATATAATAATATTGTAATTGCAACTGATGCTGATGTTGATGGAATGCATATTAGATTGCTTTTAATTACATTTTTTTTACAATTCTTTCCTGAATTAATTAAGGAAGGACATTTGTACATTCTTCAAACACCACTTTTTAGGGTTAGGAATAAAAAAGAAACTATTTATTGTTACTCTGAAAATGAAAGATTAGATGCGGTTAATAAATTAGGTGCTAAACCAGAAATTACTAGATTTAAAGGTTTAGGAGAAATTTCTCCAAATGAGTTCAAGCATTTCATAGGAGAAAGTATAAAACTAGATCCTGTAATGTTGGATGAAAATTTTAGTATTGAAGAGCTACTTTCTTTTTATATGGGTAAAAATACTCCTGATAGACAGAAATTTATAATAGATAACCTCAAAGTTGAATTGGATAGAATAGATTCTTAGTATGGAAGAAGATTACATTGAGCCAAGCCAGCCAAATTCGGATAATGAGTTAGAAGATTCATTGGTCAGAGTTTCAGGAATGTATAAAGATTGGTTTCTTGATTATGCATCGTATGTTATTTTAGAAAGGGCAGTACCATCAATTGAAGATGGTTTTAAGCCTGTTCAAAGAAGGATACTTCATTCAATGAAGGATTTAGATGATGGTCGTTTTAATAAAGTTGCTAATGTAGTGGGGCATACTATGCAATATCATCCTCACGGAGATGCAAGTATCGCTGATGCAATGGTTCAAATTGGTCAAAAAGATTTATTGATTGAAACTCAAGGAAATTGGGGAAATATATTAACGGGTGATAGGTCTGCAGCATCTAGATATATTGAAGCAAGATTATCAAAATTCGCATTAGAAGTTGTTTTTAGCCCTAAAATTACTAAGTGGCAATCGTCTTACGATGGTAGAAGGAAAGAACCAATAAATTTACCTGTTAAATTTCCATTGCTTTTGGCTCAAGGAGGAGAAGGTATAGCAGTTGGTTTATCTACAAAAATTTTACCTCATAACTTTATTGAACTAATAGATTCATCTATAAAATGTTTAAAAGATCAAAAGTTTACAATATTTCCAGATTTCCCTACCTCTGGTGTTATGGATATTAGTAATTACAATGATGGTTTAAGAGGAGGACGAATTAAGATAAGGGCTAGAATAAATCAATTAAATAAAAACACTTTGGTGATTAGTGAAATTCCTTTTTCAACTACAACTTCTTCTTTGATTGATTCAATATTAAAAGCTAATGATAATGGAAAAATTAAAATTAAAAAAATTGAAGATAATACTGCTAATGATGTTGAGGTTTTAGTTCATTTACCATCCAATGTTTCTCCTGATAAAACAATAGACGGGTTATTTGCTTTTACATCTTGTGAGACATCTATTTCACCTTTAGGTTGTGTTATTGAAAATAATAAACCTTTGTTTATTGGTGTTTCAGAGATTTTAAAACGATCCACTCAAAACACAAAAGAGCTTTTAAAGTTAGAGTTGGAATATAAAAAGGGTGATTACGAGAGTCAATGGCATTATGCTTCTTTAGAGAGGATTTTTATTGAAAATAGGATTTATCGTGATATAGAAAATGTAGAAACCTGGAAAGGTGTTATTTCTGCAATTTCAAGTGGATTAAGACCTTTTACGACTCATTTAAAAAGAGATGTCGTTGAAGATGATATAGTTAGGTTGACGGAAATTAAAATTAAAAGAATATCAAAATTTGATATTGATAAAGCTCAAGTTAAAATTGAAGCTATTGAAGCTGAGTTAGAGAAGATTGTTTATAATCTTAAAAACTTAACTGATTTTGCAATTGACTATTTTAAAAATCTTAAATCAGTTTATGGAAAAGAAAAAAAGAGAAAAACTGAAATAAGAATATTCGCAGATGTAGATGCTAAAAAAGTAGTTGTTAAAAACTGTAAGTTATACGTGAATAGAGAAGAAGGGTTTATTGGGACTTCGATTAAGAGAGACGAGTTTGTTGAGGAATGCTCTGACATTGATGATGTTATAACCTTTACTGAAGATGGTAAGATGATGGTAACGAAAGTTGAATCTAAAAAATTTATTTCAAAAAATATTAAACATGTGGCTGTTTTTAAGAAGAAAGATAAAAGAACTGTATATAATATGATATATAGAGATGGTAAGGGAGGTACCTCTTATATAAAAAGATTTAGTGTTACTGGTGTTACAAGAGACAAAGTATATGACTTGTCTAATGGTAAAGAGGACTCAAAATTGCTTTATTTTTCTGCCAATCCTAATGGAGAAGCAGAAATTGTAAATATTATATTGAGACAAACAGGCTCCATTAAAAAATTAAAATGGGAACTTGATTTTGCAGATCTTGATATTAAAGGTAGATCATCAAAAGGAAATATAGTTTCTAAATACAGTATAAACAAAATAGAGTTTAAAGAAAAAGGACTCTCTACTTTAAAGCCAAGAAAAATTTGGTTTGATGAGACTATCCAGAAATTAAATGTTGATGAAAGAGGTGAATTGTTAGGTGAATTTAAGAGCGATGATAATTTGATAATTATTCAGCAAAATGGTTCTCTAAAAACAGTTAAACCAGACGTAAACATGCATTTTCCTGAGGACATGATTACTCTTGAAAAATGGATTCCAGAAAAACCTATTTCAGTTGTTTATTTTAATGGGCAAAAAGACTGTTATTTTGTAAAAAGATTTTTAGCAGGAAGTCAGAATAATGACCAGAAATTTATTCCAGATGAATCTAAAGTTCAACTTGAACTAGTTTCAACTGAGT
>ERZ887851.3044-NODE-3044-length-12531-cov-20.554344_pt1 | contig 12531 bp, 10 predicted proteins | sample MGYA00521100_ERZ887851 | MGnify/ENA primary metagenome ERZ887851 (study PRJEB32303, sample SAMEA104408602) | aquatic metagenome | biome: Brackish water; feature: Pelagic; material: water | place: Baltic Sea | collected 2014-06-06T16:11:00 | depth 11,444 m ...
TCATTCGAGACTGCCTCAGCCACCATCAAGATTTCTTTACTCATCTCTTCGCTCTCTACTTATTGTCGAGGCCAGTTCATGACCGACCTGTCGTCACAGTATTACCGCCCTAATGTTTACCCTGGCCAAGCTCCAGCCGGGGAAAAGCCCTGGCTCGATCAATCGATCGCCGGGGCAACTCAAACTCATCATCGTCAATCTGTAGGGTGATTGACTCATCATTCATCGCGACCAAAAACCCTTTAAAACGCCGCCTGCCAGCTACCGGCAGCCGAAGTCGAATATCCACCACCTCACCCTCATACGCGGCGTATTGTTCCGGCCGAAACAGCAATCGATCTACGCCGGGAGAAGACACTTCTAACGTATATTCTCCGTTAATCGGGTTCTCAACATCGAGCACCCCACTCACCTGATGGCTCACCTGAGCACAATGATCAACGCTCACCCCATCGTCGGCATCAATATAAATCCGCAATGTGGGCCGCTTACCTGGAGAAACCAATTCGATTCCCCACAACTCAAATCCCATCGATTCTATCGTCGGCTGCAAAAGCTGCATTAAATTCGCTTCCCTCCCCGACATCCTTCTTCCTCCAACCCGCCTCAATCAAGCGGCCACAAAAAAGCCCCAAAAGGGGCTTTCGATGTGACGGTCAGCAAACAACTATCTGCCGTCAAATTGGTAGCGGGGGCCGGATTTGAACCGACGACCTTCGGGTTATGAGCCCGACGAGCTACCAGGCTGCTCCACCCCGCATCAATACTCTCGGTGACCGCCCCCTTTTCAGCATCTTCTAGCTCAAACCCAGATCGATGCAGGCGTCACAGTGGTCCGAAGACCACAAACTGAGGTCGCGGAGTATAGGAATCGTGAGCACTGGCGTCAACTGGAACATTTACCGTAGTCACTGGGCTGACCCGCCGTCGTTGACCCGACCACACCGCCCTAGATGGCCCCGAAGACTTCGCTCTGCGGTCATGGCTCCCATAACACCCGATGATCAACGCAACGTGCCAAAGCTAGCGCCCATTGCAGCCGGCGCCGAATCAGTGCCAACAGCTTCTTTTTTTAAACACGCAGAGGCCTATCGCGGGTCCACCTGTGCCGCAGTCGAGCTGGTAGCGACAATGCGATAGGTCAAAACGAAAAAGGCTTCCCACGGGAAGCCTTTTCGATAATTGGTGCGGAAGGCGGGACTTGAACCCGCACAGCCATAGGCCACTACCCCCTCAAGATAGCGTGTCTACCAATTCCACCACTCCCGCAAATTGTGCTCATCACTCGCCTTCAATAGCGGGTGCGTCGTTCAGAGGCAGATCCCCCTGAGAATCCATCGCCGGCATATCAGTATCTGGCATATCAGAATCAACAGCTTGCGTCATCGGAATCTCGAAACCCAAATCCTCCTCGCTCGCCGTGCGGTTATCGGCAATTACAGCCAAACCAAAACTACTCGCGAAAAAAATTGCCGATAACCAAGCCGTCATTCGGGTCAGGGCATTACCACTGCCGCCACTCCCAAATAAAGTCTGAGACCCGCCTGCGCCAAATGAGGCGCCAATATCTGCCCCCTTGCCCCGTTGCAGCAAAATCAATGCAATCAGTGAGAGTGCAACCAACAGATGAACTATGAGTGTTATTTGTTCCATCAATCGACCCTTTCGAGGCAGAAGGCTAGGGCGCGAGATAATACTGGGCGTAGCCCCACCCCGCAACCCCGCTAATTGGCCTGCCGAATCACCTCAGCAATACCCTCGGCCAACTGCAGATTCTCAGCAGCATCCCTGCCCTCTATCATCACGCGGATCAAAGGTTCAGTGCCAGACGGCCTCAGCACCAGCCGCCCCCTGCCTGCCAGCAATGCCTCTACTCGTGCGCTTTCCGCCAGCGCCGAGGTGCATTGCGTGAGCTCGAAGCCAGCGGCTATGGGCACGTTGATCATGGTTTGTGGGAGCTTGCGCATGCCATTTTTTAAGGTCAACAAGGATTCTCCAGAGCCGATCATCGCTGCCAGCACCTGCAAGGCGGCAATAATGCCATCGCCGGTAGTCGCTAAGTCACCACAAATAATATGACCCGAGGCCTCGCCACCCAATGGCCAGCCTCTTTGTGACATTGCAGCTAAGACATGACGATCGCCCACGCTCGCTCTGACTAGCGAAATTCCGTTCTCTGTTAATGCTTGCTCCATGCCTAAATTCGTCATCTGTGTGCCAACAACCCCTTCAACAACGCCACCACGACGAACGCGATCCATCGCAATAATGAATAACAATTCATCACCGTCAACTAAGCTACCGTCAGCAGCAACACATTGCACACGATCGCCATCACCATCAAAGGCAATGCCCACATCGGCCTGCTCACTTAGCACTTTTTTCTGCAGCGCCGCCGGTGATGTCGACCCCACGCCTTCATTGATATTGAAACCGTCAGGCTCCGAGCCCAGCGCCACGACCGAGGCACCTAGCTCAGTGAATACTTGCGGCGCGACGTGATAGGTCGCGCCATGCGCACAGTCGATCACCAGTTTCAGTCCGCGTAAGCTCAACGCCGCCGGAAAAGTGTTTTTACAAAATTCAACGTAGCGACCCGGCGCATCTGACAATCGCATCGCTTTGCCCAACTCGGCAGAGGGAACGGTCTCCATGGGTTGCGCTAACTGGTCCTCGATCTGCAATTCCACATCATCCGATAGCTTGCCGCCATCGGCATTAAAGAACTTGATACCGTTGTCACTGTAGGTATTGTGTGACGCGCTGATCACAATGCCTGCAGAGGCTTTTTGGCTACGTGTCAGCATCGCTACTGCCGGCGTTGGCATTGGTCCGAGTAAGGTGACACGGGCTCCTGCCGCTACCAGTCCAGCCTCTAGCGCTGACTCGAACATATAGCCTGATACGCGAGTATCTTTGCCGATTAAGACATGCGTCACGCTATCGGTTTCGCCAAAAACCTTGCCTGCAGCCCAACCGAGCTTGAGCATGAAGTCAGCCGTGATGGGATATTGGCCTACCGCACCTCGAATACCATCGGTGCCAAAAAATTGTTTACTCATTGGTCGATACTCCGAGGCAAGGCACCCCACATCGCCAAAGCATCGGCCGTGGCGGCGACGTCGTGGACTCGCACTATACTCGCCCCTCTCTCAACTGCTATCAGCGCCAAAGCCACGCTCGCAAATACGCGCTCGTCTGGCGCCCTATCCAACACGCTGGCAATCATCGATTTCCTCGACAGTCCCACCAAGACAGGCTGCTCACCGGCACACAGTTCGCCCAAATGCGCCAAGAGATGAAAATTGTGTTCGGCGGTCTTACCAAACCCGAAGCCGGGATCGAGGATAATGCGCTCCCGCGCAATACCGGCGGCGTCACACGCAGTGAGGCGTTCGTTAAAAAAATGACGGATGCCTGACATCATGTCTGCATAATGAGGGTTTTGCTGCATGGTGTCAGGCTCGCCTTGCATGTGCATAACACAGACAGGTAGCCCTGTAGCAGACGCAGCTTGTAGTGCGCCTGATCGTCGAAAGCCCCTAACATCGTTGAGCAACCCGGCTCCCAGTCGCGCCGACTCGGTCATCACGCTAGGGGTGCTGGTGTCCACCGAGACAAGCACATCAACATGGTGAGTGAGGGCCTCTACGGCACCGAGCACCCGATCCAGTTCTTCCGATTCAGAAACGGGCTTTGCACCGGGTCGAGTCGATTCCCCACCCACATCCAACAGCTTTGCGCCATCCAGCACCATCTGCTCAGCACGTTTAAGCAGTAGATCATGGCTCAGCACAGCCCCTTGATAGAGCGCACCACCATCAGAGAAAGAATCGGGGGTTACGTTGAGCACGCCCATGATATTGGGGCAGGATAGATCTAGGGTACGTGTCCCGCAGGTGATATCTGTGCTCATGAGCGCGTCATCACCAGTGCGGGGATACCATCAGTCAATCAATGCTCAGTCGCCGCACCACCTATGGGACTGGCTGTCGACTCTGCCTCGCCCGCGTCAGGCGGGGTTCCGCGATCATCGCCAGACCAGTCGGTTGGTGGGCTGGGCATCCTGCCCTCCATAATCTCGTCAATCTGCCCCGCGTCAATCGTCTCGTACTGCATTAAGGCATCGGCCATCAGATCCAGCTTGTCGCGATTATCTTCCAACAGCTGATGCGCTTGTGCATAGCACTCATCAATGATGCTACGCACCTCCCGATCGATCGCCAAAGCGGTCTCATCCGACATTGCCTTCGCGGGCTGCCCAGCACTCCTGCCAAGGAAGACTTCTTCGCCGCCCTCATCATAAAGCAGTGGTCCCATTGCCTCAGACAGGCCCCACTTTGTCACCATATTGCGAGCCACTTCGGTAGCGCGCTGGATATCGTTAGACGCCCCGGTGGTGATGCCGTCTTTGCCCAGCGTCATTTCCTCAGCGACACGGCCACCAAACAAGCTCGTAATCTGCGAAATGATATGGCGGCGACTGTGGCTATAGCGGTCTTCCTCTGGCAGGAACATCGTCACACCGAGCGCCCTGCCTCTTGGGATAATCGACACCTTATAAACTGGGTCGTGCTCGGGCATCAGCCTGCCGACAATGGCATGTCCTGCCTCGTGAAAGGCGGTATTGCGCTTTTCAGATTCAGACATCACCATCGATCGACGCTCGGCGCCCATCATGATCTTGTCCTTAGCCAGCTCAAACTGATTCATATCCACCAGCCGCAGCCCGCCGCGAGCGGCGAACAGCGCCGCCTCGTTGACTAAATTAGCAAGATCAGCACCCGAAAATCCGGGGGTGCCGCGGGCAATCTTGGAGGAATCCACATCCTCAGACAACGGCACCTTGCGCATGTGTACTTTTAGTATTTGCTCTCTGCCGCGAATATCGGGTAACCCGACCACCACCTGCCGATCAAAGCGACCTGGTCGCAACAGCGCGGGGTCGAGCACGTCTGGCCGGTTGGTCGCCGCAATGACGATCACACCATCGTTCATTTCAAAGCCATCCATCTCAACCAAGAGCTGGTTCAGCGTTTGTTCACGCTCGTCGTGACCACCCCCTAAACCCGCGCCGCGATGGCGTCCAACGGCATCTATCTCGTCAATAAAAATAATGCAGGGCGCCTGCTTCTTGGCTTGCTCAAACATATCGCGAACACGGGAAGCTCCCACACCCACAAACATCTCTACAAAATCGGAGCCGGAAATCGAGAAAAAAGGGACCTTAGCCTCGCCAGCAATGGCCTTGGCCAGCAAGGTCTTACCCGTTCCCGGTTGACCCACCATCAAAACGCCGGCCGGAATCCTGCCACCTAGCTTCTGAAATCGCCCAGGATCGCGCAGAAATTCTACCAGTTCTTGCACGTCTTCCTTAGCCTCTTCGACGCCTGCTACGTCGGCAAAGGTCGTCGTAATTTGGTCTTCTCCAAGCAGTTTTGCCTTGCTTTTACCAAAACTCATCGGGCCGCCGCGTCCCCCTGCACCGCCTTGCATCTGACGCATAAAGAACATGAAAACAGCAATGATCAATAAAATAGGAAAGCTAGCGATGAGCAACTGGGTCCAAACGGATTGCTGCTCAGGCTTTTTGCCTTCGACCGTAATATTGTGGGACAACAGATCATCCATGAGCTTGGGGTCTTCAACCATCGGCCGGACGGTCTCAAAACTGGACCCATCTTTGCGTTGAGCGCTAATGGTTAGTCCATCCACGACCACCTTCGATAGCCGATCTGACTGGACTTCACTGATAAAGGCAGAGTAACCGACCTGTTCCGTACTGGTGCGCAGGTTGAAGTTATTAAACACCGAAAGTAACACTGCAGCGATCAACAGCCACAACAACAAATTCTTAGCCATATTGTTCACAACTCTTCCTCTCGGTCTAAAGCCTGCGATGATCGCATTGGCCCGATAGTATAGCGCCTCTCAGGGAAACCCCTAACAACGCCGCTTAATCGCCCATTCTATGGGTTATTGGGTCCAAAAGACCCGTTTTCAAGTCACCCCGCTTACACCGGGCTTTTTCCGTACCGCGCTGCAGTGCCTGCCCGATAGCATCAGCCTACACAGCATTGCCGGTTTGCTGACCGGGTAGCGCGGCTTCGCTGCCCTTAGCTGATGGCGACTTGAAGCCGGTCGCCACAATATACACCTCTCGAGACCGCGGGCGTGACGCACTGGGCTTACGAGTGACTACGCGCTCAAAGTGACTACGGATCTCGCGATGCCATACGTCAAACCCCTCGCCCTGAAAAACCTTTGTGACAAAAGCCCCCCCCGAAGAGAGCGTTGCTATCGCTAATGCTGTCGCCAACTCAACCAAATACATCGCCCGAGGCTGATCGACTTCTGGCAAACCACTCATGTTAGGTGCTAAATCCGAGAGCACCACGTCGAGCCGATTTCCTGCGAGCGCCGCCACTATCTGTTCATAGGTGTCTTCTTCCGTAAAGTCACCCTGAATAAACGTGACATCGGCTAATTGATCCATCAGCAAAATATCGCTCGCTATCACGCGTCCTCGAGCCCCTACCACCTCGCCGGCCACTTGAGACCACCCACCAGGCGCACTGCCGAGATCGAGTACGAACATACCCGGTCGTATTATGTGGTCGCGTTGATTAATTTCCATCAACTTGTAGACCGCACGAGACCGATAGCCTTCTTTTTGCGCCTGCTGAACATAGATGTCGTCGTGATGCTCTTTCAGCCAGGCTCGACTTGAAGATTTCTTTTTCGCCACACCTACCTCTTCCCGGTCAACAATCAAACCCTGCAAGGGGTTACACTAGCGCATAACCAGAGTCTATCGCGACATTCTGCCGCGCAGGTAAAGATCATGCCCTCCAGCAAAGAACTTCGACAATTTAGAGCGCAGGCCCATGCACTCCGCCCGATTGTCACCGTGGCCAGCAAAGGCCTGTCTCCCTCGGTATTGGAAGAGGTTAACCGTGCGCTCACTGACCATGAATTAATCAAGGTCAAGGTATCGGTGGGCGAACGAAGTCAGCGTGAAATCGTGATTGCTGCTTTATGCGAGCAAAGTGGTGCGCACCTGGTGCAGCGGATCGGTAACATCGCCACACTTATTCGACACAATCCCTCAGCCGACCCGCGCAAGTCCAACCTCCAGAGAAGCCGCTAAAGGCGCTGCTAAAATAGTGAAACTGGCTGACACGTAACCCACGTTGCCAGCGCGGCTAAGAGAAACCCGCTAGGTCAATACTGCGTCGATGCTTTGTCAGCATATTGCTCGTGTTGGCGACAACCGTAATGGGCGATCGTGACGGCGACACGCGCGGATCACCCAAGCGAAATCCACATTCTTGCGGCCGGCCTTTGTAACGATCAGGCAGCGCTGGCTCGAACCCGGTTAACAATCCTAACGTGTGCAGGGCAAGCGCCCAGAAGGGTAACTGTATTGGAGAGGGCCACTGCGCAGTTGCCTCCGAATAAAAAGAGGACTGTACGCTTAGTCACCATCACTCTTACGTAGCCGAAAGATGCGCCACCGTATCGATCTCAAATATCACATCGCCAGCTGGCGCCTTTACGACCACCTCATCACCTTCCATTTTGCCCACCATCGCACGTGCGATCGGCGAGTTGACTGAAATCAGATTGGCCTTAGCGTCTGCTTCGTCCTCTCCCACAATGCGATACGTGACGCTGCGGTCATCGCTCACATCGATCAAAGTGACCGTCGCACCAAAAATGACCTTGCCTGATGCGGGTATGGTCGTGATATCAATAATCTGAGCATGCGAGAGCTTGTGCTCAAGCTCCTGAATCCGGCCCTCGGCGAAGCTCTGCTGCTCCCGCGCAGCATGGTATTCCGCATTTTCTTTCAGATCACCATGCTCACGTGCGTCGGCAATCGCCTGGATGATCCGCGGGCGATCTATCTTTTTGAGTCGCTCCAGTTCATCTCGCAGGGTCTGTTCGCCCTGCACAGTCATCGGTACCCGATTCATACAACCCTGCTCTCGTGAATACTGTCGTGTAAGTCTTGTAACCGCCGAACCGTGATATCCGTCTCTTGCTCTAACGCCATACACACGGCCTCAGCCGCCGCTAAGGTGGTAGTGTAAAACACGTTGTGCTGTTCGGCACTGGCTCGGATAGAGGCAGAATCAATAATAGCGCGACGACCTTCTGTGGTATTGATGATAATCGCCGCTTCATCATTTTTAATCAGATCCACAATATGAGGTCGACCTTCTGCCACTTTATTGACCATTCGAACTGTTAACCCAGCGTCGGTCAGGGCCTTGGCGGTGCCTCCTGTTGCCGCCAGCGTAAAACCACGCGCTACCAGCCGCCGAGCCACCTCCACGGCAGCCGCTTTATCAACATCGCGCACGCTGATCAAACACAAACCAGACGTGGGCGGCTCATCACCCGCACCCAGCTGCGCGCGGGCAAACGCGGCAGCGAAGGTATCCCCCGTGCCCATCACCTCACCTGTTGATTTCATTTCAGGGCCCAGTATGGGGTCGGTACCCGGAAATTTATTAAAGGGCAGCACAGCCTCCTTCACACTGAAGTATGGAGGGACAATTTCGCGGGTCACGCCTTGGCTCACCAAGCTTTGACCCACCATACAGCGAGCGGCCACCTTCGCGAGGGAGAGACCAACCGCTTTCGAAACGAACGGCACGGTGCGAGACGCGCGAGGATTGACCTCGATGACAAAGATCTCGTCATCTTGCCACGCGAGTTGCACGTTCATGAGTCCACATACGCCGAGCTCCAAGGCCATCTTGCGCACCACATCACGCATCGCTTCCTGTACGTCAGCGGGCAGACTATAGGGTGGCAAAGAACACGCAGAGTCTCCTGAATGAACCCCCGCCTGCTCGATATGCTGCATGATGGCACCGATAACAACCTGCTCCCCATCGCTGACCGCGTCGATATCGACCTCAATCGCTGCGCTCAAGAAACGGTCGAGTAATACCGGTGAATCTTCAGAAACGCGCACCGCATCCGTCATGTAGCGCAGGAGATCCTCCTCGCGATAGACGATTTCCATGGCTCGCCCACCCAAGACATAAGACGGCCGGACCACTAACGGGTAACCAATTGCAGAGGCAGCCTGAACAGCTTGTTCGACGCTGCGCACCGTCGTATTAGCGGGCTGCCGCAACGACAATCCCTCAATCATTTTTTGAAACCGTTCTCGATCCTCAGCGCGGTCGATTTGGTCCGGTGTTGTACCGATGATCGGTACGCCTGCCGCCTCAAGTGCCCGAGCCAACTTGAGCGGCGTCTGCCCGCCGAACTGAACGATGACACCGGTCGGCTGCTCTAGTGCGACAATCTCGAGGACGTCTTCGAGTGTCACCGGCTCAAAGTACAGGCGGTCCGACGTATCGTAATCTGTGGAGACTGTCTCAGGGTTGCAGTTGACCATCACCGTTTCATAGCCGTCTTCCCGCATCGCCAGCACGGCATGAACACAGCAATAATCAAATTCGATGCCCTGACCGATACGATTGGGGCCACCCCCTAGCACCAGAATTTTCTTCCGATCGCTTGGCGCCGCCTCACACTCTTCCTCGTAAGTGGAGTACATGTAGGCGGTCGAGGAAGAAAATTCGGCGGCACAGGTATCAACGCGTTTATACACCGGCCTGATGTTCAGCGACCAGCGGTGCGCTCTGACTGTCGACTCGTCCGCCGACACAAGGTCGGCAATCCGCTGGTCCGAAAACCCGCGGCGCTTGAGTGCCCACATCATCTGATAATCGATCGCTTCAAGCGACACGCCCTCAAGCCGCGACTCCCATTGAACGATGTCATCGATTTGCACCAAGAACCAAGGATCGATACCTGAGTAGCCGTAGATTTCCTCCAGTTCAAAGCCAGCGCGAAACGCGTCGGCGACGTACCAGATGCGATCCGCTCCGGGGTTAGTCAGCCGATCCACCAGCTCTGACCGGCTATCTTCATCGACAACCTGCATCTGTGGCTCGAATCCCGCAGAACCCACCTCTAAACCGCGCAGGGCTTTTTGCAACGATTCCTGAAACGTACGACCAATGGCCATGACCTCGCCGACTGACTTCATCTGAGTCGTCAGTCGAGGATCCGCCGTGGCGAATTTTTCAAAGGCAAAGCGCGGGATTTTGGTCACCACGTAATCGAGCGCGGGCTCAAAAGAAGCGGGAGTCGCCCCTCCAGTAATATCGTTTTTGAGTTCATCGAGTGAGTAACCCACCGCCAGCTTGGCCGCCACCTTGGCAATCGGAAAGCCAGTCGCTTTTGACGCCAATGCGGAGGAACGCGACACTCTAGGATTCATCTCAATCACAACGAGACGCCCCGTATCAGGGCACTGGCCAAACTGAACATTTGACCCACCTGTCTCGACGCCAATCTCACGCAACACCGCCAGCGAGGCGTCGCGCATAATTTGATATTCCTTATCGGTCAGCGTCTGAGCTGGCGCGACCGTAATAGAATCGCCAGTGTGAACGCCCATCGCATCAAAATTTTCGATGGCACAGACGATGATGCAGTTATCGTTTTTATCCCGCACCACTTCCATTTCGTATTCTTTCCATCCAATGAGTGATTCATCAATCAACAGCTCATTGGTCGGAGACAGCTCCAAACCACGAAGACAGATCTCTTCAAATTCATCTCGGTTATAGGCAATACCGCCGCCCGATCCGCCCATCGTAAAGGAGGGCCGGATAATGCAAGGGAAGCCAATGTCCTCCAACACCCCGTGTGCCTCATCCATGCTGTGGGCAATGCCTGCCCGCGGTGTTGCCAATCCAATAGCGCGCATGGCCCGATCAAACTTTTCGCGATCTTCCGCTTTGTCGATCGCTTCTTTGGTCGCGCCAATCATTTCGACGCTAAATTTGTCGAGTACACCCTCAGACGCCAATCTGAGCGCACAGTTGAGTGCCGTTTGCCCGCCCATCGTGGGCAGTAACGCATCGGGACGCTCTCGTTCAATAATACGCGCAACCGTCTGCCACTCTACCGGCTCAATGTAAGTTGCATCGGCCATCGAGGGGTCGGTCATGATCGTCGCGGGATTGGAGTTCACTAAAATGACCCGATACCCCTCCTCTCGGAGAGCCTTACAGGCTTGCGCACCGGAGTAGTCAAACTCGCAGGCCTGACCAATCACAATGGGACCAGCGCCTAAAATTAGCACGCTCTTTATATCGGACCGACGTGGCATGTTCTAGCGATCTCCCTTCATTGCCGCCCAGCCTCCATCGCCGCGATAAACGGACGAAATAAGTTCGCTGCATCATGTGGACCGGGGCTCGCTTCAGGGTGGCCCTGAAAGCTATAAGCCGGCACATCTGTTCGGGCTATGCCCTGCAACGTGCCATCAAAGAGGGAGCGATGAGTGACACGCAAGGACGCGGGCAAGTCTGCCTCAGACACAGTGAAACCATGATTTTGGCTGGTGACCATGACCGTGCCATCAGCCAGATTCTGTACCGGGTGGTTGGCCCCGTGATGACCAAATTTCATTTTTTCGGTCATCGCACCACTCGCTAACGCAAGAATTTGATGCCCAAGACAAATACCAAATACTGGTATCTGATGCTCCATTAGGGCCTGTGCAAGGTCGATCGCATAGCGACAAGGCTCAGGATCACCGGGACCATTGGATAGAAAAACGCCGTCCGGCGCATGTGCCATGACCTCCGCGTAGGTCGACTGCGCAGGCAGCACAATGACGCGACAGCCCAAGTCCACCAAGATGCGTAAAATGTTGCGCTTCACACCAAAGTCTAAAGCCACCACAGACAAAGACGCCTCGGTCAACCGGCGTGAATCAGCCGCCGTGGTGCCGAGTTGCCATGACCCCTCGGTCCACTCATAAGCCGATGCCGTCGTCACCTCTTTCGCCAAGTCCATGCCTTTCAACCCGGAAAAGGCGCGCGCACGCCGCAATGCCTCGTCCTCGTCGATGGCAGGCCCCGTCATAACACAACCACTCTGAGCACCTCCGTCGCGGAGAATGCGGGTGAGCTTACGCGTATCGATATCAGCGATGGCCACGGTATTATGCTCGGTCAAATAATCGCTCAAGTTCTGCTCGGAACGAAAATTTGACGCTAACAACGGGAGGTCGCGCACGATCAAACCCGCCGCTTGAATCCGACTGGACTCTTCGTCCTCACGAGTCGTACCCGTATTGCCGATATGGGGGTAGGTTAGCGTCACGATCTGGCGACAGTACGAGGGATCCGTCAAAATCTCCTGATAACCAGTCATGGCGGTGTTGAAGACCACCTCACCCACGGTGGTACCCGAAGCGCCAATAGACAGGCCGCGAAAGCGCGTGCCATCTTCCAAGGCGAGGACAGCTGGTAGAGACAAACGGACCTCCCAGTCGTAGTGGCCTAACGCATATTTCAGATGCAAAATTAGGCCGGAGCAATTCACTCCTTGGTCGCAAAAAGCGGACGTTGAGCGCGTGTTGGGTCAGATAATAACCCCGCGCGGGCTGGGAGTGCAGTCTACGGGAAACGACTGGCAGTGTCT
>ERZ887851.3047-NODE-3047-length-12525-cov-16.102807_pt1 | contig 12525 bp, 1 predicted proteins | sample MGYA00521100_ERZ887851 | MGnify/ENA primary metagenome ERZ887851 (study PRJEB32303, sample SAMEA104408602) | aquatic metagenome | biome: Brackish water; feature: Pelagic; material: water | place: Baltic Sea | collected 2014-06-06T16:11:00 | depth 11,444 m ...
TGCCGATCACACGTGTTTTGAATCGGAGATTCGTCGCCCTTAAAGGCGTCCCTGTGGTCGTGGCGGACTACGTTGGTAGGTTCTGTAAGTTTCGGGTGCCAGCGCTCCCACGCGGTTGTCCGGGTTTCACCTTCATGCTGATCCACTAACGCCGCCATCAACCTCGCCGCCTTGGTCGTTCCTGCAGCTGGGTCCAGTTCAGCTATGAGTCGCGCAGCCTTCGCCATGCGTTGGTCCTTCTCGGCTTCAACTTCGCGTGTGCGTTTGAGCCGGGCTTTGGCGTCGTGCCACCACTTTGTTGACCAATTCACCGGTTCGTATTGGACCTGGATGATATTATCTTCAGGATCCGTCGTAACATGAGCCTTGCGGATTTCGTCCGGCGGCGTCACGTCGTATTGGATGTCTATGATGTTTGCATCCTGGTCCATCATAACATGGGCCTCACGGGCTCCGTCCGGTCGACAGTTTTTGCCATCTTCTCCTCTATTGGCTGCTCTTGATATCTCAGCTTCCGTTTCCGCTTTTGCTTGTACTGCTTCCTTTTCGGGGAGGCAGGGTCAGTACATGTTGATACGCGAAACAGCAGTCTGTCCGTGTGTGTGGAAGAGAGGGGGAGGGGGGAGAGAAAGAGACGGAGGTTCGGCATTCTGGTGTACTCCGCGGCTGTCTTATTGCTCAATGATGCCGTCGCGTCTGCAGGAGCTCATTGAATGAAATAGCACGCTATTTTCCCATATAAGCTGTATTCTTCGCGTTTGTCGGCTGGTATGGGTCTGTCCCTTTGTGCCAATACTCGCCGCGTCTCCTGTGTAAGACACGGTGTGTACTTGGTCGTGGCACTGTCCGTGGTCTTGTGCCTCGACCTGCTGCAAACTGGTGGTTGTGAATAATGTGGGTGATGGTCGGCCGCAATCTACGCGCAGGTGGTTTCGCCAGGCGGCGCGCGAGGTTCGAATACACTCGGAATTTGTACACCGGGGGTGTTGGAATCCTTGTGGCTTCTTGCGCCGGCTGCCACGAGGCCCGTGCAGGTGTACTGCGCCGTGCGGACACTCCCACCACGTTGACATGCACTCTGATTGTGTGTTCCAATACCATTGCCAGATGGAGTACGTCAAAGCGGTGTGCTTTCTGGCTCGAAAATCCCAGGTTGTTCTGGGATTTATGTCGAGTATGATGGCCGCGATCGTCGCCCTCCATCGGAGCTCCGGGCTTCCAGTACTAGCGGCGTCAGGGTAACCGGAGGTCACATTCACCAAGGCACACTGGGCATACTGGCTTGATATTCTCCGTTGCACATACCGGATGTTGTGTATCGGGATGCGTGTCACTTCGTGACTGCCGAGGACGCGGACTCGAATGGGGCGTGGTCCGAACTTAACCTTTTCGCAAATTGCCCATTTAATTGGCTCTCCGCTGCTGTCATCTTCAAATCCTATCAGGTACCCTCGCTCGAAACGATAGTAGCCCAGTGGTATGTCGGGCCTAGTATCGGGATCTCCAGTAGCACCGGGACCGGCTCTGAGGTGGTTATGTTGCTCGTGTACTGTGTGAGACGGATCGCTCTGGAGGGCAACGTCTTTTCCCGCCAGCGCGTACGCGGCTGTAAAGTATGCCAGAATACACGATTGGGCTGCGAGGCACATAGACCTGATGCTGGATATGAGTATTCTGTCTGGGTCCTCGTCCGGGTCGCCATTACTCCGGATGTCGTTGTTATAGCATGTTTGCCACACCACATGGTTCCAGGCGCCGATCATACGTGCTTGATGAATGGCTTCTTGTGCCGACTGTCCCAGGCGGATGGTAGACGTACTGTCACCCACTACATGTTGTGTACTGTCGTCGCTTAGGCTGGTACGTATTACTTCGATGTCCGGGTCACGCATGTTCTGGAGCAGCATAGGGACGCACTTTGGCTTGAGGCCCGTCTCCTGCGTGTTGTCTCGACCCTGAGCGCATGCTATTTGGCTTCGATGCATGCCGTACCTCACATCAGGATATTGGCCCAGCACAACAGCGTCTACGACAGGTGAAAACATGTGCGTGAATGGTACTCCATACCCCAGGTACAACGGCAGCCGGTCCCGGATCGGACGCCATGTTGACGCGTCCGTGTGAGCTGATAGCTGCACACGGTGTAGTGATTTATATTGGTTTGTCGTGGCCGCTCCTAGGTGCACGTTGTTGCATATCCTGTGGACTAATCCTGAGATTTGGAATAGTTCGTCAGGTGTTGTCGTACGAAGAAACGCGTAGGGGATGACAGTTTCGAATGTCTTGCGATGCCCTACTTTATGAGTGTTAATAGGTTTTCCGGCCCATCCTCGTGGTAATAGGCTGATTTCGCCCGATTGGACCGAGTTACAGGTATGCACGGTATTTTGGATGGTCGTCGTTGCCGTGGAGACCCATTGTACGAATGTTTGGAACGCGCCCTGCTCGGTCGCTTGTAAGTCTTTTACGTCTGTCGCCATTTTCTCGAACTGTGCCTTGAATTTGGCTTCGCACTCGGGACTACAGGCGGCGTAAGGCACCTCGTCATGTATACCGTGGACGCTTTCAATATTACCTGTGTACTTGGCTCGCGTGCGAGCTGTGCACGCGGAACACCATATCTCGTCGCCTATTCCTTCGTATATGTGGCTAAGGAAACGGCTGTCTCCCCTGCCGTAGGTGCCTAGTGATGGTGAGCACAATTCCAGTCCTCGTAAGTGCATCGCGCGCCACCTTGCACACAGCAGTACGGGCACCACTTTTGATAGGTCGAAACCCCACCTGGTGGGATCGCCCCGGGATGTTCCCGATCGCCGCCAAATGCGCCACAGGTCCAACGGGGTGGGGTTTGAGTTGCATAAAAAGTGCAGGTTGTAAGACAGTTCAGCCATCATACCATATTGCCCCTCTTCTCCGGGGTCTCGGAGGTCTGCATCGCACACGTCGTCGACTGAATACGACCGTTGTGGCTGAAGGGATGTACACGCTTCGCACGCGCACGTTACTCGTTGGTCGCTTCGAACGCGATGCATGTCATAGAGTACACGGCCATCCATGGATAGCGGGGGTGTGCGTTCTTGTGTGGTCCCCGTTGTCTGTTGTGCGATGTCGATGCTGTGTACCTCCGCCGGGACAACTATGAGGTTCTCGAGAGTGTGGGGTTTGCAATCAAAAACCTGGCGTCTTTTGAAAAGCTCGATGCCCAACCAATGCCAAGCTTCGTTCGATTTTCGTATCTCGTTATTTTTGGATTTATGGGCACGCGAGCATATGGCTTCGTAATGTCCGATGAAGAAGAAGGCGGCTTTTGCTCGCGTGAGGCAGACGTTGCTGCGGCGGAGATCTTTGACAAAGGGGAGGGCTTCATTCACCGTGCGTACTGTGGACATTATTACGCATTTGTACTCCAAACCTTGGGTGCCGTCGACCGATCCCACTCGTACCAGCACGCCGGAGCTTATCGCGGACAGTTTGCTTTTAATCATTTCCACCTGGCGCTTGTATGGTGTAATCACGGCGATGTCGCTGGTGCCAAGTCCTATGTTCAGTAATCGTTGGATCAATGAAAGCGTCGCGTCCGCTTCTTGTGAATTGTCGTATCCGTGTCCTCGCGAATCCTCCGCCCCTTTAACGTCCAACCAGGCGATAGGCCAAGGTGGATGCGTGGTGATGGGAGCGTCCTTATCCGTATTCATATTCCATCGAAACATGGTGCCCTCTTGGCTCCGTTGTGTTGCGACGGCGTCTGGGGTCTCAAGAGGACGGAGTCCTTTTATCAATCCGTTCGTTACGTACACCCATTCATTTGAAAAGTCCGTCAGACCGGGGTGGCACCTGTATTGCTTGACCAGCTGCACCGCCTGCATGTGACGAGCCGCGCAGGCATCGTTGGTGTAATGACACTGCCATAGCCGCTCCATCCAACTAGAGACACCAGTACGCTTGGCTTCCGTAGATATCACACAAGGGGGGAGCTGGGCAGGGTCACCGATCAAAACGACTCGTTGGAGTGTATCGGCTTTACATGGTTTGAGCGCTGCAGTCAATTCCAGCTCAGTGATCGTGGATGCTTCGTCGAACAGCATAGTGTGTGGGCTGAAGGTTGAAGTGAGATTGCCCGCCAGGGAGCTGCACGTTGCTATGATTACTTTGGTATCTGGGTTTTCTAGGAACTTCTTTTCCATTTTGGATACACAATTCTCGAAGTATGTTTGATCTGTCATAGAAGCGAATGATTTCCGCTTCGTATACTCCTGCCACAGCCGCGTGCATCTATCACCTTGGTGGCCGTCGGTTGATATAAGGAGCTTCTTGCGTGCGTTATCGAATAGACTGCTGTCGATTATTCGCGACACACCAGATGATTCGTCGTCGGTACCTTTCTTTTTACTTGTATCCCTTTGACGGTACATGGCCCATTGTCTAGACTTAGCATTTGCTCGATACATGTTCCACCGCGACGAGGGGTCGTGGCTTCGGTGCTTTTGTTGCATGTGTAACAGTCGCAAGTGTAGTTGGTCCGCGGCATCGTTCGAGGCCGCCGATACTATGAGCCGCTCTCCTCGCATGATGGCTGCCAGGATGATAGCCACCGCGCAGGAACTCTTGCCAGTGCCGGGAGGACCTAGGATGAGTACCATGCCAGAGTGCGTGGCTGACCGCTGCGCTTGTATTTGCTCTTCGTTGAATTGCTCCAGTATGGTCGCTACCGTCAGATCCGCGGCGTCTGCCTGTTCCGCACAATTGGTTGGGATTTCGCATCTTTCACTCGTGACACCATACCGGTTTGTCACTGTTTGCCACACGACAGTGTGTTGTAGTTCATTCGCTACGTGAGGTATGACGTCCATTGAGCGCTGAATTGGATCTATGGGAGCCACTTCAGTGATGGTGACTCTTTCGAATGATTCATGTTGGTGTTCGTTGGTGTTGACGGCTATGGCGATGTGTTGCGTGCCTGGGAGTATTGCCCGGACAACCCCACGAAACGAGTACTCTCCTTCATTTTCAGGGTGGATCTGCAACGCGGCGCCTTCGTAGACTGTGATGCCGCGTTTGCCTAGGGAACGCGTAGTAACGTGTAGGTATACGTCCAACATCCACGTGTCGCTAGTGTCACTTGACAACCAGGCTTGTTCGGACGGTTGCCATTCAGCAAGTATGTTACTGACCCCTCGCTCCTTGTGCTGATGTCGGGCCGCGTGTTGTTCCATTCTGCCCCAGGTCGTTAAGAACTGCACATACTCCTTATGGTCTGGTCCTTGTTCCGCGATGTGTACTTCACCTGTCCCACACAACCGGCGCTTACATTCTATGAAAATGTCTTTCATCATTCGCCGGTCCCCGGCGAGTCGTACGGCTTTGTCCGAACGTTCCATGAGTTTGTCTTCTTCAGGTATGTCATGGACTGCAGTACATAGTGCTGGATGTACTTGTGATGCGAAGAAATCCGTCATGAGATGCACAGCGCACCGTGTTCGTGCTGTCGGTGTCATGGGCTGGGCCATTTTGTTGTGCGCTTTCGTCATGTAATTCGCCCCTGTATGGTGTTGGAATATCCTTGACAAGGTGTACATTTCCGACTCGAACGAGTTGCTGCGCAGTTGTGATGCGACGTCCTCGTGGAGATCGAGACGTGGGACCTCGGCGGCATTCCGGATCTCGAGGAGGGTTCGTAAACGGCCCCAGACCACACACCTGTGGAGTACTGTGATCACCATGCTGCACACCGTTGCCCACAAATCTCGTGGTTCATTTGGTAGCTTGTGGTGTGCCAGGCGGTGTAAGTTGTGGTGGTAACCGATACCTTCGTCACTGTCTTCGAGGGTGGAAGTGACATCGTGTTTCTTTGGGATCCATCTCCAGAGCGACGATGGGTTGGTGATCGCAGGAGGTGCGCTTGATATGAGGAAAACCTCATGGTAGTCACTTGTGGCATCGCTGTGGCTTGTATCGCTGGTAGAGTCGCGGGCGGTGCTGTCCTGCCATTCTTCGTCAGAATTGAGTGTGCATGCGAGGTAAGCGCTCCAAGTCTCGGGTGCGTCCGATTGCTGCACGGTCCATGATTCACCAGGTAATTGTGTCCATTCGCTACGCCAAGTTGGATCTTGGTCCATGATGGCTGCTCTATCGTCGTCCGTCCACTGATCGGGATGGAGTATGCGGATGTCCCCCAAGGTGTCACCGCTCATGAGGGTTTGTGATCTGCCGAACATGACGTCGAGTGTGGATCGTCGGACGTTGCCCTCGATTTCCCAACTCCATTCGGTCTGTCCGTCTACAGGAGCCCATCGAATGAAATAGCATGTTACTCTCCCATACAAGCCTTGTTCTTTGCACTTGTCGGCTGGTATGGGTTTGTCCCTTTGTGCCAGGATCGCGGAGACTTCCCAACATGGTTCGTCGACCCACGTGGCCCCTTTCGTGGCTCGGACGGCGAGATTGTCCCCCGCCATGTCCACCACTACTTCCTCGCGGGTTGTATTTTCGTTTACGAAATACAATCTGCCTTCCGCGCGTAAGGGTTTCTTGTTCATGCGTAGGAATAGGCAGTTATGATTCAAGATCTGTACTTTGGTGCCTTGTGCTAATTTGGCTGCCGGAGGTGGGTTCTTGCTGCAGCCCTCCACGACCACGTCGTCGTCCTTGAGTCCCCCAAACCATGCTCGAATGAGCCGGAGTGTCTCGTTGGCGGATGTTTCGTAGATCCATTTGACGTTATTTTGTATGATTTCATCTTTTGGTGTGGTTGACGGATCTGCCAGGGCAAACTTTGGCATTTTGCCGTCGCGTACGTATGTGGGTTCTTCCCCGTCGAGGTAAATGAAGGCCCACGAGTCATCGTCTTGGGACGGCGCATGGTCGGTGATCGCTGTACGTATTTCGTTGATGGCTGTTTGCCACGCGTCCCATACATCCGCATTGGTGTTCTCCGAGTCGAGGTCAACAACACTGTGTCGGTTTCTCCAAGCAGCTACGATTTCTGCTACTACTGCATGTTCGGATACTCGTCTGATGGACTCAGTGGACCCGTCGTCGTAGTACGATGTCGCATCGGACAAGGCCTGCATTTCTTTCTCGTTGTTTAAGTTAGTGGCCAGAAGTGCTTGGCTGACGAGTTGGTCAACGCAGGCGCCAGTTTCTGGTTCTGTGGCATACACTTCACTAACGCGATCTGCGATCTGTCTCGAGTCGAAACGTTTTATGCGTTTGGTCTTTATCCACTTTATTGACCCTTCGATGTCAACCTTGTACCTATCATTTTTAACGTCGGTGTCCTTGACTAGGTATGGTCCGTGATACCGATACGTCATTTTCTTGCTGAGTGCTGGTATCATGGACGGTATGTGCACCACACATTCGTCTCCAACCTCGAGGATCAGCTTGTGTGGGTCATTCTCTGTTTCCAGGAGTGCAATGCGCTTGTAAGTGGACATCCACCTGCGGCACTCCTCCTGCATGGCGCGAACCATCCGTAGCCTGTCGTGCATGTGCTTTATTCCGCTTGTGTGGGCCATCGGTGGTGGAGTCAGGGCGACTTCCAAGGGTCCTCGCAATGGCGTGCCGAACCACAGTGCGTTGGGTGTTCGCTTCGTCATGCGCGATGGTGTGTTGTTGATGGCACATTCTGCCGCTAACAGGTACTCCGGCCATCGTTCTGGCTGTGACTCACACATGGACACCAGTCGCGCTAAGATGGTTCCGTGGCTGCGTTCATTGCCTCCAATGACTTCAGGGTGGTAGGCAGTCGCCACGTGGTGGTGAACACCCAGGCTGACATTAAGGTATTCCATTGACTTAGAAATCAGTTGGGTGTCCTGTCCTGTGGTGATTCGGGTTGGAAAACCGAAACGGTAGAAGAATGCCAGCAGGACGTCGCTCACTTCCTGAGCTGTGTTTGTCGGGGTGGCCGCGAGGTACACTCGGTGTGAGAATTCTTCCGAGATGACAATGAGGTATCGCATCGGTGGCACTTCGCCCTTCTTGGCTTTGATTTCTTTAAGGTGCTTGGATCCAATGCTACCCATCAAATCTATCTGGATGGAGGTGCCCGGCGCCGGTACTTCTACGTGGTGTCTTTTGGAAGTGGCTTCCCTTCCGGCTCGTTTGGTCCGTGAACACACGATGCACGAATCGTAGTACCAGGTAGTGTCCCTACCCATATGGGGCCACCAGTAAGACTGTCGCAATTTTGCGAGCATGGGTCGTGCTGACACATGCCCTGTGACATGAACTTCATGTGCGTGGGTGAGCACAGCATATCGCATGCTTTGTGGAACAACTAATTTCGGATCTTCATTATCTTCCAGTAGATACAGGATGCCCTTTTCGCTGAGCATATACGAGAGCGGATTTCCGTAGGTGTCTCGGACGTACTTACACGCCAAGGCGTCTGGGTATGTGGAGGTGTCGGCGTCTACACTATCCCGCGACAAGACCATGTTGTACAATTGCCTGATCTCCAGACATTCACGCTGTTGTTTAACGATGTGTGCCGCAGACCGGGGGGCATGGTTGTAATAGTGTTCGATCTTGGCTTCATCTTTCTTGCTCAGATTTTCTGGTTTGGAAAAGCGGGGAACAGCGCGTCCGTGACACGCCCTGTCACGTCTTCGCAGAAGGGTATTCCATATTTTTGCGAAGCGCTCTTGTTCTTCTGATAACGCTTTGGCAGGTATCAGCTCAGCCGCTTCCATCGGATCGTCTTTCTTTCCGAGATGACAATGAGGTATCGCATCGGTGGCACTGGCGCAAGTGCCTAGTTTGTTCCACAACTCGCGAACCCTGTCCGGCGCGTTAGCTAAATTAATCGGCGGTGATATGGCGCATGTCACAGCGTCGGCTTTGCTGGCAGGGTGGAAGTGGTTCTTGCGGTAATGACTAACATGCGCGTAGGGAATAGTCGTGTCCTTGGATGTGTGTATCACCCTGTGCCCGCTAGGTCCAGAGGCCCCCAATACTTCGCGGGTATCTTCGTCAATGCGTTGGAGCACCATTTTCTTTGTGGTTTTGGGAATGTCGGGCCCGCATTCTACTGGGAGACCTTGTTGGGTGTGGGCTGCCAACGATTGTAGCTGTTCCAGAATGTGGTCTCCGTTCCACCGCATCGTGGATTTCAATCCGAGGGGCTCCCATCCGCTACTAAGAGCGAAGATGTAGTGTATTTTGCCGGACGGGTCGACATAGGATGATATTGTACCCATCTGTACCCTGGCAGGTGGAGCAGGACATGACGATGCCTCGGATGGTGGGATTGGGAGCGATTCGTACTGTTCTTGAGTCACTTCCTCCCAGGTGCTTACATTAACCCGGGAGCAGGCTGTCGACATGCATGCGGAGAGGTGGGTACGGTAGCACATCGTGTATTTTTGGTATTGCAATGCCGCGTCGACTACCATGTTTGGGTGAGTCATGAGGAAAACTTCGGAGGTTTCCATACACGCCGCATCGCTTTCTTGTAATAGGTACGCGACGGCTCGGTCGTCTCGAGGAGTGTGCCTTTCTTTGTCATAGTAATTGTCAATTGACACCAGAGTGTACCGCATGTACGCGCGGTTACTTCGCCCCAATGTTTCGTGAGCTGCTTTGTGCACTTTGTCGACTATCCGTCGGATACTCTGTAAATGTGCCAGTACGTCCTGTTCACACCGGATTCCGTGCACAGCGACGTCTTGGAGAATTGCGGTTTTGGCTTCTTTCCAGGGTGTGATGTCGCAACGGATCGACTCGTCGTCCCCGTTCGCGTAGATTGTGTCGCCGATGCGGGCATCGCGAACCGTGAGTATGTGGTCCACCGCTTGAATCCATGACCGTAACGCGTCACTTGATGACACGTGCTGTGACCGCGGGTTGTCACAAACAGTGTTGATATCGTCGCACAATGTGTTGTCACGGTCAGCACTAGATCGTAACCGCACGGCGTCCCCGAGAGTCCGGGCTACTGTGGTTTGCAAGGGTGTCAACCGTCGGTCGCCGTCGGCGTTTTTCCGACATGACTCTATTCTCCGGCGCGCACTATTCTTCTCCGACCGCAGTGCGGTGTGGAGGTGTAGTGCCCTGTGCGATAGGTGACACCACCTCCGTCGTTGTCGCATGCCATATGTCCCTTGGGTGGCACGTATATACCGCTCATATGTCGTGGTGTCTGCTAAAGTACTTGGCGCAAGCATAGCCGCCCCCGGACGTGCGCGCATACGTCGTTTATCGGACATGTACGCCGTCTTGTGGCGGAATATGCTGAAGAGAGCTCGCCGAGCCAGGTTACGAGTATCGGGTTCCACTGAGTCTGTCGTGTAGAGCAATAGTCTTTTTAAAGGTATTTCGTGTGGGTCACGGCGATGGCGCCTGTCCAGCCCTTTGCGTACGAAGTTTAGCAGAAATTGCTGTTCAGGTGTCGGATCTTCTATGGATATCACCGTGGTGTCGACGCTGTGATCAAATCCCCACAGAATCCGGGACACCCGAGAGGGTCCTAACCATTCGCTCACCGATTGTCGGACCACGGCGGAACATTCATCGAACAGTGTTGGGTTCATCATCCTTTGTTCGGAGGACCGCGGCCCCGCAAGTCCCAATTTGTGCGAGAGCTCTCTCATGGGTGGATGGTGGACAGGAATGCGTTTCTCAAGGATCGTTCCCAAAGGTCCTTTGGTTAGGTCATATTTCCATGCGGCTAGGTTCAATCTCGGAGCTTCCGCTGCCGATGCGAAGTGAATCTTGACCTCCAAGTATAGAGGTGACCGCGGTACGCATACAATCAATGAATCCCCTGCGTATTCGAGCGTCTCGTCTCGTGCATCCGTGTTGTCGGACAGGCTGAATTTGAGTACCCGTTTCCGAAGCTTCCGGATGCTTGATATCACGGTGTCGGGGCGTATGTAGTGGTCTCGCCTCCGTCGACTGAAGAGACATGCGTCCTCCCGCCAAGCTGAAGTGCGCAGTGCCCTTAGAACATCGCTCGCTCGTGCCGCTGGGGTCACGGAAACCCACACAGTGGCCTGCCGATACATTGTGTTGAAGGTGCGGTGCCAGTTGTCGCCAAGCCAACAGGGGTCGCGAACCCCGCATGAGCTGTCATTCGTGTGTTCCGCTACTTGGTTCGTATTCATGGTGTCCACGCATTCCGCCACTTGGCTCGACGTTATCGTGGGTTCGTCAGTGCCGGCAGAGGGGGCTTCGTCCGTATTGACCCATCGGGTTCGTGGTACGCTCCGTCGATTCACGGCGGCCCATACGGTGGGGTGCCAGAATATACGGAGTGCCTTTGCGATGGCGTTAGCTACCGACGGCAGTACCGCATTGCCGACAAGTAGATTGACGTAGTCGTCAGTCAGTTCGGGTGGGAGTGATCGCCAATCGAGGCCCATGCACGCGGCCACCTGTCGTGCGGTTAGTCGCGTCACTACCCATTCCTTACGAATGCGTAGACAGTAGTACCCCGTGTTGCCGGCGGCGGTTGGTGACCTGGCTAAACCGGCGCCACTGTAAACGTGGCTCGGTAAGCGGTGGTCCCCTATCGTGCTATCACCTCTGCGGCGCATCACTTGGATGACTCCATCTTTACGGTGCCAATGCTTGAGGTCATACATCGCGATGTCGTCTGGTCGCATGTGGTGCGTGACAGGGTCGGCGTCTTCGAGTAATCCTGCACGTTCGAGCACTGTTTGTATGCACCGGTCTCCGTCATCGCGGGCTTGTTTGCGCGGTAATACGATGCCCGTGGCTTCGTCCCGCCACATATCAGTTACGTCGAAATCCTGTGTCTGGGCCACTGCGTTAATCGTGGCTGGGGTTTTGTTATCGCTGCCCACGAGTATGCGGGAGTAATCACCTTTGTTCGGGTGATCGGTTCCTTGGATGTACTCATCATCTGACCAATTCATATCGGGGACGTGGTGTCCCATCATTGTCATGATATCTCCACGGATGGCTATTGTGTACAAACGCTTCCGGGCTACCGTGGAACCGTAGTCAGCGCCGTCCAGGACCCAGCTGCCTACGGCGTATCCCCCTTGCTGAAATTTGAACCGAACAACGTCGTCCAATGTCTCGCAATGCGCCACGTGTGAGCCGAATTGTGCAGTGCCTCCCATTGGTAGTTTGACATCAGGTACCATTTCCAATACGACGATGGGTACCTTGCATTGGATGGCCTTGTCAGGCGCCTCAGCATACTGAAAAGATCGTGGGTCGTCCGTGCCACGTTGGTGCCCACTGCGAGCCATTGCTCTGCACGACGAGCCCGCCTCCATAAGCCACGCTGGGTAGAGGGCTTCTAATGGAGTGTGAGCCGAGTCCATGCCAAGGAACTCCTTAAACTTCGCCGCGAAGGCTTGTCTGACCACTGCACTGGCTTCGTCGCCTCCAACCGTTTTGTACCCGGCCGTCGCGAATCCATCGGCCATTCCGCCCATCCCCGCCGCCGATGAGAACATGGTAGGGGGGATGGCGAAGGCTGCGGTCCTTGCTCGAATGGGGTCGTAATCTCCACGCGTGCCAGGTGGTTGCCCCGGCGTGTTTGTTTCG
>ERZ887851.3053-NODE-3053-length-12503-cov-7.030929_pt1 | contig 12503 bp, 11 predicted proteins | sample MGYA00521100_ERZ887851 | MGnify/ENA primary metagenome ERZ887851 (study PRJEB32303, sample SAMEA104408602) | aquatic metagenome | biome: Brackish water; feature: Pelagic; material: water | place: Baltic Sea | collected 2014-06-06T16:11:00 | depth 11,444 m ...
TCATGACTGTGGTGCCATTCTCAGAAATGGATAAAGAAAGTGTTGAGCTTTTTATTAAAAATTGTGATGAACAATATTATGAGCCTAACGAAATAATTATTGAACCAAATGCTGGTGTGCCGCAATGTCTGTATTTAATTCGCCAAGGATCTGTATCGGGTAAGCGCGATCAACAACACGGTGCATCGATTTATTTTGAGCTCGATGCCGGCGAAATGTTCTCAATTGGCTCGGTATTGACAAGCCGACCAGTCAGTACGGTTTACCGATCAATTGGGGACACGTTTTGTTTGCAGTTCCCCGTCAAAAAATTGACTGATTTTGGTATTCAATCACCTCGTTTTATCGATTATTTGAAAGGCAGTTTCCAGACAATCCTACATAAGTCGCAAGAAGATTTGCGCCAACATTTCGCTGCCAAAGCCGCTGAAACACAACTGCACCAGAACACACTTGAATCATTGGTAACCCGTGAACCCGTATCGGTTTTACCGCAGACAACGTTACGCGAAGCCCTAATAACCATGGACGAAATGCGAATCGGATCAATTCTAGTGATTGATGAGTCCAAGCGATTACAAGGGATCTTAACAAGGCATGACTTGTTAAAAAGAGTCGTGCTTGCAGAAAAAGATTTGTCTGTTGCGATTTCAGAGGTAATGACAAGTGATATCAAAACGCTTGAGGCAAGTGATACTGTTGAAATGGCTGGCCATTTGATGATGCAGGCTAGCATCCGCCACCTGCCTATCGTTAAAGATGCGCAAGTTGTCGGCTTGATTTCAGAGCGAGACCTTTTCTCATTTCAGCGGTTTTCGGTGAGCAATATTAGTGCTGCTATTCACGGTGCTAAAAATATACAAGCACTTGTGCGTGCGGCTGAGCATATTCGACAATATTCAAAAAACTTACTCAGTCAAGGCGTGACAGGTAATCGATTGACAAGCCTCGTGAGTTATTTAAACGATTTGCTGACGTCCCGATTAATTACGATGACTGCCTCTGAGTTTAATATTGAAGCAGATCAATTTTGTTGGTTAGCCTTGGGCTCTGAGGGGCGCGAAGAGCAGACCATTTCAACTGACCAAGACAATGCCTTGATTTTGGCAGATGGCGTTTCTGATGCTGCGATGCAGCATTATTTGCACTTTGCGCGTCAGGTTAATGAAGGGTTGGATCAATGCGGCTTTCCGTTGTGCAAAGGCAACGTCATGGCCAGCAACCCCAAATATTGCCGCCGGCAAACTGACTGGATCAAACGCTGCGCTGGCTGGATTGAAGCGGGCTCACCCCAAGACTTATTGGACGCCAGCATATTTTTCGATTTCAGGCCCATAAGTGGCAACGCCAGTCTGGCCCTGGGGGTGTCTGACTATGTCAGCATGGCAGCCGCCGCCACACCGCGGTTTGTGGCCTTGTTAGCCACAAACGCCATGAATTGGAAAGTGCCATTGACAATGTTCGGCGGTCTTGACACGGCTACCGTTGACGGCAAACAGGTCTTGGATTTCAAGCTAAACGGCACGGCACTGGTGGTTGATTTTGCTCGCATATACGCCTTGGCCAACAACATCACTGTCAGAAATACACGAGAACGCTTGGAAGCAATCAGTCGCTTGCCACGGTTTGGTCAAACCAAGGCAGAGGACTGGGTGTCGACCTTTGAGTTTTTACAGACCATGCGCTTAAAAGCTCAGATAGACAGTGAAGGGCAAAATACCAACCCAAACGCATTAGACACGGCCAAGCTAAGCAGCGTGGATAAAGTGATCCTCAAAGCCGCTTTCAACATCAGTAAAACCATGCAGCAACGTTTGAAGCTCGACTATGTTCGATAAGTTTTTTAATAAAACCAAAGCCAAAACAGACGCTTCTGTGATGGCATCAACGGCCATCCGTGCCGAGCGTTGGATTGTGCTCGACACTGAAACCACCGGTTTGAGTTTGTGGCGCGATCGACTGATCGCCATTGCCGCTGTCGCCATTCACCTTGAGTCAGATTTAAAGGGTGCTCGCATCTGTGTTCAAGACAGTTTCGAGGCGGTTATTCGTCCTGCAAAAATCAAGCACGCCAAAGATAACATTCTGATTCATCACATTGGTGTTGCTGCGCAAACGGCTGGCGATGAGCAAAGCCAAGTGCTAGAAGACTTTACCGATTGGATTGGGGATGCACCCCTATTCGCTTTTCATGCGCCGTTTGATAAGTCAATGGTTTTGAATGCTTATAAAAAGGCGATGCTTGCTGCGCCAAGTAACCAGTGGATTGATGTGGCGCCATTGGCCAATTGGGTGGCACGCGATTCGCGTCGTGTTTCTCTTGACGATCGTATGACCGAATTTGGTCTGCAGTGTATTGCTCGGCATCAGGCCGCTGGCGATACGTTTGTGACGGCTGAACTGTTGTTAAAAATGTTGCCGGCGTTACGACTTCAAGCCAAAGACCTAAAAGGTTTGATTCGTCTGGCGCGTGAGCAGGTCCCTGTTGCGTAAAAGCATTTAAAGATGTGGCGTTACCTCAACACGTGTGCTTGTCCTCGGTCTTATACTGAAACTGATGGTTTAGCCGTTACCGAAGTGGTTTTGTTTCTGGATTGAATGTGTCTGAGTCTGAGTCCTCTCCCGCTGCACCATTAGCTGCGATAACGAGTCATCGTGAACGACTGCTGTCAATGGCAGGTGTTGCCGTTACCGTGTCGATCGTGGCTTTTGATGCCACGATTACCAGCACCATCATGCCGCAAGTTGCTGATGCGTTGGGTGGCATGGCGCTCTATGCATGGGCGGGTACCGGTTATTTCTTGGCTTGTGCCGTGACCATCATGATTTTTGGTCGACTCGGTGACCTCTATGGGCGAAAGCCCTTGATATTGTTGTCACTGGTTCTGGTGACGTTGGGCTCGGTCTTGTCTGGCTTGTCTCAAACCATGTCGCAGCTGGTTGCCTTTCGAGTCCTGCAGGGATTGGGTGGCGGCATGATGATCGCCACCGCATTTGCCGCGCCTGCCGATATCTTTCCAGATCCCAAGCAGCGCGTGCGTTGGATGGTGTTGCTATCGTCGACTTTTGCGGTGGCCAGCGGTGTTGGGCCTGTCTTGGGTGGTGTGGTCACTCAAGCTTTGGGTTGGCGGGCGGCATTTTTTGTTATCCCAATCACGGCCATTATTGCTTTTGTCATGATTTGGCGATTCTTTCCTCGCTTGCAGCCCGTCAGTGACGACGAGCACCGTATGGACTGGGTCGGTGCCTTGCTCATGGCCTTGACAGTTGGCGCACCATTGGTTGGGATTGAACTGCTGACAGGGCAAGAGTCAACCGTACCCCCATGGGTGGCAATCGCTGTGATTGTCAGCGCCGTGGTTTCAGGCTATCTTTTGCTCAAAGTTGAGCGCCGTGTACCAACGCCCATTTTTCCATTGCGAGTCCTTCAAACGCGTCAAGCTCAATTTATCAATTTGGCCTCGATACTCAGCGGCGCGGTGATGTTCATTCTGATTTTTTACATCCCACTTCAATTCCAAGATGTTTTTGGGTTCAGCCCCATTTTGGCTGGCGCTCTGATCACGCCACTGGTGGCGGGCATGCCGATTGGTAGCATCATTAACGGTCTTTTGTTTCCTCGCGAAAGCAATCCGCAACGTTTGATGCTGTTGGGAAGCATCTTGATGGGTTTGGGTTGTGCGTTCGCGTTGACATTCACGGCGCAAAGCGCCGTTTGGTGGGTACTTTTGAGCATGACGTTCTGCGGGCTAGGGCTGGGATTTTTACTGCCCAACTTCACCCTTTTTATGCAGATTGTGGCGAATCGGCAAGATGTCGGCGTTGCTTCGGCCTTGGTCCAAACCACCCGTGCGTTGGGCAGTGCAGTGGGTACGGCGCTCGTTGGTGTGGCTATTGCTGAGTTGTCGATTCGCTCGGGCCTGCGTTTGGGCTTGATCGCCTCAGTATGCGCATGCGTGGTGATTGGTTGGCTTGCCGTTAACATCAAAATGAACAGTTACACCAGTCGATCATAGGCCGACGGTTAACGGCAAAGGGGGGGGCACACTGGTGCGTCACTGGTTTTCTTTGATCCATTGGCCCATGAAATGCGCAGGCTCGCCCGTTTCAAATGCCGCACCAAACTCACCGACAGTGTCGTTAATCGCATCGGTCAGGGGCAATTTTTCCCAACGTCGCATGAGGCGCTTCTGTTGCTTGACGGCCTCGGGTGCGAGCGCCACGAAAGCGGTCGTGATGGCCTCGATACGTGAGTCCAGTTGCCCGAGACTGACACACTCGTTCACCAGTCCCCAATTGAGGGCTTTTTCGCTCCCTACTAATTCGCCGCTAAGCAACATCCAACTGGCATGTGTTGGGCTGATTAACCGTGGCAACAGGGTGGCGTGAATGACGGAAGGAATTCCCACTTTGACCTCAGGCATACCGAATTGCGTGCCCTCAGCGGCCACCCGCAAATCGCAAGCCATGGCCAATTCGAGTCCCGCACCCAAGCACCAACCTGGGATGCGGGCGATGACTGGGGCTGGAAAGTGTCTGACCAGTTCGCAGAGGTCGCGTAAACCAGAAATAAAGGTTTCAGCACCGAGGCGATCCAGTCCCGCCATTTCTTTGATATTGGCGCCGGCCACAAAGGCTTTATCGCCTGTGCCACGAAGCACCAAAACCCGGATCTCTGGCCTTTGGGCGATCAGTGCCAAGGCTGTGCGCAAATCGGCCACTACGGGTGTGCCCAAAATATTCAAGTGATTGCCCGTCCGTATGGTCAAACAGGCCACGCCTTTGGCATCGAGGGTTACTTTGGCGTGTGATAGCTCAGTAATGATCGTCATGTGGTTTCCCGTCCTCTCGTGTCTTTGGCAGTGCTGCCATCGTACAATGAGGCAGCTTTGACAGTATCTACTTTTGCAGGCGTCATGGCGTTCGTCGATCGACACCTTGGTTTTATTAATCTGTCTGATATGAATCCTTCAAAACAATCGAATGCTTCAGCGGCGCTTTTCTGGTGCGGTTTGTTGCTTGGTTCTGTGCTTGCTGTTTGGTATGCCAGCCAACAGGTGGTCCAAGGCGATCAAATCCAGATGATTCATAACGGCTATATGGGGGCTTACCACGGCGTTTGGCAAACGGTTGGCAACGCAGCCAGCGTGGTGGGTAACGTGCCCGGCTCATTGTTGGCGTGGCTCGTGGGCGGTCCGGTGCTGATTTGGGATTCACCCTATGCGCCGATGGCCTTTTTGCTGCTGGTGCGCTTGATCGGGTTTTTGTTGCTCGATAATGTGATTCGACAGGTATTCGATGACCGTATCCAAGTCAGGCTGATCTTCTTGGCCCTCTGCTGGCTAAACCCTTGGTTTTTATTTGACAGCCTGCTCTATAACCCTTCGTATTTGATTTTTTGTGTTGGCCTGCACCTTTGGTCAGCTTGGCGCTTGCGCCAATCGCCGGCGCTATTACCGAGCTTTTTGCATGTCTTGTCGATCGGACTGGCCATGCAGCTGCATTTTTCGTGGCCGGTGCTGGTGATTTTGTCGGGCTACCTTTTTTATCGTGGCGCCTTGCGGCTCAATGTCTGGGGGGTGTTGCTGGCGACCGCACTCATTGGACTGTCACTGTTTCCCTACCTTCAGCAAGTGCTGGCCAACCCCGACATCACGCGTAACGCAGATCCGGCTGCACGCGAGCGATACATTGGCTGGGGCGGCGTGCACGTCTACCCGGTTTTAAAAGCGGCCATCTACTGGTTGCGTTACGGTTCTTGGGCGTTTCCGAGTCAATTGGTCAATCACACGGAATTTTCGTGGCTGCCCTTCGTGACCCTGCAATGGGTTTCGATCATATCCTGGCGAGTACTTCTGGTTCTTTTGGCACTGTTCACAATGATCATCAGTTTGGTTGCAAACATCTACGCCTTTAAGCTGATCAAATCGAACCTGCGACGACGCGACGGTCCCGTTAAAAGTGCTGAGCATTGGCTTTTGCTGTATGTCTTTGGCGCTTGGATGGCCGCCATGATAAGTGCCGCACTGGCCCCAATTGTCTTTAATTATTGGCACTTAACGGTGATTTTTCCCATTGCACTGATCCCAGTCCTGTTTTGGTTGGTTAAGGTCTTTTGGCGTGGGGCTGAGAAAACCATCTGGCCGCTTTGGGTTGCGGTTGCTTTGATGGTGATGATAAATATCGTGGCATTAAATGACAGTCGAAAGTTCTCTTGGCGAGTCAACTATGCTGAGCAAGTGATGATCTACATCGATCAAACAATCCGCCAGGCGTTGCCGATTCGGTAAACAAATGTTTCATTGGGTTTCAAAGCGTCTAAAGGGGTCTGAAGGCACTTGCGCTGGTGAGCCGTCCGACGCACACTTGAGTCATGGCAAATTCCCAAAAAATTCTGGTTGTCGACGATGATCCCGAACTTCGGCAATTGCTGGCCAGTTATTTGAATAAGCACGGCTTTGACACCTTGCTTGCGGCTGATGCCAATGCCTTGGAAGGCGTCATTGCTCGATTTGCACCCGATTTGGTGGTGCTCGATCGCATGATGCCGGGTCGAGATGGATTGCAAGCCTGCCGAGATCTGCGCGCGCTGGGTGAAGACGTGCCGGTGATTTTGTTGACAGCCAAAGACGAGCATGTTGACCGTATCATGGGCCTAGAGGCCGGCGCTGATGACTACGTGGGCAAGCCTTTTGATCCGCGCGAGCTTTTGGCGCGAATCGAAGCCGTTTTAAGACGTAAGTCTGGCCCATCGGCGGTAAAGTCCCATCGACCATTTCTGTTTGGACCGTTCCTCTTTGATCCTATTGCTAGGCAACTCACCCGTGATGGGGCTGTCATTAAACTGACGGGTGGTGAACTCAACCTGCTAGAGGCACTGATTGAGCACGCGGGCAAGCCGCTGTCGCGTGACCGATTGTTGGCGCTTGCTCGTGACGATGACGCCGGAGACAGGCATGACAGAGCAATCGATATTGCCATCTTGAGGCTGCGGCGCGCCATCGAAGACGATCCCAAGTCACCCCGATGGATTCAAACGGTTTGGGGCACAGGCTACCGGTTTTCACCATGAGCACCACGAAACAGTCTGGGGTGCCACGCTGGTTGGCTTGGCTTTTGCCTCGTAAACTGCGGGCGCGGCTGATTGGCCTAATTTTGGTGGCGGTGCTTTTAACCCAGGCAATGACGTTGTACGCGGTAACCGTCTTTCAGCGGCATCAATTGCAGGTTGTCGCGACTAATTTATTGGTGACCAGTATCACCACGTTGCAGTCTGCCATTGCCATGATTGCAACGCCTAATCGTGCCATGTTTGTGCACCACGCTTCAAGCGGCCAGTGGCAGTTACTGCAGACCAAGCCGCCCGCGCGAGCCCGTTTTGTGTCCGCTGATGGTCTACGGCCTGCTGCGGACGGCCACACGCATGCCATCCGACACAGTTTGAGACGCTTATCGGGTGATATCAATCGTGCTTTGGGTAGTACCAACCAAGTGGCCGTGACGGCGGGTCCACAACCCTATTTGTATGTTTCTATTGATCAATCGGGACCGACACAATGGCTGAAAATACCGCTTGATCGGGTTGATCCGCCGGTTACGACCCCCATGGTGGTTTGGTGGCTGGTGGCCTTGGTTTTGCTGCTGCTTGTGGCGGCAGGGTTTTCTTGGCACATCACACGGCCCATTACCCGGTTGGTAAATGCCACCGATCAACTGGCCTTGGGCAAACCCGAGCCGGTTGTGCCTTCGGGACCCGTTGAAACGCAACGACTCGGCGAACGCTTTAACGCCATGCTGCAATCTTTACAACAGTCAAGGCAAGCCAAGCAAACGTTATTAGCGGGTTTGCCGCATGACCTTAAGGGCCCCCTGTCTCGAATGGCATTACGCATAGAAATGACCGACGATGAGAGCTTAAAGCTTGGCCTAAAGCGGGACTTAAACGACATGCAGCGCATGGTCGAGCAGTTTTTGGATTTCATGCGCGGCCAAGATGTCGATCGCTTAACAATGCTGCCGCTTCCCATGGATGAATGGTTAACCACCCAAATTATTGAAGAACAGCGCTTGGGCAAGCCAGTGACACTTTCAATCTCGCCGGGTAAGAGTCCCATTGTGATTCACGCCGATACTCAGGCGCTGCGTCGCTTGTTGCTTAATTTGGTGGATAACGCCTTAACGCACGGTAAACCTCCGGTAGAAGTCAGTCTGCAGGTCTTGACGACTGAAGTGGTGTTGCGCGTCAGTGATTATGGGCAGGGTATCGATGCGGATGATTATCAGCGGGCCTTTGAGCCATTCGAGCGCCTAGATCACGCGCGCACCCACACCGGCAGCGTTGGTTTGGGCTTGAGTTTGGTTAAAGGGTTGGCCATTGCGCACGGTGGGCGGGTTGAACTTGGGTCGGCCGCACAAGGCGGGCTTCAGGTCTCGGTGTTTTTTCCGCTGATCGCGCAGTCTGACGATTGAGTCAGTTTTTTTACGTCGATGCGGGTAATATCTGGCACTGCTAATTTCTGATGTTAGTTTGGTGTAGGAATTTAGAATGCTTCACGGTTTGAACCAGCGTTGGCCCTTACTCTTTCTTATTTTCGCCTGGGGAATGCTAGAAGGGATCAGCTTTTTTGGGCTTGGCGGCACGTTCATGGGTTTGATTCCCGGAAACCTGATTCTAAGTATTGCTGACTTGGCGCAACACCCCCTGACGCCAGCATCAGCCGCACGAGCGTTGCTTCCCGTGGGTGCGATGCTGGCAGGGATGGCGGCAGCCGGCGTCTGCGTAAGCGGGCAAAGCGCCCTTGAGCAGCCTGATGACGGTTTTTGGTTGGCGTCAATGATGTTTTTTGTTTTGTCACTTCTGCTGGCGTTATTGCCAGAAAACCCTGTGGTCACCATGCAAGGCTTTGTGGTGGGTCTAAGTGCCTTGGTACTGGGTTTTCAGATTGGCCTTTTGTATTCAAAAAAATACGCCAATAGCACTGTGCGAGTGCCACAGCTGGCCCGTTTGCTTGGTGCTTCGTTAAACTACCCTGTCAATGTGGTGTCTACTGTCAGCTCAGTTCAGGTTGGTGTGGCTTTTTTGGCGTTTGTGGCCGGCCTTTGGTTAAGTCACGGTTTGATTGTTCACACGATGGGTGGTGCTTATTGGATAGCGGCATTGCTGATGGTGCCCGCGACCATCTACTTTTACAAACGCTGACGCGCCCAATGAGAAAAAAACGCCCGGCCAATGGCCGAGCGCTGTCGATAGAACAAAGGATCAGAACCTCGCTTTAAAGGGTTAACTGCGTTGGTGGTGGCCCTTGCCTTTTTGGGTATGGTTTTTTAGGTAGTCTTGCAAAGTTGACTTTTGTTCGGTGTCCAAGCTGTCCCAAAATGTTAACCACTGGGATTGAATGGCTTGGCGTGCCTTTTGGCGTGCGGCCATCCGTTGCTCTTGTTGTTCAAACAGAACCCGTGGATCAAAATTGCCATCGCCCATCTGTGCGTTTGATCCTTGACGGGCTTCACGCACGCCTTGCATCATGCTCGCACGCATGCCGTTGGCGGCTATTTGGGCAGAAGACAGTTCATTGGCTTGCGTCTCTGATAGCTTCAGTGACGCGACCAACTCAGGGGGTAATTGCATCATGCCCTTAGACTGGTTTTGAATGCTGTGTTGCTTGTTGTTGTCCGAGTTTTGGCAGCCTTGCCCCTCGTTTTGATGCTTGCCAGAAGCGAGGGCACCGGCACTGATAACGGCCAGAGAGAGACCAAAAACTAGGGGGCGGACAAAGGATTTTTGCGTCATGGTGATAACTCCTTGTGATTGACAGCCCTAGTGTGCGGCTTCAGTGGTATCAAAAGTGTTTCAGTATTTGGTTGAGATGTTTCAAACCATTTCAACAAATTAATTTTCGGCGTGTCGCTCTGGTGCGTGCGCTTTGTGGTTCAATCATCAGCTAGGGTTAATGGGATTAAGCATGCTAGCAACGATATTGTTTTTTATAGGTGGACTGGTGTTTTTGCTCTTCGGTGCAAATGCCTTGGTCAATGGCGCCTCAAAACTGTCCATGTCATTGGGTATCTCCCCTTTGGTGGTGGGGCTGACGGTGGTGGCGTTTGGCACGAGCGCACCTGAAATGGCGGTAACAGTCGATGCGGTGCTTGGTGGCACTGGCGATGTGGCCTTGGGTAATGTGATCGGGAGTAATGTTTTTAATATTTTGGTGGTGCTCGGATTGAGCGCAATGGTCATCCCCCTGACTGTTCATGCCCAAGTGATTCGGCAGGAAATGCCGATCATGTTGGGTTCGGGTTTTTTGTTATTAGCCATGGGGCTGGATGGCACGATTTCGCTAGTAGAGGGTATTGTCTTGTTGGTTTTATTGGTCCTCTACACGACATTTCTGATTGTGCAGGCCCGTCGTGCACCGCCTGAAGAAACCCAAGATTTTGTTGATGAAATTCAGCCTGCCAAGCCTGGTGGTTTTGATTCGCGTTGGTATGGACAGGCTGCCTTCATCACGGCAGGGCTGGTCATGTTGGTATTGGGTTCGAATTGGTTGGTTGAAAGCTCAGTGACGTTTGCGCGCGCTTTCGGTATCAGTGAATTGGTGATTGGGCTGACGATTGTGGCAGCAGGCACCTCATTGCCTGAAGTCGCCACCTCCGTGGCGGCTGCGCTCAAAGGTGAGCGAGACATGGCCGTGGGTAACGTGGTGGGTAGTTGCATCTTCAACACGTTGGGTTGCATTGGGCTGGCTGGCGTTGTGTCAGGTGGTGGTGGTTTGGCCTTTGCCCCCTCAGCGTTGAATTTTGACATCTGGATTATGTTGGCGGCCTTCCTGGCTTGCTTACCGGTATTTCTGTCTGGGCGTGTGATTGCACGGTGGGAAGGGGCGGTCTTTTTTGCGTATTACGCCGCTTATGTGGCCTTTCTGATCATGCGTTCTCAAGAGCATGCTGCACTACCCCTGTTTTCGTCGGCAATGCTGAGTTTTGTGGTGCCACTGACTGTGGTCACATTTGTGGTGGCCATGATCAAACAACCTAGCAAATAAGCGATTGTGCAGTTAAAAATGGCAGCTCGATGGCTGCTATTTTTATTCCATGACAAGATTTCAAACCATTAAAACGGTTCAAATCCGAGGGCTGCACGGAAGCGATTTTTAACATACACGCCGTCCCTAGACGGCAGCGCACGGGGTACATCATCGGCTTTGATTTTGACTTGGAAGAGGGCGGGTCCTTTTTTTGATGTCACGGCATGAGTGACTTTTTCAACATCACCAATAGCGTGAAGGTGCTCGGCTTGTGCGATTGAGCAACCTTTAGCCACACTCACCAAATCGGTGCCTAAGCTGGTGTGACTGCGTTGCATGCCGGTTTCACCGAAATGCCCATTGTCGAGCACCACGATGGTCAAATTTTTAGGTTGTTTGGCACCAATGGTGGCCAATGAACCCAATCCCATCAAGAGTTCGCCGTCACCGGTCAGGACAATCACGTCACGCTCAGGCTGGGCAAGAGCCAAGCCCAAACCGATACTAGCAGCACCGCCCATGGCGCCCCACATGTAAAAATTTTCTGGGCGATCACCCGCTGCAAAAAGGTCGTAATTAGAAGATCCCAGTCCAGGGATCACAAGCGCGTTGGGGCATGCTTTCATCAGTTGAGCCACGAACTCGCGTCGATCAATGGTTGCCAGTGTGAGAGCAGTTTGAGTCATTTCAAAATCCTTGTACATATCTGAAAAGGCCACCTTGGCCTGCAATCGGACCTATCACAGCATCTGAGGCTTGGTCCTGAACCTAGTCCTTGATCCATTTTTTACGACCGATCAGACGCTGCGAAATCAATACCGCTACCTGTTCGCCAGCCACAAAAGCCGAGTCAAGCGCGGCATCGACCACTTCGCCCACTTCGGCAGGGTCTGTGACGCGTAACACCCTAAAACCCATGGCTTTTAAGACACCTTCAGTGGCCTTGCTCATGGGCGTCTGCCAGGCATTGAACTCGGCGTATTCACCCCTCATGGTGATGAGCGTTAAAAAAGGAATTTGGCAGCTTTGAAGCAAAGAAAACATATTTACACAGTTGCCAACACCACTGCTTTGCATCAAAAGAACACTGCGCTGGCCACCTAACCAAGCGCCGCAGCCTATAGCCACACCTTCTTCTTCGGTGGTCAAGACCACTGTGTTCATATCGGGATCGTCATGGGCGCGATTGATCACGTGCGCATGACCAGCGTCCGGCACGTAAGCAACTTGTTTAATTTGCCCTTGCTTAAGCACCTGAAAAATAGATTCTTTCCAGCCAGCAACAGCGGTATCAGATTCGGACATGGTAAGTGCTTTCCAAAAATAAAGGTTAATTCGAATGAGCTTATCTCTGTGTGTGTACTTTTAACGCACTACCGCACTAAGCGCCAGATGTTGCCACGCCCGTGTTGGTGCTGCCCGGTGGTTGAGGCCGCTTGGCTAACCAAAAGACATAGGCCCCGAATAAAGCCAGGACCG
>ERZ887851.3059-NODE-3059-length-12477-cov-27.662856_pt1 | contig 12477 bp, 10 predicted proteins | sample MGYA00521100_ERZ887851 | MGnify/ENA primary metagenome ERZ887851 (study PRJEB32303, sample SAMEA104408602) | aquatic metagenome | biome: Brackish water; feature: Pelagic; material: water | place: Baltic Sea | collected 2014-06-06T16:11:00 | depth 11,444 m ...
TGACCAACAAATGGCTTTCCGCAAGGGCAAAGGCCATTTGCGTGGCTTATCCAAACATGGCAAAATACTTTCCGGAAAATTCATTGGTGTATTCAGGAAATCCAATTAGAGCTGGAATTCAGCTTGAATTGCCCCCAAAAGAAAAGGGTTTATTGGAATTTAACCTCCAGCCTGAGCTTCCTGTTTTATTGGTGCTCGGAGGAAGTTTAGGCGCTAAAAGAATCAATGCGTTTGTAGCCAGTCAATTGCCTTATTTTGAAAGTCAAGGGATTCAATTGCTATGGCAATGTGGTGCGCTGTATTATGACCAATACAAGGATTTGCAGTCCAATACGGTACAGCTGTTTGATTTTATTACAAATATGCCGCTGGCTTACACTGCTGCAAACTACGTTATTTCTAGGGCAGGTGCTGGAGCAGTATCTGAATTAATGCTGGTGGGTAAACCCGCCTTTTTTATACCCTCGCCTAATGTGGCAGAAGACCACCAAACAAAAAATGCAGAAGCGGTTGTAGCAATGGGTGCAGGTGAAATGATTAGAGAGGCAGACTTAGAAAATAATTTCAAAACAGTATTTGAAAGTATCATCAAGGATTTGGCGCTTCAATCATCCATGCGAGAGGCCATGCAAAAAATGGCCAAGCCAGAAGCAACCGAAACAATCGTAAAGACCATTGAAAAAATTATTGAGAAACATCCAAAATAACCCTAGCAGTACAGATAGATGAATGTTACTTTAGACACTTACTTTTTTTTGGGGATAGGCGGCATTGGAATGTCGGCCTTGGCCAAATATTACGCCCTAAAAGGCTGTTGTGTTCTGGGTTATGACGCTGTAAAGACAGATTTAACACAGTCTTTGGAATCTTTAGGAATTGAGGTGTTCTATGAAGACAATCATACGCATTTACCGGATCAATTAAACAGTGCCGCTGTTACAAAAGTGGTATATACCCCTGCAGTTCCGCAAAGCAGTGATTGGTTTTCCTATTTTAAGGCCAATGGGTTTAATATGGTTAAAAGGGCCGCTTTACTGGGAGAAACCACTGAATTGAGCTTCTGTTACGCAGTAGCAGGAACCCATGGGAAAACAACTACTTCTGCTATATTGGCTCATTTATTAGACGCTTCAGGGGTAAATATCACCGCATTTTTAGGGGGTGTGGCACATAATTTTGGCAGTAATTTATTGCTAAAGGATACGGCTATTACTGTGGTAGAAGCAGATGAGTTTGATAGGTCATTTTTGAGCCTATCTCCCAATGTAGCCTGCATTACCTCTACAGATGCAGATCACTTAGATATTTATAAGTCTGCCAAAGCGCTCGAAGACAGCTTTTATTCCTTTGCGGGACTTGTGCCATTGAAGGAAAATTTGTTTGTTCATGAAGATGTGGCTATTCCAGGAATTAGCTATGGGGAACGAGCGAGTTCAGATTATTTTATCTCTGATTTTAAAGTAGTTTCTGGTCAGACTTTGGGCACTATTCATACGCCTGTGGAAACTTTTGAACAAGTGTTGTTTCCAATGCCAGGCAAACACAATGTACTCAATGCGCTGGTGGCTTTTGCTATGGCATATTCACAGGGGGTTCCAGCAAATGATTTAATAAAAGCATTGTCTGAATTTAAGGGAATTGCCAGGCGTTTCTCCTATGAAATTAATACGCCAGAAAGGGTATATATAGACGACTATGCCCACCATCCAACGGCTATAAATGCTGTTTACAATACCTTGAGAGCGCAGTATCCTAATAAAAAGATCACCGCTATTTTTCAACCGCATTTGTATTCTCGTACCCAGGATTTCGCTCATGAATTTGCAGCCAGTTTGTCCCTGTTCGACACCTTGTTTTTGTTAGACATTTATCCAGCTAGAGAACTACCTATAGCAGGGGTTACCTCTGATTGGTTGCTCGGCATGATCAGTTCAAAGAAAAAATCAAAAGCGACTGTGGCAGAGGTATTAAAAAACCTAAAGGAAAACCCTCCCGAGGTTTTGGTGAGCTTGGGTGCAGGAGACATAGGAAAACAAGTGGTTCATTTTAAAGAAGCTTTGTTATGAAAAGAGTATTGAAAGTTATTCAAATGGTCCTCACCTGCATTGTTTTAATGGGTTTATACGCTTTTACTAATTATAGAAATGAGCGAAGAATGGTCACTGAAATTGACTTAAAATTTATTGGGAATGACAATTTATACACCACCTATGAGGCGGTTAATAAAATGTTAATAGTTAAACAGAAAGGGGCTTTTAAAGCCCCAAAAGATAAAGTAGCTTTGAGTACAATTGAGCAGTGGCTCATTGAAGACCCTATGCTTCAGAATGCCACAGTTTATATGACTGTAGATGGGGCACTTAGGGCCCTTCTTACTCAGAGAACACCAGAAGCAAGGGTGGTAACGGACTCCGTTTATTACCTAGATACTCGCGGAAAGGCTATGCCACTTTCTGAGTTTCATTCTGCAAGGGTGCCCATGATTAGTGGAAATCTCTCTGAGCTAAGTTTACTGGATTGTCATAAAATAATTGAATTTGTGTCTCAGGATGTTTTCTTGAAAAAGAACATTGTGGGAATTAGGGTGAGAAAAGATCAAGACTATGTGTTGCAATGTAGGTTAGATCAATTTGAGGTTCACCTTGGAGCGGCAACAGCCCTTCAAGAGAAGACTTCTAATTTTAAGGCTTTTTACAATAAAGCTTTAAATGACAATAGCCTCCAAAGCTATTCTTTGGTAGATGTAAGGTTTAAAAATCAGGTGGTTGCCACCAAAAAATAATAATAACACTCAGATGAAAGAGACAAATTATTCTGTTGGCTTAGATATTGGAACTACAAAAATTGTAGCCATTATTGGGAAGGAGAACGAGTATGGCAAAATAGAAATTCTCGGTATTGGGAAATCTAAAAGTTTGGGTGTTCACAGAGGTGTGGTAAATAATATTACACAAACCATTGAGTCTATTCAGCAAGCAGTGCAACAAGCAGAAACAGATTCTGGTTTAAAAATAGACACAGTATCTGTAGGAATAGCTGGGCAACACATCCGTTCCTTACAACATTCAGATTATATTACGCGTGCCAATTCAGAGGAAGTGATTGGTTACCAGGACGTAGACAACCTTTGCAATCAGGTATATAAATTAGTCATGCTTCCAGGAGAGGAAATCATTCACGTATTACCACAGGAATTTAAGGTAGACGGTCAGGCAGAAATTAAAGAGCCCATTGGAATGTATGGAGGTCGTTTAGAAGCTAATTTTCATGTGGTAGTAGGTCAGGTTTCTTCAATAAAAAACATTGTTCGCTGCATTAAGAGTGCTGGGCTAAATTTAGGAGAAATTTCTCTAGAGCCTCTAGCGTCTGCCAATGCAGTATTGAGTCAGGAAGAGAAAGAAGCAGGAGTGGCACTGATAGATATAGGAGGAGGTACTACGGATCTCGCCATTTTTAAAGACGGTATTATTCGCCACACTGCCGTGATTCCATTTGGGGGTAACGTCATTACAGAAGACATTAAAGAGGGCTGTTCTATTATTGAAAAGCAAGCAGAGCTCTTAAAAATAAAGTTTGGATCTGCCTGGCCTGGTGAGAACAAAGACAACGAAATTGTTTCTATTCCTGGCTTAAGAGGGAGGGATCCGAAGGAGATTACCCTCAAGAACCTTTCTAAAATTATTCACGCAAGAGTGGTGGAAATTATAGAGCAAGTTTATGTTGAAATTAAGAATTACGGCCATGAGGAGCAGAAGAAAAAACTCATTGGCGGCATAGTACTTACCGGTGGGGGGAGTCAGCTTAAACACCTCAAGCAATTGGTAGAATACATTACTGGGATGGACACCCGAATTGGGTATCCTAACGAGCACCTAGCAGGAGATTCTGAAGAAGAAATAGCTTCACCATTGTATGCCACAGGGGTAGGTTTATTAATGAGCGCTGTAGCTTCAGATGCCAAGCACAAACCGCTATCAGCACCCGGAACGGAAGAAGTTTCCGAAGCGGAATCTGAAGTAGCATCGGCTGAGAAGGCGCCAGAGGCGGCCAAAGCCTCAAGAAAAAACATCTTTGACAAATGGTCAGAGAAATTGAAAGATTTTTTAGACAACGCAGAATAAAGTACCAAAAATATAAGAACCCAGATTTATGAGTGATCACAGCGAATTTGACAGCATCGCATTTGACCTTCCAAAAAACCAAAGCAACGTAATTAAAGTGATTGGCGTTGGTGGTGGTGGTAGTAACGCTATTAACCACATGTTCCAATCCGGTATTAACGGAGTTGACTTTGTGGTCTGTAATACAGATGCACAGGCATTACAAAACTCTCCAGTACCCAATAAAATCCAATTAGGACTTTCTCTGACAGAAGGGCTAGGTGCTGGCGCTAACCCAGAGGTGGGAGAGCAGTCTGCTTTGGAGAGTATGACAGACATTAAAGCCATGTTAGACACTACTACTAAAATGGTGTTTATTACCGCAGGAATGGGTGGTGGTACAGGAACAGGTGCGGCTCCAATGATTGCAAAACAAGCCAAAGAATTAGATATTTTAACCGTAGGTATTGTGACTATTCCTTTTCAATTTGAGGGGAAAATGCGTTCTGAACAAGCCCAAAAAGGAATAGAAAACCTGCGTGCTCAGGTAGATTCGTTAATTATTATTAACAACAATAAACTTAGAGAGGTTTATGGAAACCTAGGCTTTAAAGCTGGTTTTTCAAAAGCAGATGAGGTATTGGCCACTGCAGCAAAAGGAATTGCTGAGGTAATTACCCACCACTACACACAGAATATTGACCTTAGAGATGCCAAAACCGTATTGGCCAACTCAGGTACCGCTATTATGGGATCTTCAAGCGCTTCTGGATCGGGTAGGGCACACGAAGCTATTTCTAAAGCCTTAGATTCTCCTTTATTGAACGACAATAAAATCACAGGTGCTAAAAATGTATTGTTACTCATTGTTTCTGGTAGTCAAGAGATTACCATAGATGAAATAGGCGAGATTAATGAATACATTCAGTCAGAGGCTGGTAACGGTGCTAATATAATCATGGGTGTTGGAGAAGACAATAACCTAGGAGAAGCTATTTCAGTCACCGTAATTGCGACTGGATTTGATCAGGAGCAACAAAACAATATTGTCAATACAGAATCTAAAAAAATCATTCATACCTTAGAAGAAGAGCAGCGTGCGGCTATAAATCTCAGTCCGGAAAAACCTTCTTTTCAGTCATTGAACCCTTTAGAAGAAGCAGGGCCTAAGGCAAATGACCAAGTGGTGGTACATACCTTAGATATGGATGATTTTGAAGAAAATGCCCCAATAAATGAGGTAAATCCTTTGGTGTCTACTACCCAAGCTATTTTAGATATTGAGGTAGACTATACCTTGGTAGAAGCGCCCAAAGAGCTGTTGCCTCCTTCAAAACCACAGAAAGATTCTTTTATGCCTTTAGTAGGAGATTTTGAGGTGGTAGACGCAGAAGATCTCTCTGCAGCATTGGCGGAGGAATCTTTTGAAGACTTTACTGAGAATGCAGCTATGGACTTTACAAATACACTTTTTGACATGCCTATTGATCGTAGAAATGTTCAAGAAATCCAAGTAGAAGAAGTGTCGTTCTCACACAACACTTTTGAAGAAACTGAAGAAGAATCTTACTCAGAGCAGCCTCAAGCTATGGAAGAAGCGGCGGCTGAGGAAGAAACTCCAATGATTACTTTTAGTTTGGAAGACGACATTAGGGATATGGAAGTCAAAGATCCTGTGGAGGTAATTCCGGTATTGGAATACAACGCTGGGGGAGAAAAAAGATACAGTTTAGATGATTATATGGAGCTGGAAGCACATTTAGGAACTGCCAAAGAAGCGGCTCCTGTTGCGGAAGAAAGCCCAGAAGAAGAAATGGTTTTTGAAAAGAAAGTTGTTGCGTCTCCAAAGGCAAATCCCCAAGAGGAAGAATTAGACCCTATGGAAGCACCTATTGAAGCCTTGCTTAAAGAACGAGCAGAAGAGCGAAGAAGAAAACTGAGGGATTTTAATTACAAATTCAATAACAGTATTAATAAGATTGAAGAGATAGAAAAAGAGCCCGCCTATAAAAGACAGGGTATTTCTTTGTCAGATGGTCCTACAGAGGGAAAAATTTCAAGAACTACTTTGAGTTCAGATTCAAATGAGGATCCACAATTGCGCAGCAATAATTCGTTCTTACACGATAATGTAGATTAATACCAATTCACTTACACCCAATAGACCCGAGGCACTGTTCTCGGGTTTATTATTTATATTAGCAGTATTAAAAAACAAGATATTATGAGCTTACAAGACGCAGTAATGACAAAAATGAAAGAAGCCATGCGCGCCAAAGATACAGTGGCATTGTCTTCTTTAAGAGCCATTAAATCTGCCCTATTATTGGCCCAAACAGACGGATCTGGTTCGGTTTTAAGTGAAGCAGATGAAATAAAAATTGTCCAAAAATTAGTCAAGCAGCGTCAAGATTCCGCAGCCATATACAAGGAGCAGGGTAGAGAAGACCTGGCACAGCCAGAATTGGATGAGGTTGTGGTCTTGGCTCAGTTTTTACCTGCCCAGCTCTCAGAAGAAGAAGTTAAAGCAGTTGTTGCTCAAATTATTGCTGCAACAGGCGCCAAGGGCATGCAGGATATGGGTAAGGTAATGGGTCAAGCCAGTGGTAAATTAGCTGGTAAAGCAGACGGAAAAACTATCTCAACAGTGGTTAAGGCACTTCTAAATGCCTAATATTATTTTTAAAAACGCCCTGCCTCGTATAGCTGCAATAGGGTGCTTACTTTTTTTAAGTAGTGCATCTCTGGTTTCTGCACAAGACACCTTTACTTGGAATGCGGTTTTTACAGACTACCAAATAGATTCTGTACAGGGCATTCGCTTAGAGACCCATTATAGGACCAAAGATTTTTGGGGTGGGCAACAGCAGTTTATTTTGCGCCCTTCTTACGTCAGGAAGTTAAACAATCAGATTACTTTGTCTGGGGGCTATTCTTTTTTAAATACTGAAATACAAGCGGTCTTTTTGGGAGAGCACAATCTGTGGCAGCAGGTTTTTTATACCATTCCCTACAAGAAAAGCACTTTTTTTGGTTGGATAAGGGCAGAGCAAAGGTGGATGGAAAATACGGCATCTGATTTTGATTTTGGTGGCAGGCTTCGTTTTAGATTTGGATGGCGAAAGCCTTTCTTAGGCTTGGATAAAAAACTAGATTTTATGATCTTTAATGAGGTTTTTATGTTAACAAAAAGCTTATTCCCCCACACTTTTAACCAGAACTGGACCTTTGTAGGTTTTAGGGCTGTATTGACTCCAAAGGCTACTTTGGTGAGTGGTTACCAGCGAATTCATCAAGACAAACAAGGGTCTGTTTTAGAAAAAAACCTTTGGTCTTCTATACTCTTTATTCGCTTGTAAAAAATTCCTATTTTTAAGCATGCAACAGCAGATTAAAAAATTGGCCCAAAGTTTACTGGTTATTTTATTGGCATATGTAGGTGTTGTAGTCCTTGTTTTTATAGGGTTATTTAATGCCGCAGCACCTGTAAAATATGTCCCAATACCAGTTAATGAGTACCAAACGGATTTACAAGCGGCAGTTTATGCCACTCAAGACCGTTCACTACAGTTGGGGTATGAGGTCCTGGTTAATACCTCCAAAGTTATAGGGCCACTAGTGGCCGATGCCACTAAGCGCACCACCGGAAACAACCTAGAGTGTATTTCATGTCACCTCAATGAAGGCACCAAAGCCTTTGGAATTCCATTGAATACGGTATTAGACCGTTTCCCGCAATTCAGGGGTAGGGAAAATAAAATAGGCACCATAGAAGACCGAATTAATGGCTGCCTGACCAGAAGTATGAATGGTAAGCCTTTGGACGTTAAGGCTCAAGAAATGAAAGCCTTAGTGGCTTTCTTGGGCTGGTTAAATAAGGAAACCACTAAAGATGTGGGGAATGAATTGTATGCCACAGCTATGGAAAAAGGTTTAAAGCCTATGGAATGGCCAAACCGTCCTGCAGATTTAAACCATGGTGCACAGGTATTTGAACAACAGTGTGTGTTGTGCCACCAAAAAAATGGACAGGGTACTAAAGAGACAGGGGGACAATATTTGTATCCGCCCTTATGGGGCAATGACACTTATAACAATGGTGCTGGAATGACCAGATTGCTTACTGCAGCTTCTTTCATTAAATACAATATGCCTTTTGGTGTAAGTCATGAAAACCCTACACTCACAGATAACGAAGCCTATGATGTAGCAGCCTATATGAACCAGCAGCAAAGACCTGAAAAAGCGGCCTTATCAGCAGACTTTCCAGACCGCCTAAAAAAGCCCATGTCTACTCCCTATGGACCTTATTCAGATCCCTTTTCAGCAGAGCAGCATCAGCTTGGGCCATTCGGGCCAATAGCGGACTATTATAAAAAAGAGTTCGGGATAATAAAGACTAAATAGCCTTAGTTTTCGTAAAGTCTTATGTAATCTATGACCATGCTGTCTTGGTTAAAGCTGGCCGGAATGTCTCCTCCTAAACTACCTCCCATGGCTACATTTAAAAGCAAGAAAAATTCTTGGTTAAAGGGGAGTGATTCATTTAGGTTTATGTCAAAATACTTGACACTTTCTACATACATCTTTATGGTGTTTTCATTCCATATAAGCCTGTATTCTTTAAAATCTGCGCCTACATTGGCAGCAGTTATTTCATCTGAAAATTTAGCATTGGTGTTGTCTGCTGTGTTTTTCCAGTGCACCGTTCCCAAGATTTTATTCTTTTCTTGGCCATTTTGTTCTATTAGGTCTATTTCACCACAATTGGGCCATCCTACAGCATCTAAATTAGCACCCATTAACCAAACAGCTGGCCAAGTCCCTTTAGATTGGGGAAATTTAGCCCTTACTTTTAGTTGTCCGTGCTTGAATGAGAATTTATTTTGAGATTTAATTCTAGCTGAAGTGTAGGATTTTCCATCTAGATTTTCTTTGATAGCAGTAATGGTTAAAAAGCCATTGGCTATTTTCAGATTTTTCGAAGAAGCGGTATAAGTCTGTACTTCCTGATTTCCCCAGCCGGGTATTCCAAAAGCACTTCCGTCTCCTAAGTCATGTGTCCATGTACTATTGTCGAGACTGTTGGTCTCGAATTCTTCAGACCAAACGAGTCCAATTTTATCTTGTTCACTCAGGCTAATTCCTTGTGCTACTGGGACAAGATTCTCATCTTCTCCTTCTTCTGGTGAAGCGCAAGAAGCCGAGAGTAATAAAAAAATAGCATTAATAAATAAAAATGATTTTAAGGGTTCATTTGTTCTTTTCATTAATGCTATTTTTTGTATATATTTTAAATGTTGTTATTATTTTTTGAAGTAAAAGTTGTCAAAAAAGATCGTTCCTGCCCCAACAATTTTAAATTGAAAAACTTTATTCAATTCAACTGGAGAGAACTCACTTAATGGAATATCAATACTATTCCATTCTCCTGGTGTAATGGCTATCGTTTTTTTAACTTCTGTAGTAGGTTCATTACTGATTAGAAAGAAATCTACCGTTGTTTGATCTGCAGACCAGTAATCAATATGAATACTGCTGTAAGCGCTTACATCTTGTGCTGTAAATTCTGTTCCTTGATAGTTTAGGTTGGTGTATTTCAATACGGAATTATCTGCTAAAACCTCTGTGGTTACTTGGGTACTTTGTCCCCAATCTGGATTGAAGTTAGTTCCCTCTACATCTGTGTAAGAATCACTAAATATAGATAAAACATCTTCAGCCGCAGCCGTTGGCGCTTCTGGACCAGCTGCTGGAGAAGAAGCTACAGGGGTTTCACCGTGAAAATAAATATTGTCAAAGAAAACAGTTCCATTTCCGTCTACTTTGAATTGAATCACGTCTGCTAAGTCTACTACATCTGAGAAATCAGTCAAAGCAATATCTACACTTTTCCATTCGCCTAGGCTACTAACATCTAAAGCTTTGGCTTTTTCTTTTCCTTCCCCTGAACTAATCAAGAAGAAATTTAATGCAGTTGAATCTGAAGTCCAGTAATCTAGGTGAATTGAAGTATAACCACTCACATCCAATGCAGATGCAAATGCGGTTCCTTGGTAATTTAAACTTGCGTATTTCAATACTGAATTACCCCCTAAATCTTCTGTACTTACTTGGGTGCTTTGTCCCCAGTTTGGATTAAAATCTGTTCCAGCTACATCTGTATAAGAATCGCTAAATACAGACATTACGTCTGCTGCGTCCAAAGATGGCGCTGTTGGAGCGGCTGCTGGACTACTCACTTCTTCAACAGCTACAGGAGTAGAGAATGCTATATTGTCTATATAGTAAGTTGTTTCTGCGCTGTTGGTGATATTAATTGCTGTGATAATAACAATTCTGTCATATTTATTGCTGTCCTCCGCAGAAAAATTATACACTAATTTCTCCCACGCACCAGTTGCTGTAGTAGTCACTGTGGCTTCTTTGAAATTATCTGAATTTGAGGAGTCTTCAATTTTCAATAATACATTTTGACCTGGTGCTGCTGAGTGAACGTCAATAGAGATGGCTTCTTGACCTGCAGGAAAAACAATTTTTTCATTCAAATTAAAAAAGAAACCAGCCCATGGTTCTATACCTGCATCTTCTTCAATTTTCAACACTTTTGAAGAACTGTTTACCGTTCCTGGATTGGGATTATCTACATAATCAAGATCTAAATACTCGACTCCTGCAGCTCCCCCAAATCTACCCCAAGTTCCAGTCAGATTAGCATCTGACAAGGCACCTTCTTCAGAGAAGGGATTTCCATTACATTCAAAGTCAATGGTCGCTGTGTTCAAACTTGGAAGCGCTTCCGTAAAACTATCACAACCTTCTACAACTACTCCAACTGGCTCCGGTTCTTCATCAATAATGGGTTCATTATTGTCGTCATTTGAGCAAGCCACTAGAGTGAATGCACTTGCAAATAAAAACACCTGTTTTGTGTTAAATAATCTTGATATTTTTTTCATTGTTTTAAATTTTTTTTGCAATGTAGTAAAAAGTTTAATCTATCATTTGAATTAATATTTTTTAAATAATTCTGTTTATTTATTAAATGATTTTTAGTGTTTTTATGAAACAAAAAAATTCAATTTGCTTCTTTTTGTCTTGTACAGCATATACTTTAGACTAACTTTGTTGTCTCAAATTGGCTGCGTAGTTCAACTGGATAGAATATCAGATTTCGGCTCTGAGGGTTGGGGGTTCGAAGAATTTTATAATTATTAATCTTTAACGAATAAAACCCAGTAAATTCATGCCTTCAGGTAAGATTTTATTTAAATATAGCAACTATAATTAATAACCAAATCTACTGTTATTAATTGATTTTGGCAACCGATTTGGCATTTAATATTGTTGAGTTTTTGGTTACCTAAATTTAAATACCAAAAAGTTTCAGTACATCACTTGATTTTAACAGAGGGGTGGGTTTAATAGAAACGGTTTTCTTTTTTGAGTTTGGTTGTGATATCTATATATAACACGATAGAGCGGTACATGTTTCTTAAATAGACTATTGATTGTTAAGGAACTCGTGAGAGCTAATGATTGCAATAGAGTCAATAATGATGATTTGGTATTTCCTGAAATGAAAAAGGCGGACTTGACAAATGCCAAAGATGTTTATAACAAGACCAAAACAAGCTTTACAATGAAAATGAAAAATAGTATTTTAGCGCTATGCTTTCAAAGAAAACGAAATATGGAATCAAGGCGCTAACTTATTTAGCAAGACAAGAGGATAATACACCTGTACGAATTGCCACGATTTCTGAAAGTGAGAATATTTCATTAAAATTTCTTGAGAACATATTACTCACCTTAAGAAAAAACGGTTTCTTAGGTGCGAAAAAAGGACAAAGTGGTGGTTACTACTTGTTAAGAACTGCAGAGGACATTAAAATGACAGAGGTAATGCGTATTTTAGAAGGTCCGATAGCAATGGTACCTTGTGTAAGTCTTAACTTTTATGAAAAGTGTAACGATTGCCCAGATGAAGATAAATGCACTGTCCATAGTCTCATGATAAAAGTTAGAGACAATACCTTAGATATCTTTAGAAACACCTCACTTGCTGACCTTTTAAAGCAGTAAATCAAACACAAAGTACCGTTTATCAAATAAGTCTTGGTCAAACCATTTATTATTCTAATATTTGTATTCCCTACTAATCCGATAGGATAAATAGATTAAATAATGATAACAAACATATGTACATATTTGACACAAACAGAAGGCTTAATTTGTAAGAAAACAAGGAAAAGGGAATTGTAAAATTTATGTATATTGCTATTTAACAACAGTACTAATCCAGTGACAAATCTCATTTTGTGGTGTCATTTTCAAGAAAAGAGCAACAAAACCCTCATAACATATTAGCGTCCAC
>ERZ887851.3063-NODE-3063-length-12471-cov-14.116302_pt1 | contig 12471 bp, 12 predicted proteins | sample MGYA00521100_ERZ887851 | MGnify/ENA primary metagenome ERZ887851 (study PRJEB32303, sample SAMEA104408602) | aquatic metagenome | biome: Brackish water; feature: Pelagic; material: water | place: Baltic Sea | collected 2014-06-06T16:11:00 | depth 11,444 m ...
TACTGCTGCGAAGGTCACCCCCGTGCGCCAGGTGGAGAGCACCCAGTTACCCCTGGATCGGCCCCTGATGGCCGCGATCCGCGAACGGCTCACGGCAATCACAGAAGGCCGCGATTCCGCCTATGACACATGGGTAACGCGAATCCGGGTAGACGGGTAACAGAAGTGGATTTTCTCGAACGGCTCCACAGCGTTGATCGGCCGGTGCTGGTGTTTGACGGCGCCACCGGCACCTCGCTCCAGCAGATGGACCTGGGTCCTGAAGACTTCGGCGGGGCGGCCCTGGAAGGCTGTAACGAAAACCTCGTGTTCACCCGGCCCGACGCGGTGCAGGAAGTGCACAGGCAGTTTCTCGAGGCCGGTTGTGATGTGATCGAAACCGACACCTTCGGGGCCACCTCACTGGTGCTGGCGGAATACGACATCGCCGACCAGAGCTTTGCCATGAATCAGCGGGCCGCCGAGTTGGCCCGCGAGATGGCGGATCGCTACACCACCCCAGAAAAGCCCCGTTTCGTGGCGGGCTCCATGGGCCCGACCACAAAGTTGCCCACCTTGGGGCATGTCGACTTCGACACCATGAAGGCCTCCTTTGCCGAGCAGGCCGAAGGGCTGCTGGCCGGGAACGTGGATCTGTTGATCGTCGAAACCTGCCAGGATGTTCTCCAGATCAAGGCGGCGCTGCAAGGTATCGAGGCGGCCTTCAGCAAGACCGGCCAACGCCGGCCGCTGATGGTGAGTGTGACGATGGAAGCCACAGGCACCATGTTGGTGGGTTCGGACATCGCCGCGGTGGTGTCGATTCTGGAGCCCTTCCCGATTGATGTGCTCGGGCTGAACTGTGCCACGGGCCCGGAGCAGATGAAGGAACACATCCGCTATCTAAGCGAGTGTAGTCCATTTGTAATTAGCTGTATCCCTAACGCTGGATTGCCAGAGAACATCGGCGGCGTTGCCCACTATCGATTGACGCCAGTGGAGATGAAGATGCAGTTAATGCACTTTGTCGAAGACCTCGGGGTGCAGGTAATCGGTGGCTGCTGCGGCACCACCCCCGAGCACATCCATGCCCTGGCCGAGCTGACGGCCGAACTCAAGCCCGCAGCCAGGGCTGTGCGAACCCCGGAGAACCGGCACGCGCGCCCCTTGCTGCAGGGGGAGCCATCGGCAGCTTCGCTCTACGGCACCACGCCCTACCACCAGGACAACTCATTTCTGATCATCGGCGAGAGGCTCAATGCCAGCGGCAGCAAGAAAGTAAGAGACCTGCTCGCGGAGGAGGATTGGGATGGACTGGTGGGGGTGGCCAGAAGCCAGGTAAAGGAAAACGCCCATGTGCTCGATGTCAATGTCGACTACGTCGGTCGAGATGGCGAACGGGACATGCACGAGCTGGTGAGTCGACTGGTGACCAATGTCAACCTGCCGCTGATGCTCGATTCCACCGAGTGGCAAAAGATGGAGGCGGGTCTGAAGGTGGCTGGCGGCAAGTGCATTCTCAATTCCACCAACTATGAGGATGGCGATGAACGCTTCTTGAAGGTGTTGGAACTGGCGAAAGCCTATGGCGCCGGTGTTGTGATCGGCACCATCGATGAAGAGGGCATGGCCCGCACGGCCGAGCGCAAGTTCGCCATCGCCCAAAGGGCCTATCGGGATGCGGTGGAATACGGCATCCCGGCCCACGAGATCTTCTACGACCCCCTCGCCCTGCCCATCTCCACAGGCATCGAGGAAGACCGCCTCAACGGTGCGGCAACAATCGAAGCGATCCGCCGTATCCGCAGTGACCTACCCGGGGCCCATGTGGTGCTCGGTGTCAGCAATGTGAGCTTCGGACTCTCGCCGGCGGCACGGATTGTGCTGAATTCCGTCTTCCTACATGACTGTTGTGAGGCCGGCATGGATGCCGCCATCATCAGCCCGGCCAAGATCCTGCCCCTCGTCAAGATCAGCAACGAGCACCAGCAGGTCTGCCGGGATCTGATCTACGACCGCAGACGCTTCGAGTCTGACCAACCAGGGGCGATCTGCACCTACGACCCCCTGACGGAGCTCACCACCCTGTTTGAAGGGGTGAGTGCCAAGGAAGCCCGGGCCTCCGGGCCTTCCCTGGCCGACCTGGCCGTAGAAGCACGGCTGAAGCAGCACATCATCGATGGGGAGCGGCTGGGGCTGGACGCATCGCTCGATGAAGCCCTGCACACCTATCCTCCCCTGCAAATCATCAACACCTTCTTGCTTGATGGCATGAAGGTTGTGGGGGAACTGTTTGGTTCTGGCCAGATGCAGCTGCCCTTCGTGCTGCAAAGCGCCGAAACCATGAAAGCGGCCGTCGCCTACCTGGAACCCCATATGGAGATCATCGAAGGGGAGAGTTCGGCCAAGGCAAAATTTCTGATAGCCACGGTCAAGGGGGATGTACACGACATCGGCAAAAATCTAGTTGACATCATTCTCACCAACAACGGCTATGAAGTTATCAACCTAGGCATCAAGCAGAGCTGTGAAGCAATCATCGAAGCCCAGCTCAAGCATCAGGCCGATTGCATCGCGATGAGCGGTCTACTAGTTAAGTCCACTGCCTTCATGAAGGACAATCTGGAGGCTTTTAATCAGGCCAACATCACCGTTCCGGTGATCCTCGGCGGTGCGGCCCTCACGCCTCGCTTTGTACACGGAGATTGCCGGGCTGCCTATCGAGGCCAGGTGGTGTATGGCCGGGATGCCTTTGCCGATCTGCGCTTCATGGATGCCCTGGTAGATGCCAAGGCAGCAGGGGAATGGGATGACCACAGGGGCTTCACCGGTGAAATTCCAGATGGGGTCGGTCTCAGCAGCGCCCCAGACCCGGCCGAGAGCTCCATGCCTGCCCCAGCTGAGGCGAAGCAGGAGCTGGCAGAGGTCGACTCTCCCAGCCCAGCCGAAAACCAGCCCAACGACCAGCGTTCAGCCACGGTGGCAGAGGAGCCAGCCCTGCAGCCACCTTTCTGGGGCAGTCAGATACTGGTGGAAACCCAGATCGATCTCGAAGAGGTCTTCACCTACCTCGATCGCAACGCCCTATTTGCCGGCCAATGGCAGCTCCGCAAGACCCAGCAGCAAAGCCGCGAGAGCTATGGGGCCATGCTGGCTGAGAAGGCTGAACCGGTTCTGCGCCAATGGATGCAGCGCTGCCTGAATGAAAATTTGCTGACGCCCCGGGTGGCCTATGGCTACTTCCCATGCGGCCGCAGCGGCAACGCCGTTGTGGTGTTTGACCCGGCCAACCATGAGCGCCAGCTGGGTCGCTTCGAGCTTCCCCGCCAGCGCTCTGGCAACCGCTACTGCGTTGCAGACTTTTATATGGACCTGGTAGAAGACGCCTCTGGCTCGCCATCGCCAACCGATGTTTTGCCCATGCAGGCAGTAACAATGGGTGAGAAAGCAACCGAATTTGCCCAAGGCCTATTCAAGGCAGATAAGTATACCGACTATCTCTACTTCCATGGCCTTGGCGTCCAGATGGCCGAAGCCCTGGCCGAGTGGGTGCATGCCCGTATCCGCAAGGAGTTGGGCTACCCAGATCCGGCCACGCTGGAGCTGCGCGATGTTCTAGCCCAGCGCTATCGAGGCAGTCGCTACTCCTTCGGCTACCCAGCCTGTCCGAATGTCGCCGACTCGCGTCAGCAGCTCGACTGGCTTGGCGCCAAGCGAATTGGCCTCACGATGGATGAGAGCGACCAGCTTGAGCCGGAACAGAGCACCACCGCCCTGGTGGCCCTGCACAGCCAGGCCCGCTACTTCTCGGCCTGAACCCCAGGCCCGCATGGGCCTGCACCTATCGTGGAGTGCCCCTTGCTGGTTCGCCATGGCCATCGCTGGCCCGGGCGGCGTAGACGCCGCGATCGCTTCAGGCCTCGACCTTGACGGCACCCCGATTCCCGCCGCCATGGTCGAGCTCTACCAGGAGGTCATGGAGCTCGAGAGTCAGCGGGCCCGCAGTGGGGTGAAAAAGTCAATGCGCAACCGAGTTGTCAAGACTGGCTCAAAACACCTCGACCAGGCGAGCCTCGACGCCCGTCTGCAGGCAGCCGGCTGGGATGGTCTGAAGCCGAAGGAAATCGCCTTCTACTACTCCTGAGTGCAACCAGCCCTGAGCGCAACCGCTCCTGAGCTCAAACAGCGAGCGCCCCTAGCTGCACATCTCCTCGAGGGCGTCGATGACCTCCTGCTGGAACTCCTCCAGGTTGGCCGAGTCGCTGAGATCAATGCCCTCACCGGCGGCATTCTGGGTGAGTTCCTGAAAATGGAAGGCCCCTTCGCCATGGGCGAGGAATTCCATGGCGGAGGGTTCACCGCTTTCCTTGTAGGCGTCGCAGAGGGCCAGAAAGGCCGCATCTTCGGGGAATTCCCAGCTCATGAAGGGGGCCGCGCTGAAAAACAGGAGAAACGCGCTCTCCGACCTTTAACGCCTACCCCCCGGAATCCGTCAACCACCAGGTGCCAGTTTGTGCCGGTGTGTTGCCTTTCCAAACTGCCCAAGGGGCCCCTGAAAGGCCCGGCCCAAAGGCCAGATCCCCCAGCCAGACTTGCCATACCCCAATCGTCACCAGGCCAGTGAACCCATCCCCCAGCCCAGACAAGCCTGCTCTCAACGTGTTGGGGGATGCCCTGGTGATTTGTGGCTGTCAGCCGATGACCGGTTGGCATCGGGATGGCTATTGCCGCACCAATGCCTCCGACCTCGGACGCCACAGCGTCTGCTGTGTGGTGACGGAAGCCTTCCTGCGTTACAGCCAGGCCCAGGGCAACGATTTGACCACCCCGGCCCCGGCCTACGACTTTCCTGGGCTTAAGCCTGGAGACCACTGGTGTGTCTGCGCGCCCCGTTGGCTGGAGGCCCATGAAGATGGCATGGCACCGCCGGTGAGACTTGAATCCACCGAGATCTCCACCCTGGAGGTGATTCCCCTGGCCCTGCTGCAGGCAAGCGCCGCCTGAGTCAGCTCACCAGGGGATCGGCTGGCCGTCCCAGGCCCAGAAGTTGCCAGTTTGCTCCGCACCGAGGCTCTCCAGTACGTCGAGGAGCTGGCGTGCCGAGCGCTCGGGACTGAATAGGCGGCCTGGGGGGACACCGGCCTGGAAGGGGGCGGAGAGGGCCGTGGCGGTGGTGCCTGGATGGAGCAGGCTCACGCACCCCTGGGGCCGGCGGCGGCGCCATTCCAGGGCCAGGGTGCGCAACAGCTGGTTCTGGGCTGCCTTGGCTGCCCGGTAGGCGTACCAGCCGCCAAGCTGGTTGTCGCCGATGCTGCCCACCCGGGCCGAGAGACTGGCGAAGTGGAAGGGTTGATCTGGGGGCAAGGCGGCCTCGACCGCCTGGGCCACCAAGAGGGGCGCAAAGGCATTCACCGCAAAACTGCGCTCCAGGGCTTGGCGATTCACCTGGCTGAGTCGTTTCTCCGGCTGCAGGCCCGGCCCATGCAGGATCCCGGCGGTGTGGATGACTAGGCGCAGCGGCTGCCAGGCCTCAAGGCTTGTGGCCAGGCTGGCCAGGCTGGCGTCGTCGCCCAGCTCAAGCGGCAGGTGAACGCTGCCCTGCCGGCGCTCTTGAGCGCCCTGGCGCCAGTCCTGGCGGGAAGCTCCCAAGAGCGTCAGCTGGGGAGCTCGCCGCTCGAGCTCCGCCAGCAGGGCCTGGCCGATGCCACCACAGCCGACCACCAGGGCCGATCCCTGCCAGGAAGACCACGCTCCTGCCGCGCCAGGACCCATGCCAATTACCCCCAAGCTGGAGCGGGCCAGCATGCTTGTCGCATGATGGCAGGGCTATCAGCCCACTGCTTTTGGTTCGATGGGCCTTCGCATTGCCGTACTGGGCCTGGGAGCCTGGGGAGAGACCCTCCTGGAGCGCTGGCAGGCCCAGGGCCACACCGTGGTGGGCTGGTCCAGGCGCACCGGCGGCAGCGCCTCCGACCTGCTGGCCGGTCAAGACTTGGTGGTCTCGGCGGTGGCAATGGCCGGCGTGCTCCCCCTGGCAGCTGAGCTGGCGCCCCACTGGCCTGCGGGCCTGCCCCTGCTGAGCTGCAGCAAGGGTCTGGACCTTCGCCAGCTGGCAACCGCGACCCAGCTCTGGGCAGCGCACCTGGGGGATGCCCCCCTACTGGTTTTGAGCGGTCCGAATCTGGCTACGGAAGTGCGGCAGGGACTGCCGGCTGCATCGGTGCTGGCCTGCAGCGACCCCCAACTGGCCAGTGCGATGCAGCTCCAACTCAGCGACCGTGGCCTGAGGCTCTACACCAATACGGATCCGATCGGCACCGAGGCTGCCGGTGCCCTCAAGAACGTGATGGCCGTGGCTGCGGGCATCTCCGATGGCCTGGCCCTTGGTGCCAATGCCAAGGCCTCCCTGCTCTGCCGCGGGCTGGCGGAGATCGGGGTGGTGCTCGAGGGCCTCGGTGGCCTGACCAGCACCCTCTACGGCCTGGCTGGTCTTGGCGACCTGCTCGCCACGGCCAACAGCAGCTTGAGCCGCAACTACCGCTGCGGCCTGCTCCTGGCTCAGGGCTACAACGAAGAGCAGGCCAATGCCCAGATTGCGGCCACGGTTGAGGGCACCCGCACCGCCAGGGCTGCCCTGCAGCTGGCCGAACGCCATAGCTGGCACCTGCCGATCTGTGAGCAGGTGGTGAGGGTTCTCGATGGGCTCACCACGCCGGCAGAGGCGGTGAGGGCCCTGATGGAGCGGGGCCTGCGGCCCGAAATGGTCGAGCCATGAACACGGCCCTGCCGGCCCTGCTGGTGGAGGCCTTCGCGGCCGGCCCCTGCAGCGGCAATGGGGCCGCCGTAGTGCTGCTCGATCAGCCCCTGGGTGATGGCTGGCTGCAGGGCATTGCCCGCAGCCTTAACCAGTCGGAAACCGCCTTCCTGCTCCAGCAACAGGGGCAGTGGTGCCTGCGCTGGTTTACCCCAACCTGCGAGGTGCCCCTTTGCGGCCATGGAACCCTGGCGGCCCTGCTCGCCCTGGGCCACTGGGGGCTACTCCAACCAGGCCAGCGCTGCCACCTGCTCAGCCGCAGCGGCCCCCTGGAAGCGACCCTCGGCGACTCCGCCTGCACCGGGCAGATCGTCTTGCCCAGTGGGGGGCTGATCCCTGCTGAGGCCTCCAGGGGCCTGGTTGGCCTGCTGGAGGCCCGCTTGGGCGCCGGCCCAGTGGCCTACTGGAGATCAGAGCTGGGCTACCGGGTGGCCCTGCTGCCACCCGGTAGCCCCCTGGAGGCCATGGCAGGCCTGGCTGGGGAGCTGGAGCCCCAGGATCGCGGCGGCCTGATCTTGATGCTCGATTGCGGTGACACGCCCAAAGAACTGCGTCCAACCGTGCTCGGCCAACCGGCCGATTACCAGCTGCGCTTTTTTGCCCCAGGCCTGGGCATTGCCGAGGATGCCGTTACCGGCTCGGCCCATGCGCTGGTGGCACCGTTCTGGCTCAACCATCACGGCCGCAGCTCCGTGGTGGGCTGGCAGTGTTCGCACCGGCCTGGCGGAATGGTCTGCGAATTGGCATCCTCAGGCATGATCCGTCTCAGCGGCACGGGCCATCTTCTGTGGAACGGCACCTTGCATGGGCAAAGCGATGGTTCCGGGGCAGGCTCCTGGGCCTCCCTGCTGGCCGCCGGCTGATGCTGGTGGCGCCGATGGCCCTGGTGGCTGTTGCAGTTGGCTTTGCTGCCCAGGGTCTGGCGCCCCAGCCCTATGGCGCTGCCCACGGGGAGTTGCTCGACGCCCTGATCGACACCCCAGCCCCAGCCGCTGACACCGCCAGCGAAGCGGCCGAGTTGCGGCGGGTGGAGGCCCGCCGGGCCGCGGTGCCAGACCAACAAGCCGCCCCGGGCAAGCTGGGCCTGGTGGAGCCGGAAGCCGGCCCGCCGGTCGATCTGGAGATTCGCGTGGCCCTGCTCAATGCCGGTGCGACCCCCACCCTGTCGGCCAGCGGGGCCTGGCAACTTCTGAATCGACAAGGGATGGTTATGCAGCAGGGAGGTCCTGGAGAGCAGGTTTCCCACCCTGCCCTAGGCAGCTCCGAATCCGAGGCCTGGCTCCAGACCAATGGCTCAGCCCTGCTGGTCAATGGCCAGCCCTATGGCGGCAGGCTGCGCCTGATCCGTGAGCAGGGGGGACTCAGGCTGGTGAACCACCTGGGGTTGGAGATGTACATAGCCGCAGTGGTAGGGGCCGAAATGCCGAGCAGCTGGTCGATGGAGGCCCTGCGGGCCCAGGCAGTGGCCGCTCGCTCCTATGCCCTGGCCCACATGGCCAGGCCAGCAAATCGCCATTGGCACCTGGGCAACACCACTCGCTGGCAGGCCTACAAGGGGCTGGGCCGCAGCAACACCAGAACCCGCTCAGCCACAGCCAGCACCGCCGGCCTGATCCTGAGTTACCAGGGAGGAATTGTCGAAAGCCTCTACGCGGCCAACCGCCAGATCAGCCTGGAAGCCCATGGACACCTGGGGGCCAGCATGAGTCAGCACGGAGCCCAGGATCTTGCCCAGCAGGGCTACCGCTACAACCAGATCCTCGGTCACTACTACCAGGGCGCATCCTTGGCACGCCTCAAGGCCGGTGCGCTCTGAGCTCCTGTGGCGGCGGGCGCTGCAGCGCTCGGCTGAGGCAGAGCTGGCTGGCGCCCTGGTGCCCCTGGCCACCGAGCTGCTGGAGTTGCCGCAGATCGGGCCATTTGTCCTGCGCCGCCTCTTGAGTGCCACGCCCAAGCATCTGCGCCAGGGCGGCCCCAAAGCCAACCCCTTCCTGCCCTGGGAAGGGGCTCTGGAGGTGGACCGGCTCGGCTCAGGCCATGTGGTGCTGCTCAACAAGTACCCGGTGCAACCTGGCCACCTGTTGCTGATAACCCAGGACTGGCAGCCCCAGTCGGGCTGGATCAGGCCAGAGGACTGGCAGGCCGTGGGCCATCTGGCAAGGGATACGGCCGGGCTGTGGTTCTTCAACAGTTCTGCCCCAGCTGGGGCAAGCCAGCCCCACCGCCATCTGCAGTTGCTGCCCAGGCGGGCAGGGGAGGCGAGCTGCCCCCTGGCGGCCCTGTGTGAAGCCCAGCTGCAGCAGTGGCAGTGGCAGTGGCCATGGGCCTATCGAATCAGCAGGCGCCATGACCCGACTGGCTGCAGCGATCTGCCTGACCTCTACCGGCACCATGCTGAGCAATTGGGCTTGGGTTCGCCCCAGCAGGATTGCCAGCCCCTGCATCCCTACAACCTGCTGTTCGATGACCGTTGGTTGTTGACGGTGCGGCGCAGCCGCGAACACTGCGCCGGCTTCAGCATCAACGCCCTGGCCTTTGCGGGATACCTGCTGGCCACGGAAAAATCCGATCTCAGCTGGCTAGAGCAGCAGGGTCCCTGGCAACTGCTGCAGGCGGTCGCCAGTCCAGCAACTGGGTAGATCTGGGGAGCATTCCGTAATTCCACGGTTGCAGCAGGGGCAGAGGTTGGGGCTGTTTGGAAAGGAAGGGGTCCACTCCCCTGCCTGATGCCCCACTATTTCGATGTCCGACAAGTCCAGAGCCACCGCCGCACCAACAGCTGCCCAAAAGAGCCAGGCTCACCTCCAGCGCAACCAAAGGGTCGACCAATACCGCACTTTGGTCACTCCCATTGCGGTGCACTACGGCCGCCGCTGCCCCGAACCGATCGAAGATCTGATCCAGGTTGGTCTGCTGGGTCTGCTGCGGGCCGCCGAACTCTTTGACGCCCAGACCCAAACTCCCTTCGAGGCCTTTGCCAGACCCCACATTCGCGGAGCAATCCTCCACTACCTCAGGGATTCCGCCCTAGCCGTGCGCTTGCCACGCCGTCAGATGGAGCTCCACGACAAACTGCGTCAGGTGCAGGCGAACTGGCACAAAAACCATGGCCAAGAGGCCAGCTCGGAGGATCTGCGCAGGGCCCTAGACCTCAGCATCCCCCAGTGGCAAGAGCTGCAGAGGGGTAAGGCCATGGCTCGGCCGATCGGTCTGGCAGATGGGGTGATCGACGCCTGGGCCGAACAGGCTGTCGATCGAGAAGCCGGGCCAGCTCAACAGCCTGGCGAGGATGGGGAGGGGGAATATCAGTTGAGACTGAAGCGTCAGTGGGCCCGTCTTGAGCCCGACCTTCGCCAGGTGGTCGACAAAGTGGTGCTATCTGGGTGGACTTACCGGCGCACCGCAGCCCTGCTGAAGGTGAGTCCCATGACCGTGCAGAGGCGGCTCAAGCGCGGGCTGGCTGAGCTGCGGCAAGGGCTGGGCCGTTCGGCCAATCCCCCTATCAGCAGCCAGCTCAGAAGCCCGATCAGCTGCCCGAGCTGCCGCCATCGCGAACAATCTGCTGCTCCAGCGTGCTGATCGCCGCGTTTACAGCGGCCAACTGACGTTCGACCCCGTCGCGCCAAAACTGAAGCATGCGCAGTTTGCGCTGCTGGTGCCGGCGCCAGTTGTCGTGGCCGCCTTCGTCGCCAACTGGGCAGCAGCCAAAGGGGGGAAACATGAGAAAGTGGATCAAAGCCCAATGGTTCTAGCGAGCCAGAGCGGTGAGCCGAGTGCCGTGTTTCCCCCCCAGAAATGGCCATGAAACAGCCCTCGCTTGACCATTGCTTCAAGCTCTGCAGCCCCCACCAAATTCACGCCAAGGCCAAATCCCTCGACAAGCCCCACCTGCTTCTTCATTTGAGATCAGTCGACTGCCGCTCCCCAATGGGCCCCCTGCCCCTGCTGCTTGCCCTGGCCTTCGGCATGGGTGGCATCGGCTTGGAGGCGCGCCCGGCAGCTGCCTATGTGGCCCTGATGGCCGGCCAGAAAGCCCAGCCCCTCAATGGCACCTTCAACAAGGTGCCCGTTCTCCATTCCAACCAACCGGAGGAGGTTGAAGGAGCCGGCATTTTGATCAACACCGCCCCTGGCTACGCCTATGCGGCCGAAACCGGCCAACCCCTACGCAACGCCCAATACACCTTCAACGGCGAATTTGGGGTGCACATGCACCACAAATACTTTCCACCTAATCGAGGCCAGCTCTCCCGCTCATCCCGCCGGCCTGAACTCACCCTGGCATTGATTCTGATCAATCCAGGTGGGCGCGCGGTCCATATCCGATTTGAGAATGGAGCTGTGCGTAACAGCTTTGAAGCCCCCTATCTCCAGGAACACAAGATGGGGGTCAGGCCGCTTGGGCCCAGGCCCTGGAATACGGGCCCTGGTGATGCAACCGCCATCCAGGTGCTGCGGGGCAGGCTTGATCCGAAACTGGCCGATGAAATCACTATTCCAGCCCGCAGTCGCCTTGTTCTGTTTCAAACCCAGCTTCCCGCCCTGGGTATAGCCAATGCCCTGCTCAAGGGACGCAGTGACGGCCCCTTCCAGATGGCGGTGGTGGCGGCCAAGCAAGCCAGCAGCGATTGGGATCTGCTAGCGGTCTTGGACCAGGGAAGGCTGGCCCCGGGTAGGGTTTACCTCAACCGCATCGCTGACATCAACGGGCGTCGAGTTTTTTCCCGGGTTGGTGGCGTGGCGATTGGGGATGGGTACCAGGCAAGCCTCACCCATGATTTGGATGCCAATGGCGCCCTGCATGTGCCCCTAACAAGCACCATTCGCCATAACTTCGGCACCCGTGAAGTGCAGGTCAATCCCTTGGCCAGCCGCATGGTCGATTCCTCCCTAGACAATGTCGGCACCTACGGAGTGCGATTTGACGTGGACCTCAATCTCAAGGGTTCAGGTCCCCACGAGTTGGTGCTGAGCCACCCGGTAGCCAGTGGCACTTCAAAACCCTTCACGGCCTTTCGTGGCTCCCTGCAGATCCGCTCGGAGGAGGGCCTCCAGGAAGTCCATGTGGGAATGCGTTCAGGCCAGAGCCTTTCGCTCGCACAGTTAAATCTGCGCGCTGGTCAACCGAACCCGGTGCGAATCAGCCTTGTTTATCCGGCCGACGCAACCCCAGGCCATCTGTTGAGCATTCTGCCGGCAAGTCAACTTGCAATATTCCAGGCGCGGGAGCGCCAAATAGAGCTGGCACGTAACGCCGCAGGATCTACCCCAGCCGCCGCGCCCATCAGCCCACCTGAGTTGATGGAAGCTGACGGGCAGCTGGCACCCATCGAATTCCCACCTGTGGCGCCCCTTACCCCGGTGCCACCGCTGATTCCCCCCCTGACCCCACCGCCCAGTTACCGCGGGAGTCAGCCCAGCCCCATGGGCCAATCTCTCTACGATCGGTATCAACAGGCGCTGGAAGCACAGCAGCAAATGTTGCGCGGCCTGATGGGCCGTTAGGGATGGCTCCAACCCATGAATCGCAGCGGCGCCGCTTCAGCCTGGAGCTTCCGGTAGAACTGCTCGGCAAGATTGACGCGTTAAAAGCAGAATGGGGATTGCGCAGCCGCGGAGACATTGTTGAAAGGCTGTTGCATGAACTATTTACAGATACATCAGTAGCTGAGCAAGCA
>ERZ887851.3067-NODE-3067-length-12460-cov-5.442563_pt1 | contig 12460 bp, 12 predicted proteins | sample MGYA00521100_ERZ887851 | MGnify/ENA primary metagenome ERZ887851 (study PRJEB32303, sample SAMEA104408602) | aquatic metagenome | biome: Brackish water; feature: Pelagic; material: water | place: Baltic Sea | collected 2014-06-06T16:11:00 | depth 11,444 m ...
GCACATCACCACTGCCGAGAGCGATGGCGCTGTCTTCGGTCGTCACACCAAATCGCCGCTCAGCGACGGGTGATGGCGCGGCTGTCGTCATCTCATCCGCCGAAATCAGTCGCTGCTCACTACGGCGATCAGATCACCCTCATGGATCACGTCGCCGGGTGCCACAGCAAGTTCTATGATGCGTCCGTCGATTTCGGAGTTAACCGGAATTTCCATTTTCATCGACTCCAGCAGCACCACGGTGTCTCCTGCGCGTACCACCGCGCCTACCGGAACAACGATGGAATGAACCTGGGCGACCATCTCTGCTCGGATCTCACTTCGTTGCACGGCCATGGTTAAGAGTTGGGGCGCTTTCCGTGGTTTGCGCCCTTCTTCTTGCGATCACGCTTCTTGCGTCCGCGCTTGCTCATGCCCATCTCCTCAATGTTCAATGCCACACCGCACGCTGCGTGTAACGGTGCACATCGTGACACATGAGCCATGGCCGTCCGCCAGGTGCTCGAATCAGGACTGAAAAAGTCAGGGCCGGTAGGTAATGCGAATGCTGGTGATCTGAGTTCGGATGGTGACCCGCAGGGACTCCGGTGCACCATGGCACGCCGAGGCACGCTGCACCAGAGCCTTGACCCGCTGCTCTACGGCGTATTGGTGCAGGCACGGTGGGCACTGCTCGAGGTGGCCAAGAATGCGCTCAGCCACCCGTGCGTCAAGTTCCCCGTCAAGGTAGGGATACACAGCGGCAGCGGCTTCTGAGCACTGTGAACCTGGGGATCCATGTGTGCCATCGCAGGTGGTCACGACCCATCACCATCGAATCCTTGCTCGCGCGCGTACACCTGAAGCATCCCGCGCAGTAATTTGCGCCCCCTGTGCAACCGCGACATCACGGTTCCCACCGGGGTGTCCATGATGGACGCGATCTCCTTGTAGGAGAACCCCTCCACATCTGCCAGGTACACCGCCATGCGGAACTCGGGAGCTATGGATGCCATCGCGTCAATCACCGCATCGTCGGTGATGAGATCGAGCGCCTCCGCCTCGGCCGAACGCAACTCCCCGGTGCTGTAGGCCTGTGTGTGAGCCATCTGCCAGTCATCGAGATCGTCGGTGGGCGCCCAAAACGGCTCGCGCTGCTTCTTGCGGTAGGTATTGATGTAGGTGTTGGTCAAAATCCGAAACAACCAGGCCTTTAGGTTCGTACCCGCGGTGAACGTGTGGAACTTTGAAAAGGCTTTCACGTACGTTTCTTGGGTGACGTCCTCGGCATCGGCTGGATTTCGCGTCATGCGCAAAGCCGCGGAGTAAAGCGTGTCCAGATAAGGCAGCGCATCGCGCTCGAACCGGGCGGCGCGCTGCTCCTCGGTCTCGACGTCGGTGATCGAATCGGTAGGGGCCATCTCTACAGAGGCTAACCCCTGCCCAGCATCAGCCTGCTTGTGCACGTCGCCGCCGCTCACTGCGTGACCGCTGAGGCGAGACAAATCGGCAGGTACCACGAACGTTGCGGCTGGCACTTTCGTCGCCACCGCGCAGCTGTCCCCGGCACAATTCACAAACCTGTGCAACAACCTTGATGAACGATCTATTCCGGTGGCGCGCTGCGAATGAGATCCACGGTGTTGTTCGCCACCTGATTCACCGCCCTTGTCACTGGATGGGCAGCCCACAGGCCGGGTTGGGCATGAGCGGTTGACTCCACCACATCGGTGAGTAAATCAGCCATCGGCGGCTGCGGGTCTAGCCACGGGTCCCTGAGGTTACCCGGCACCGCCACCGGCATCCGATGGTGAATGGCAGTGAGGTCTCCGGTCGCGGGCATGGTCAAGATCGTGCATGTTCGAATCCAGGCACCCAGTCCTGCAGGATCGGGTACCGCCGGATTGCGCCAGTCCTCGTACAAGCCGGCTAAGCCGACCGGATCTGAGGTTGCCGCCGGGTGAATGTAAAAGGGTTGCTTGCGTTGACCCGGTCCGGTGACCGCCTGCCACTCATAGAAGCCGTCCACTGGAATCAAGCATCGCCGACGTGCGAAGGCAGCCCGAAACGATGGTTTCTCTGCCACCGTCTCGCTGCGGGCATTGATCAGCCTAGATGCGATCGAAGGGTCTTTGGCCCACGAGGGAATCAAACCCCAGCGCGCCACCTCAAGGTGGCGAACCCGATCCCGTTCGCTCACCATGAAGACCGCCTGGGTGGGTGCCGTGTTGTAGTTAGCGGGAAGCGATGCCGGCGCGTTGCCCGGTGTTGACCTGGGCAGGTCGAAAACGCTGGTGAGGGTCGCGAGATCGTTGCGAGCCACGAATCTTCCGCACATGGTCACCAGGGTGCCCCATCGAGCCCACTAGTCTTATGACAATGGTCCAAAACGCGCATTCCTCCTCCGACTCATGGCCGGCGCCCGTTGCGTTGGGACCCGTACATGCCCGCGTCGTGCTACCCGGTTCGAAATCGGTGACAAATCGTGCGCTGGTCCTGGCTGCGCTAGCCGATGGGCCTGCCACGATTCGTGGTGCGTTGATGGCCCGCGACTCAGTTCTCATGGTGACCGCCCTCACCCAACTGGGTACCCGGATCGAACAGATCAGCCAAGACCCGCAGACACTCAATGCCGACCTTCGTGTGATCCCAGCGTCTATCCAACAACGAAAGGATGCTTCGTCGCTGCCGACCAGTGCAGCCATCAACATCGATGTCGGTCTTGCCGGAACCATCATGCGATTTCTCCCGGCCGCTGCCGCGTTGCACGCGGGCACGATCAGCATGGACGGCGACCCACGGTCTCGACAACGCCCACTTGGCCCCATGCTCAGCGCACTCACCCAGATCGGAGTCGATATTGATTCCGCCAATGGCTGCCTGCCGCTAACAATCCATGGCCGCGCACACGTGCCCGGCGGAGCAGCCACGATCGACGCATCGTCCTCCAGCCAGTTCGTTACCGGTCTGTTGCTCAGTGCTGCGCGTTTCGATCAGGGCCTTCAACTCACCCATTCCGGCAGCCACCTGCCCAGTCGTCCACACATTGACATGACCCTGCACATGCTTGCCGAGCACAGCGTTTCCGTTCTCGAATCCGGACCGACCCGGGCACCCACCTGGCAGGTGCTGCCCGGCCCCATCAAGGCGATTGATCGCACCATTGAGCCTGACCTTTCCAATGCAGCTGCGTTCCTGGCCGCCGCAATGGTCACCGGCGGAGAGATCACGATCGCCGACTGGCCAACGCAGACCACCCAGGCAGGAGATGCGCTGCGAGACCTGCTGTCCCGAATGGGAGCTACGGTCACGCGTCTAGGCACTGATCTTCACCTCCAAGGCCCACGCACTATTCGCGCTCTGGATGCAGATCTGGGCGAGGTGGGTGAACTGGCACCTGTCCTCGCGGCCCTGTGCGCATTGGCCGAAGGACCATCGCGACTGCACGGCATCGGTCATCTGCGCGGCCACGAAACAGATCGCATCGCCGCACTGATCGACCTGATCACAACTCTCGGCGGGGATGCGCGAGAGCTTTCCGACGGTCTTCAAATTCAGCCTCGCCCGCTTCACGGCACCGTAGTGGACTCCTATCAGGACCACCGAATGGCAACTGCAGCAGCAGTTTTGGGCCTACAGGTTCCGGGAATTGAAATCATCAATATTGCTACCACAGCCAAGACACTGCCGGACTTTCCCCGAATGTGGAACACGATGCTTGCCGCTCGGCCCGGATGAGCAGAACCGCATCGGATCGCTGGGACGAAGACGATGTCCCCGTGCGCCCGGGACGACGCAAGTCCCGACCACGGTCCAAGGAGCGCCCAGAGCACGCCACAGCACTACACGCAACAGTCGTGACGGTCGATCGGGGTCGGTTCGGCGTGATCACCGACGATGGTCGCCCCCTGTCGGCAATTAAGGCCCGCGAGCTCGGCCGCAAAGGTGTCGTGGTGGGCGACTCGGTGTGGCTGGTGGGCGATACCTCCGATGACCAAGATGCCCTGTCTCGGATTGTTCGACTCGACCCACGGCGCACTGTTTTACGTCGCAGCGCAGACGACGTAGATGCCGTGGAACGCATCATCGTCGCCAATGCAGATCAACTCGGCATCGTGACGTCAATCAAGGATCCACTCGCACGACCTCGGCTTATTGACCGAGCTCTCATCGCCGCATACGCGGCTGGGATTTCTCCACTGCTGATCGTGACGAAGACCGACCTGGCCAGCCCCGCGGAACTGTTAACCGCCTACCAATCCCTTGATGTTCCCTACGTGGCCATTGCTCGCGATGACGAGACGAAAAACCACGATGTGCGGGGACTGGCTCGCCTTCACGATCTTCTGCACAATCAAGTAACCGTTTTGGTTGGGCCATCCGGAGTCGGTAAATCAACCCTGGTCAACGCCCTTGTACCCGCGGCGCATCGAGCCACGGGCAACGTCAACCAGGTCACCGGCCGTGGTCGACACACCTCTACGTCTGCACTCGCCCTACCGCTGGACGGCAGCGGCTGGATTATTGACACACCCGGGGTTCGCTCGTTTGGCTTGGCCCACGTGGACATCAACGAAATCGTGTCTAGCTTCGACGACCTCGCGCCAGGAATCAAAAGCTGCCCCCGCGGATGTAGCCACGATGAAGCGGACTGCGGTCTTGATACTTTCGTTGCTGGTGACCCGTCGCTTACCGCGAGGCTAGATTCGCTGAGACGGCTGTTGTTGACGCGCTCGATTAGCCCCGAGGAGCTGACATAGCCTGGTCGGCAACTCCCTGCCAGACCTGCTCACTCCCGGTGTGACCGGTGCGAACCGTCCACCCTGCAGCAAGGATCGCAACCGTGACAACCACTACGGCGAGGATGGACGTGCCCAGCGACCGCGATCCACTGGATCGGCGATCAATAAGCCACAGCGCGATGACCGCGATGGTTAATGCAGCAGAAAAAAACGGCAGTAGATTTCCCGCGTTGTGGTGGTCCTCGCTAACCCCAACGGAGAGGGCGAGTTCTGGACCCGTCAAGCGAGAAGCGACGCTGCCCAGCAGCCCCGCGACCGCGACAGCAGCAATCGCCGGCCCGAACCGCACCGACACCCGTGCCGACACCGCCATGACGATGGCCGCTACCGCTGTGAGGGGAACCAGCACCACCGCCGAATGCACGACGAGAACGTGGGTGGGCAATCCGAAGATAAAGTCGGGCACAATGCATACCGTACGCGACGCTTCGCTACCGTGCAGCCATGTCTGAAACAGGCTCGACGCGAGCCGATCTCGACCTTGCCCTGTCCCTCGCTGATGAAGCAGATGCAATCACCATGGCCCACTTTCGCTCTCGCACCCTGCAGGTGCAGACCAAGGCCGATGACACGCCGATGACCGAGGCAGATCGTGAAGTTGAAGAACATATCCGCAGCGTTTTGGGCCAGCAGCGCCCCAATGACTACGTGGTGGGTGAAGAACTCGGCGGTGACCCAGGTACCGGACGGCGATGGATCATCGATCCGATCGACGGAACTAAGAACTACGTCCGCGGCGTCCCGGTGTGGGCGACGCTGATCGCCCTGACCGTCGATGAGGACATCGCTGTCGGCGTCGTTTCAGCTCCGGCACTGGGTCGGCGATGGTGGGCCGCACTAAATCAGGGCGCCTGGTCCAAAGGCCCCGAAGACAGCGAGAACCGTCGGTTAGCGGTAAGCACCATCGAACACATCACAGATGCGTCCCTGAGCGTGAGCGATGACGTGGGCTGGCCACCGGAAGCCTGGGCCGCACTCACCGCTTCGGTGTGGCGATTTCGCGCATACGGAGACTTCTGGTCACATCTCCTCGTGGCTGAGGGGGCCGTCGATATCGCCGCCGAGCCCGAACTCAAGCTGTGGGATTTTGCCGCTCTGGTGCCCATCGTGAACGAGGCTGGGGGAAAAATAACGGGTTTCGACGGCGCCTACCCCGCGAACAGCGCTCTCACCACCAACGGCCGCCTCCACGACCGGGTCCTGTCCCTCATGTGGCGCGGCTAGTCAACGCCACGTCCAAACCGCCACATCCAAACCGCTGCGTTGACCTCTACATCGAAGGTCACAAAGTGGTGGTGAACGTGCCTTTTTTGTCTTCTTCCTAGACAACCCCTCCCCTGACCTATCACGATAGATGCAAGAGCAACACCCCTGCATTATTGGAGGCCGGTCATGTTGATCTCACACATTCTTAATTCCAAAGGTTCCACGGTGATCACCGTTGCGCCAGACGATCTCGTTGTCACGCTGCTCAATGTTCTCGCTGAACACCACATAGGGGCCGTTGTCGTGTCCCATGACGGCACTCATGTTGATGGCATCGTGTCCGAGCGCGATGTCGTTCGGGCCATGGCCGCCGATCCCGATGCGGGCACCAGCGGCGGCGTCCGCCCCAAACCGATTTCAGCGATCATGACCGTAGATGTTGCTGTCGCGACGCCGGACACCCACGTTGATGATGTGATGGCATTGATGACCGAGCAGCGGGTGCGCCATGTGCCCGTGGTCGCCGATGGTGCACTGCTGGGCATCGTCAGCATCGGCGACATCGTGAAAGCGCGACTGTCGCTGCTGGAAGACGAAAAGAATGCCTTACTCGACTATGTCAATCGCGGCGGCTAACGACGAGAGGTACTCCCCCGCGCGGGCGAATCGTCACCAGCGGTTCCGGTTGTGGCGCGTGACTTCTGGTCGGAGTCGTCCAGGTGACGCGGCGCGCCAGACCGGCCAGCAGTAGCACTCCCTCGACGTAGGCAAATTCCCGACCGATGCACATTCGAGGCCCGGCCCCAAACGGCCAGAAGTGTTGCGCCCCAGCGCCTGCTCGCGTATCGACGTTGAAGAATCGCTCCGGGCAGAACTCATTCGGCTGCGACCAGACGGCCGGATCTCGATGTACCAGGTACGGACTGGTCACGATCAAGGCTCCCGCCGGAATTGATCGGCCCGCCAGAACATCATCTGCTAGTGCCCGTCGCGTAATCAACCAGGCCGGAGGGTAAAGCCGCATCGCCTCGTCAAAGACCGCGCGGGTGTAGGGCAGACGGGCGAGGGATTCCATCGACATCGGTTCAGCACCGAGCAGCTCATCGGCCTCGGCCCGCAATCGATCTTGCACATCCTGGTGGGTGGCCGTCAGCCACATCACCCAGGCCAGCGCGCTGGCCACTGTTTCATGACCGGCCACGATAAAGGTGACGATCTGGTTACGGATCTCCAGTGGAGCAAGCTGGTCACCCTGGTCATCTTCAGCCAGCAGCAGATCCAACATGTCACCCTGTGCGCTTTTTGAATCCGCGCGTCCCTGCAAGATTGCACCGACAGCCTCATCCAATTCCGCCACCGCGGTGCGCAACCTTCGGTTGCCCGGTGTTGGCATCCACGCTGGCGGACTAATCGGCACTCTGGCTCGAGCCACGACCACGTCGAGGGCTCGAAGGGTTGCGCGCGATAAACGATCGGCGGCGGCGGTCAGGTCCGTTCCAAAGAGTGAGGCGCCCACAATTTCCAGTGTTGAGCGCATGAGGACCTCATCGAGGTCAACGATCCCGCCATCCGTGGGCAGGCTCTGCCACACGGGCTGCAAGCGGTCCAGCGCATCAACGACGTGTCCGACCACCGCGTTGACCGCGCCGGTGTGAAAGGCCGGTTGAACCAGTCGGCGCTGCCGCCGCCACACGTCAGCATCACTGGTGAGCAATCCGGTCCCGGTGATCAAGGATAGCGCGGAATACTGGATGGTGTTTTTGCTATAGGCACGCGGAGACGACATGAGCACATGCCGTGCTGCAGCCGCATCACTGACCAGGTAGGTCGGTGGCCGCGGAATCGGGAACTGCACAATCGGACCGTACGTGTCGGTCATATTAACCAGGTACTGCAGCGGGTTTGCCCTAATTCGACCTAGATCCCGAAGCATGCCGAGTCCGGTTGGCCCGGGCGCGGTGGCTGGAGTACCGAGGAAGGATTGTTGCGGAAAATCCCGCTGACGGATTGACGCGCTGCGACCAGAGGTTGTTTCGTCAACCACGGTTGGGCCCATGGGACACAATGGCCCGCGCGACCATCAACGCTCCCAGGTGTGAGTAGGCCTGCGGATGATTGCCCAACCCTTGCCCGGTGGCAGGCTCCACCTGCTCGGGCAAAAGATTCGTCTTACCAGAAGCACTGTTCATCGCCGCCAGCATCTGACGCGCATTGTCGATCTGACCCACCCGCACGTATGCGGCCGCCAGCCACGCGCCGCAAATATGCATGGCCCCCTCACCGCCGGGAAGTCCATCGTCATAGCGGTATCTGTACACGCCACCTGAGCGTCGAAGTTGAGACTCAATGAATGCGATTGTACCGAGGATTCTCTCAGTTGACGCCGGGTAGCCCTCGGCAATCCCTTGCAGCACAGCCGCATCTGCTTCTCTTCTGTCATACGCACAAACATAGGAGTCGAGTTCTACATCGAAGCCGTTTCGTTCGATGTCAGCAACGAGCGCGTCAGAAAGTTCTTGCCATTCTGGCACTGACCGTCCCCGAGCCTGGGCAATGCGGATACCACGGTCAATGGCCAGCCAACACATCATGCGCGAGTGCACATGGTGGCGAGGATAATCACGAATTTCCCAGATTCCATGGTCTGGCTCTTGCCACCGATGCGTCACCGCTTCAACGCAATCAAGAACCAACTGCCACTCGTCATCTGTCACGTAGCCACGCCTTGCGCTGAGTTCGTCAATGAGTGCCACGACCGGCCCAAATACATCGAGTTGTACCTGTCCCTGGGCAGCATTGCCGACGCGAACCGGGCGGCTCCCGGCATATCCCGGTAGGTGATCAAGCACGGCTTCTGGGCCCAACTGCGTTCCATAGACGGTGTAGAGCGGGTGGAGCCGCTCTGGGCTCGACGAGGCTGCCACAACGCCGTGCAGCCATTCAATAAATGCCTCGGCTTCATCGGTAGATCCGGCATCCACGAGTGCGCGCGCCGTCAGCGCCGCGTCGCGAACCCACACATAGCGGTAGTCCCAGTTGCGAATGCCACCTATTCCCTCGGGCAAACTGGTGGTGGCCGCAGCCAAGATTCCACCCGTTGCGGCGAAGCACAACGCCTTAAGGGTGAGTGCGGATCGCTCCTCCCAATCTGGATCAACACCGGGCAACACCAGGTTTGCGGCCCACCGCTGCCACGATTCCGCAACCAGGGGTTGCCGCGCCGCAGCATCGTCGTCGGCTAAGTCATCGCACCCGTAGCGCAATTCAAGCCATACGTCGGCTTCAGACGCATCGACAACAGCGGTTGCCACCTGGCCGCCAAACTCGTCGGTAATTGTCCAGTCAACCCCGGGTGCGCGCAGGCAGATGCCATCAGAGGCCCCCTGCACGACTATCCCGTCTGGCTCCGCACGCAGCGAGACGGGCACGGCACTAAATTGCGGGCGAGGCGCAAACACCACCCGGACTGGTGTTCGACCAGTTATGACGCGCACCAGCCGCACCGAGCAGGTCGGCGACTCTGGCAGGTGAGGGCCGCCCTCGAGATAGTCGGTGACCGAAACCCCGGCCCACCGCGTGCGAGCCATCATGGTGCCCGGCACATAGGCGGTAGACAGTGGCGGCTGACCATCCAGGGAAGAAACGGAGAAGAAGCCCGAGGTGTTGTCGCCGAGCAGCGCTGCGAACAGGGCGGGTGAATCCGGGTCCGGCGCGCACATCCAGTCGATGGATCCCCGATCCGATAGCAGTGCCGCGGTGCGGCCATCAGCGAGCAGGGTGTAATCCTCAATCGGGTGCGCATGGCCACCGAGAAGCCAGCGCTGGCGTTCAGCCAACAGCTCAGCCAAGAGCTCCGCGACCGCTTGCGGGTCGGCTACCCGCATCGTGGCCAGCGTGTCGCCAGGCCCCACTTTGACGCCCAGGTCTGGTCCAGCCAGTGCAGCGAAAGCACTTTCGTCGGTGACGTCGTCGCCGATGAAGAGAACAGCGCTCACACCGAGTCGATGACGCAATAGATTAACCGCATCGGCCTTATTGGAATGAACCACGCTCAACTCGATCACACGCTTGCCATGGCGAATGAGAAGGCCGGGCATTTCTTCAGCCCGAGCGACCACCCGCTGCAACAGTGCATCACCAGCCGCTTCATTCATGCGTCGAACGTGGACAGCAACGCTGGCCGGCTTCGTCTCCAGGTGCGCCCCGTCAGCATCTTCGATGATATGCCGTGCGACGTCTGCCGCCGCTGCCAATAATCGGTCCTGGTCTGGGTCGAGATCGCGAGCGAAGTCCAGGTCGAATTCTGACCCGTGACTGCCCACCAGGTGAATCTCTGCTGGTAAGCGAGATAGCGCTGCCAGGTCTCGAAGCGCACGGCCGGAGACAACCGCAGCCGTAGTGCTGGGCAGTTGTGATAACGCGCGTAGACCGTTGATTGCCTGGTCGAGCGGGAAGGCTTTGGCCGGGTCGTCAACCAGCGGAGCCAACGTGCCGTCATAATCACAGCACACCAGTAGATTCGGTGTTCGGGCTAGATGGCGAAGGACAGACACGTTCATCAACCTAACTCTGCCACCATCTCGCCAGCATCAACTTGGTCGCCCGACACCGCGTGAGTTGCCAAAACGGTACCCGCCGTGATTGCCGTGACCACCGACTCCATCTTCATCGCCTCAATCACCGCCAACCGGTCGCCGATGGCGACCTCGTCACCGGTGGCGCAGAGCATGGTGATGACGCCAGGAACGCTCGCACCAACCTGGCGAGGATTTGCCGCATCGACGCGAGGTCGAGCTACACGTGTACCGGTGACAGAAGTATCAAGTACGCGTAGCGCCCAAGGTTGCCCATTGGCCCACAGGTGAACCCGACGGTAACCGGTGTCGTCCACATCGCCGATCACATCAAGCTCGACAAACCACGTTTGCCCCTCAGATACTTCAATGCGCTCCACCACACCAGTTTTCAGGCCGTAGAGGAATGGCAGTGTGGGCAACACCGACACGTCGCCGTAGGTTTCTTCCGACACCACGAGACCGGCTGCCTCGGTGGGCAGCATTAACCGTGACAGTGCTCGCCGTCGGGCCACAGCATCGGTGCCGGCGCGCGACAGCAGTGACAGGTCTTCAGGATCGACAGTGGGCGCTGCCGGTAGTGGTCGCGCCCTGGTCACCGCCGAGGTGAACGGCTCAACGAAGCCACCTGCTGGTGTACCGAGTTGACCGTGTAGGTAGGCCACGACCGAGGCTGGCAGGTCGTAGCGCTGGCCGTCAGCGAGCAACTCCTCCTGCGAGACGCCCGAGGTCACCATCCACAGGGCAAGATCGCCCACGACCTTCGATGACGGCGTGACCTTAACTGGCCGACCCAGCACGATGTTGGCTTCGGCATAGGCATCCAAGACTTCGCCAAAACGCTCGCCGAGGCCCATGGCCTCAGCCTGGGCACGCAGATTCGATAACTGGCCACCGGGAATTTCGTGGCGATAGACACGCGTCGACGGTGATCGCTGACCTGCCTCAAAGGGTTGGTACGTATCTCGGATTGCATCCCAGTAGGGCTCCAGAGCCAGCACACGCGGTAGGTCCAACCCGGTGTCTCGGTCGGTGTGCGCCAGTGCGGCGACGAGGGCTCCCATGCTGGGTTGACTACCACCGGAAGCCAGCGGACCGCTCGCGCAATCTAGGCCATCGACCCCGGCGCCCGCGGCCGCGAGATAGGTGGCCATCTGCCCGCCTGCGGTGTCATGGGAATGCAATCGGACGGGAACATCGAAGCGCTCACGCAGTGCGGTGATGAGAACACGAGCAGCGGGAGCCCGCAAGAGGCCGGCCATATCCTTAATCACCAGACCATGCACTCCGGCAGCCACGAGAGCATCAGCCACTCGCAGGTAATAATCCAACGTGTAGGTAGTTTCGCGTGGGTCAACAACATCGCCGGTGTAGCAGATCGCACCCTCAGCGAAAGCCCCTGCATCGCGGATTGTGAAAATCACATCGCGCATCTGATTCACATCGTTGAGAGCATCGAATACTCGCAAAATATCAATACCGGTCGCTACGGCTTCGGTTACGAATTCAGCGATAACCTCCCGCGGATAAGGGGCGTAGCCCAACAGGTTTCGACCGCGAACCAACATTTGTAGGGCCACATGTGGCGCTGCTACACGAAGTTGCTCCAGCCGATTCCAGGGGTCCTCGCGCAAAAACCGAAGAGACACATCGAAGGTTGCTCCACCCCAGCATTCCAACGAAACCAATTCGGGCAGCAGGCCGGCCGTGGCCCGCGCACCCGCCACAAGGTCAATGGTGCGCAACCGTGTGGCCAGAAGCGACTGATGTGCATCTCGCAGCGTGGTGTCGGTGATCGGCACTGCCGCTCGTCCGCGGAGCCAACGTGCCAGACCTTCGGGGCCATCACTGCGGAGAAGATCCTTGGTGCCCAAAAAGGTGGTGTCGCTCGGCACGACT
>ERZ887851.3068-NODE-3068-length-12459-cov-9.150919_pt1 | contig 12459 bp, 6 predicted proteins | sample MGYA00521100_ERZ887851 | MGnify/ENA primary metagenome ERZ887851 (study PRJEB32303, sample SAMEA104408602) | aquatic metagenome | biome: Brackish water; feature: Pelagic; material: water | place: Baltic Sea | collected 2014-06-06T16:11:00 | depth 11,444 m ...
TTGGCTTTTCTAAATAAAAATGCAAAACAAAATAACATAAGCTTCAGCAGACAGAACAGAGTTTTAAAGAAAAATTATTAAGGAGACTTAAAGAAAAAAAGGAAAAAGATAATAATAGAAAGCAGCGCTCTAACAACATCTAATTTATAATCTATAGGGTTTTCAACGAACGAGATTTTTTTTTAAAAAATTTGGATTCTTCACCATGCACGAAATAAAAATTTTATTTAAATATCAATCTTGAAATTTTATTTCTTCCAGAAGCAAAAGCCAAGGTATCATTTACAAATTCAATAGCATAAAAACCTTCATCAGACAATTCTATCCAAGAATCACCTCCATCATTACTATAAGAAATACCTGGAGATCCTACTGCTACAATATCATTCCCTTGAGTACCTGGAATAAATTTAGCCGATGATCGGTAACCGGGTCCTTCCCCATTGCTTAATAAGCTCCACGTTTTTCCACCATCGTTTGTTATGGCTTTATTGCCTTCATTAAAATCTTGATCTTCCCAGTTACCACCAAAAATAATCCCTGTTTGATCATCTATAAAATCCACGCTATAAATACCTGTCATGCTTTTTCCTTGTATGATTGGAGTTTCAAAAACTTCCCAAGTGACTCCCCTATCTGGTGAATAAAACACACGTGCTTTTGTGCCGCCAGTAACTATCCAAACATGATTTTTATAGACTGATATATTAGAATTACTTGCAGCAAATGCAGCTTCTCCTTTCACAATTTCAGGAAGCATATCACAAGGGAGTTTATTCCAATTATTACCAGCATCTCTTGTAACTAAAATTGAAAGGCAACCGCCAATTGGGTCACCCATCGCGATTCCTTCTTTATCATCCCAAAATTTAATAGCATCATAAAAAACATGTTCCCCTTTTTCCGAATAAACATCTTCTATACTTGTTGCATTATTATCTTTAAATCCAATTTTGTATAACACACCTGGATTTTCAATACTTAATACAAATACAGCATTGTGAATAGAAGAAATCGCTCTAAAATGAAGTAATGAGTCTTCATATTTAATCGTAGCTAACTTTGGAGTTTTATAATCAATCAAGCCAACCTTTCCATTATTCGCTGCAAACCAAACTTTGTTAACATCCATAGGTTCAATAGCACGAATACTTAAACTATCAGTAAAAACACGTTCTATAGACAATGAACTAAAGCTTTTTGATGCATTTTTACAACAAGAAATAAGTGAAATAACGCTTACAATTATAAGGAAAATTCTCATTGATTTTTTTTTTCAAAAGTAAACAAATCGATAGCACTTATTATAATATCTTTGCAAACTATTTAGAAATTATGGAACGAGCATGTTAAAATTATTCAATATAAAGAAAATGACTAATAGCGAACAGTATGTGATCGATTTAATAAAATAATATAGATACATGAAATTACATCGAAACTTAGTATTTGCAGCTATTGATTCTCTTCAACTTATCTTTAATGAACATAAACAAGCTGATAAAGTATTAAAAAACACCTTAAAAAGAGATAAACGTTGGGGATCTAGAGATCGTGGATTTATTGCTGAAACCACCTATGATATTGTGCGTTGGAAACGTCTTTATTCAAAAATAGCGGAAGTAAAAGAACCATTTGATCGAACCAACTTATTCCGTCTGTTTACAGTATGGGCAACCTTAAAAGGAATACAAATACCAGATTGGCCACAATTTGAAAACACTCCTACTAGAAAAATAAAGGGAAAGTTTGATGAATTATCGAAAATTAGAAAATACAAAGAATCTATTCCAGATTGGTTAGATGAATTAGGAGTAGCTGAATTGGGAAAAAAATGGGATAAAGAAATTCATTCTTTAAATCAAACTGCCGATGTTGTTTTAAGAGTAAATACTTTAAAAACTACCAAAGAGCAATTACAGAATAATTTACAAGATTTAGAAATAGAAACGGAAATCCTAAAAGGACATCCTCAAGCTTTAAAACTAAAAGAACGCACGAATGTTTTTGTAACAGATGCATTTCAAAAAGGATGGTTTGAAGTTCAAGATGCCTCTTCACAAAAAGTTGCTAAATTTTTAAATCCAAAACCTGGATCTAGAGTAGTAGACACTTGTGCTGGAGCTGGAGGAAAAAGCTTGCATTTAGCTGCTTTAATGGAAAACAAAGGACAAATAATTGCGTTAGATATTTATGAAAATAAATTAAAGGAATTAAAACGAAGAGCAAAAAGAAATGGTGCGCATAATATTGAAACAAGAACTATTGACTCTAGTAAAGTAATTAAAAAATTAATTGAAAAAGCAGATAAAATATTAATAGATGCTCCATGTTCTGGTATTGGGGTTTTAAAAAGAAACCCAGATTCCAAATGGAAATTACAGCCTGATTTTTTGGAAATAATAAAGGATACACAAAAAGAAATATTAGATTCTTATTCTCGCATGGTGAAGCCTGGTGGACAAATGGTATATGCGACTTGCTCGATTTTACCTTCAGAAAATGAAAACCAAGTAAAGGAATTTTTAAAAAGGGAAGCTGGAAAAGATTTTAAATTTGTAAAAGAAGAAAAAGTATTTCCAAGCGAAAGTGGATTTGATGGTTTCTATATGGCATTGTTACAAAAAAATAATTAAAACAAAAAAAAATGAAAAAAATTACTTTACTATTATTTATGTTAATTGTGCAAAATATTTTAGCACAACAACCTTATTATAATGATGTAGACCTAACTTTAACTGGGCAGGATTTATACATTGAGTTACAATCTAAAATTGCAATTATAAATACAAATTTCACCTATGGTGATGTTAGAGATACGATGAAGATTACAGATGAAAATCCTGATAACACTTCAGATGTATTATTATTTTATGGATATGATAACGCTAGTTGCACAACAGATAGAACAAGAGATAAAGATGATTTTGGAGGTACAACTTGTGAATATAACAGAGAACATGTTTTTGCTAGGTCTAATGCAAATCCTGAAATGGGAAGCGCTAGTAATAATTCTATTGGTATCATTGCAGATCCACATAATTTAAAAGCTACTGATCAACAAATGAATGGTAATAGAGGGAATCGTAAATTTGCAGATGGTTCTGGTAATGCTGGAAACGCAGGCAATAATTGGTATCCTGGCGATGAGTGGAAAGGAGATGCTGCAAGAATGATGATGTATATGTATACTCGTTATGGAACCCGCTGTTTACCTTCTTTAAATGGTTTTGGAGATACGCAACCTACTAATGAAATGCTTCAGGTTTATTTGCAATGGAACATTGATGATCCTGTAAATGAATATGAAGATCAACACAATCCGTATTTAGAATCGGTATATGGGAATAGAAATCCATTTATAGACAACCCATATTTAGCAACAATAATTTGGGGTGGAGAACCCGCCGAGGATCGATGGGATACATTGTCTACAGATGCTAATATATTTGAAAACTTAACAATTTATCCAAATCCTGCAAATAACGTATTATGGGTTCAAAATTCTACAATAGTTAACAATGGAGCTATTATAATATATGATTTATTGGGAAAGGAAGTATTTAAAGAGGCTTTTACAACTGACAAAAAGCAAATCAAAACAAGTACTTTTTCAAGAGGTGTTTACTTATTAAAAGTAACTTCTAATGATTCTGAAACTATAAAAAAGATTATCATCAATTAATACTCTTTTCATAAAATAAAAAAAGCGTTTTCATTAATTTGAAAACGCTTTTTTTATAAATTAATACTAATATATTATTTCACAATTACTCTTCCTGTTTTATAAGTAGTCGTGTTTTGACCACCTACTCTAACTAAATAAACTCCAGTAGCTGCACTTGAAAGGTTCAAATTCATTTTATAAGTTCCTCCTTCATTTTGCGCTAATTTAAACCCTAATTGTTGACCAAGCATGTTGTAGATTGCAACATATACTTTTCCATCAAAACTTGTGTTTAATGTTACTTCAAAATTGTTATTATCTTGAGAAGTAATAATTAATTCTGAATTTGAAATTTCGGTATCATTAACACCTAAAGTTCCAATATTTACAGTATAATCTTCTGTTTCCCCATATGTAGTTTCTTCACAAGCATCATCTGGTACAGTCGCTTGCCAATTCGATTTTGCACGCATTCTATGTGTTCCATCTGCTGGTCCTGGAGGAATCACTAAATCCACAGTTTCCGTATAAGAACCTGAACCAGACCCGGGAGCTATTACAAAATTAGGGACTACCACTTCATCATTAGTGAAATTGGAATCATCATTAAAATCAATCCATACTTTTATATTTTGATCTCCATAACCTGTTGTAATAGTTAAATTATATGTAGACGCAAGATCTAAATTAGCTTCCAAGTCTGTAAAATCTCCATAACCTTCACAACCAGAAACATTATTAATTTCAGCAATGCTAAACAATAAAAAGCCATCGCCAAATGAACAATTTTCAGATGGTTGACAAAGAACATTATCAATAATTACTGTTACTGAATTGTTACTTGGATCTTCATCACCAACTAGATTCGTTGAAACAATTATTTCATAAGTACCTAATTCAGATAAATCTGCTGTTTGGTCAAAGCTAAAAGAAACAATTTCTTCTGAAACTAAAGAACCTGAAAATGTTTCAATTATAGGTGTTCCACCATTAACAGTGTATTGTACTTCAAAATCAGATTGTACATCTGCACCATGATTTTTAATTGTGAAGGTAATTACTTCGTTAGCTAAACCAAAACCTGTTTCTGGAGCTGTAATTTCATTAGCTCCAACATCATTAAGTAATAAATGAGTAACTCCTTTTGTAAAAGTATTATTGGGTATAAACTCGTCACCTGATAGATCTGTTCTTGCTTCAATTGAATAAGTTTGTCCTGAATTAGATAAATCTACTGTTTGCTCAAAAGTGTATGGTAAAGCATCGTTAGCATCTATTGTTCCGCTAAAAGTTTCAGATGCAATTAAAACACCATCCACTAATAATTCAACTGGAAAGTTAGATTGAGGTTCAGAACCAAAATTACGAACATTAATTTCAACATTTTCATCATTCGTCAACAAACCATTAACTGGACTTAAAATATTAGTTACACCGACATCATTAGCAAATCCACTGCTTAGAGAAAAAGAGGCAACTTGAGTTCTCCATTGGTTATTTGATGAAAAATATTCTGCAGTGTGCCAAAAAGAAAAATTATTTGGATCCATCGTTAAATGAGAATAGTCTCCAAATCTATTTGTAAATGTTTGTACTCCAATTCCATCTACAATTGTGGTTTCTGCAATTGTCATTTCACCAAGAGTATCACCATCAAACCTTCCAGTATAACGAATTCCCGCAGGTAATGTTGGACTCGCTATATTAAAACCTAAACCTATATTTCCGGCGGCATCAATTGCTGCGCTTCCCATAAATCTACTATGTCCATCGGCTGGTGCATAAGTTCCTTCTTGATAAATTTCCCAATCTGTTCCACTACTATTTCTTAGTTCTATCCATCTTACACCTGAAGTTGGATTTCCATCAATATTATCATTGAAAGTAATAACCCAGGAATTATGATTTTCAAATGTTCTATAATTGGCAGCAAAAGAAATTACACCGCTAATCATATCAATTTTTTGATTTGTACCTGGCTGTCCTATATCTCCAGAACCAAAAGGAGCAAAATATGAATTAAAAGGATCTGTAGGTATTTCTAATGGAGAAGAAATTGTTGAATTCGCAGGAGTTTCGAAATCTACATCAATTTCCCATACGTTTAGGTGATCAAAGGAAACACCAGACCAACCGTCGTCTTGTAAATAAACAATATATCCAGGTGCGTCTTCAGGAAATGATGTTCCTAATAAATTTGCTGGTTCTGGACTTAAAACTGTGTTAGGGTTAGAGGTGTTTCCTGGAAGTGGAAAACCAATAATTTGTGGATTTTCACCACCATCCAATATAACATCTCTATCTATGGCATAAACTTTATTTGCGCCGCCTTTGTTAGCTGTTAAATAATAAGCATCATGCCAGACTGCATAATGCGGATAATCAGGAAAAGCATCGAGTGCAAACTGATACACATTATAAGCTCCGGTAGGGTCATTAGTTACAGAAACTCCAATTGCTAAACCATTGTTAATAGATCCAAATTCACTTACAAAATAACGATCTGCTAATTGATCATATAAAATTATTGGATCTCCAGAATTTGATCCAATTCCTAAAAAAGCACCTAGAGATGTTGGTCCAGCTAATAAACCTCCTGTTTTATCAAATATTTTAATAGCTGAATTAACTGCATGTACATAATGATTTGGTCCAACGGCACCGGTAGGATCTGGAGGTGTAGCTCCTGTGTCATCAAAACCTACAAAATTTTGCTCTAAAGCAAAAGCCGAAATTCCACCAATTTTATCCTGAACGTTAGTATTGATATCGTTGTAAGGCAATGCGTTCTCATTAACTTTTTCATTGTAACGTGATCGATTTTCAAAAATAGTCATTGTTTTTGGATCGCTCGAATTATACTCAATGGTAGGAAAGTCTCTTAATGGAATTGTTGTTCCAATAAATGTTCCTTGTACTATTTCAACAGGAGGAAATAAATCTTGTGCGTGTAATGAACTGCCAATAAGCAAAGTAAATACACTTAATAAAAAAAAATTGTTTTTCATGAGGCTTTTGTTTATTTTTTAATTGCAAGCAAATATATAATAATTAAAAAAAAAAAGACCTTTACTTTAAAGTAAATAAAAATAGCATATAATACCAATTTTAACTAAACATTGCATTCTAAAAATAAGTACATTTGTAGTATTAAAAACCGTGAAATTAAATGAATATGATTCACTTTTTTGGAGACGTAAAAAAAATTGTTTTTACAGTCCAAACATCCGCAGCAATTTCAACTCAAAATATAAAAAAACTAAAATGGTTATTTGGCAACCAACCTAAAATTAAAGAGTCCGTTTTAACAGATTTTTTTATTGGACCTCGTGCTACCATGATTACTCCATGGAGCACGAACGCTGTTGAGATAAGTCAAAATATGGGTATTGAAGGGATTATTCGAATTGAAGAGTTTCATTACACTACTGAAGAATCTTTAGATTTTGATCCGATGCTTTTTCAAAAATATTCGAACTTAAACCAAGACATCTTTACCGTAAATATTCAAGCAGAAAAAATTATAGAAATTGATAATATCGCTGCTTTTAATCAATCTGAAGGTTTGGCTTTAAACAATGAAGAAGTTTTTTATTTAGAAAAATTATCCATAAAAATTAACAGAAAACTAACCGACAGCGAAGTGTTTGGTTTTAGCCAGGTTAATAGTGAGCATTGTAGACATAAAATATTTAATGGTGCTTTTATTATTGATGGCGAAGAAATGCCATCTTCATTATTTAAATTAATTAAAAATACATCAAAAGAAAATCCAAATACAATAGTTTCTGCATATAAGGATAATGTTGCTTTTATAGAAGGGCCAAGAGTTGTTCAATTTGCACCAAAATTTCCAGATCAGCCAGATTTTTATGAAAATAAAGAATTTGATAGTGTAATTTCTTTAAAAGCCGAAACTCATAATTTCCCAACAACAGTAGAACCATTTAATGGCGCTGCCACTGGAAGTGGAGGAGAAATAAGAGACCGATTAGCTGGCGGAAAAGGCTCTTTACCATTAGCAGGAACCGCTGTTTATATGACAGCTTATTCACGATTATTAGAAAATCGTCCTTGGGAAAAAGCAATGGACGAACGTGAGTGGTTATATCAAACTCCTTTAAATATATTAATTAAAGCCAGTAATGGTGCTTCCGATTTTGGAAACAAATTTGGTCAACCTCTTATCACTGGTTCCGTATTAACCTTTGAAAATGAAACAGATAATAGAAAGTTAGCATATGATAAAGTGATCATGCAAGCTGGAGGTATTGGTTATGGGAAAGCAGACCAAGCAATTAAAGACAAACCAAACAAAGGAGATAAAATTGTAATTCTAGGTGGTGAAAATTACCGAATTGGTATGGGAGGAGCTGCGGTTTCTTCTGCAGATACTGGAGAATTCTCTAGTGGAATAGAACTAAATGCCATCCAACGATCCAATCCTGAAATGCAAAAACGAGCTGCAAATGCCATTCGTGGAATGGTAGAAAGCGATTTCAATAAGATTGTTTCTATCCACGACCATGGAGCCGGAGGTCATTTAAATTGTTTAAGTGAATTGATAGAAGAGACTGGAGGAAAAATAGATTTAGATAAACTACCTGTTGGAGATCCTACGCTATCTGCAAAAGAAATTATTGGAAACGAATCTCAAGAACGAATGGGATTGGTTATAGGTGAAAAAGACATCGATACATTAAAACGAATTGCCAAAAGAGAACGTTCACCATTTTATGAAGTTGGAGTGGTAACCGATAATAATAAATTCACTTTTGAAAGTAAAAGCACGGGTGAAAAGCCTATGAATTTTAATCTTGAAGATATGTTTGGTAGTTCGCCAAAAACGGTAATGAATGATAGTACAATTCATCGAAATTATTCCAATTTAGAGTACGATCAATCAAAAATTAAAGAATACCTTTTAAATACACTATCACTTGAAGCTGTAGCATGTAAAGATTGGCTAACCAATAAAGTAGACCGATGCGTAACTGGCAAAGTAGCTAAACAGCAGTGTGTGGGTCCATTACAATTACCCTTAAATAATTGTGGTGTTGTAGCCTTGGATTATAACGGAAAAGAAGGAGTTGCTACCTCCATAGGACACGCCCCTATTTCTGCTTTAATCGATCCGGTTGCTGGATCTAGAAATTCAATTGCTGAAGCATTATCAAATATCATTTGGGCACCTTTAGAAGAAGGGTTGAAAAGTATTTCGCTTTCTGCAAACTGGATGTGGCCTTGTAATAATGAAGGAGAAGATGCACGTTTATATAAAGCTGTTGAAGGAATATCAGATTTTGCTATTTCTTTAGGGATTAATATTCCTACAGGGAAAGATTCTCTTTCCATGAAACAAAAATATAAAGATGAGGAAGTAATATCGCCAGGTACGGTTATTATATCTGCCACAGGTCATTGTAACGATATTAAAAAAGTTATGGAGCCCGTACTTCAAAAAAATGGAGGAAGTATTTATTATATTAATATTTCAAAAGATGATTATAAACTAGGTGGCTCTTCTTTTGCACAAACTTTATCCGCTATTGGAAACGATGTGCCAACGATAAAAGATGCATCCTATTTATCTTCAGTTTTCAATACAATTCAACAATTAATTTTAGACAATCAACTACTTGCAGGACATGATGTAGCTTCCGGTGGTTTAATTACCACCCTTTTAGAAATGTGCTTTGCAGATGTAAATTTAGGTGCAAACTTAAACCTAACAGCACTTGGAGAAAAAGACATCATCAAAGTTTTATTTTCAGAAAATAATGGAATTGTATTCCAAGCTTCTGATGACTCGCTAGTTGAAAAAGCACTTTCAGAAACAACTATTGATTTTATTAAAATAGGTACTGTTACCGGAACAGAGTCACTTCAAATAAAGCATTTTGATCAAAATCTAGATTTCCATATTCCAGAAATGCGAGACGCTTGGTACCATACATCTTACTTATTAGACGAAAAACAAAGTGGTGCACAAAAAGCTAAAGAACGTTTTGAAAACTATAAAAATCAATCATTAAATTTTAGTTTTCCTAAACATTTTACTGGAAAATTACCTGTTTTTAATGAAGGTCATGTGAGGCCAAAAGCTGCGATCATTCGTGAAAAAGGTTCAAATTCTGAGCGTGAAATGGCAAACGCTATGTATTTAGCTGGTTTTGATGTAAAAGATGTTCATATGACCGATTTGATTGAAGGTCGTGAAACGCTGGAGGATATTAAATTTATTGCTGCTGTTGGAGGCTTTTCAAATTCAGATGTTTTAGGTTCAGCTAAAGGTTGGGCTGGTGCCTTTTTATATAATGAAAAAGCAAATAAAGCATTAAAAGATTTCTTTGCAAAAGACGATACATTATCTCTTGGAGTTTGTAATGGTTGCCAATTATTTATTGAATTAGGTCTTTTAAACACAGAACATAAAGAAAAACCAAAAATGCTTCATAATGAAACTGGAAAATTTGAATGTTCATTTACTTCTGTAGCTATTCAAGAAAATAATTCAGTAATGCTATCTTCTTTAGCAGGAAGTAATTTAGGAATTTGGGCAGCACATGGAGAGGGAAAATTCAGTTTTCCATTAACCGAAAGCAATTATCACATTGTTGCTAAATATACTTATGATGCTATTCCTTCAAACCCTAATGGAAGTGATTTTAACACTGCAATGTTAACTGACAGTACTGGAAGGCATTTAGTGATGATGCCGCATTTAGAGAGATCGACCTTCTCTTGGAATTGGGCCAACTATCCTAAAGGAAGAAATGATGAGGTTACACCTTGGTTAGAAGCTTTTGTTAATGCTAGGGTTTGGCTAGAGAATACACAAAAGTAATTTACATTATGAAGTTTACTTAGAGCGACCAAACTAAATTATTAAAAATTAGATTAAAATAAAAAAAGAGCAATCCTAAGGTTGCTCTTTTTTATTTCAAAAATTTGAAATATTTTCATACTTTGCAGGATATACTAAATATCCTTTTTATGACTGACGTAAAACGCCTTTTCGATTTTCCATATTACCAACTTGAAAAATTTAATCTTGAAAAATCTTTGGTTAATAAACAAAAGGGGGAATGGGTTGCAACTTCTACCCAAGAATATATAAATAAAGCAAATAAAATAAGTAGAGGCCTTATTAAACTAGGTGTTCAACCCAATGATAAGGTTGCTATTATATCTCTTACCAATCGTACCGAATGGAATATTTGTGATATAGGAATTTTACAAACTGGTGCGCAAGACGTACCTATTTACCCTACTATTTCGGAAGATGATTATGCATATATATTGAACCATAGTAAAAGTGTTTACTGTTTTGTATCCTGTGAATTCGTACTGAAAAAAATTAATAAAATAAAAGAACAAGTTCCTACACTTAAGGAAGTTTATTGTTTTGATGAAATAGAAGGCTGTGAAAATTGGTTAAAGGTATTAGCATTAGGAGAAGATGATTCTGTACAAGAAGAAGTTGAAAAAAGAAAAGATGACGTTAATGAGTTAGATTTAGCAACAATAATTTATACTTCTGGAACCACTGGAAGACCAAAGGGAGTTATGTTATCTCATAAAAATATTGTAAGTAATGCAATAAGTAGTAATCTTCGATTACCTATGGAATTAGGCAAATCAAAATCATTGAGTTTTCTGCCTGTTTGTCATATTTACGAAAGAATGCTATTGTATATGTATCAGTATTGTGGTGTGAGTATACATTTCGCTGAATCTTTAGAAACCATTAGCGAAAATTTAAACGAAATACATCCGCATGTCATGTCAGCGGTACCTCGCTTACTTGAAAAAGTATATGATAAAATATATGCAAAAGGAGCTGACTTAAAGGGTATTAAGAAAATGTTGTTTTTCTGGGCTGTCGATCTAGGTTTAGAATACCAACCTTATGGGCAAAATGGATGGTGGTATGAATTTCAATTAAAAATTGCACGAAAACTGATTTTTAGTAAATGGAAAGAAGCTTTAGGAGGAGAATTAAAAGCTGTTGCTTCAGGTAGTGCTGCTTTACAGTCAAGGTTAGCTAGAGTATTTAATGCTGCCGAAATTCCTGTAATGGAAGGTTATGGACTAACAGAAACTTCCCCTGTGGTATCGGTAAACGACATGAGAGACTATCATTTTAGAATTGGTACCGTTGGTAAAGTCATTAAAGATACAGAAGTAAAAATTGCTTCAGACGGCGAAATATTGGTAAAAGGTCCACAAGTAATGATGGGTTATTATAATGAACCTGAGCTCACTGCTAGCGTATTAAAAGATGGCTATTTTTACACCGGAGACATTGGTGAATTAGATAAAGATGGGTTTCTTAAGATAACGGATCGAAAAAAAGAAATGTTTAAAACAAGTGGAGGAAAATATGTGGCTCCACAAGTTGTAGAGAATGCAATGAAAGAATCTTTATTTATTGAACAAATAATGGTAATCGGTGATGGAGAAAAGATGCCTGCTGCTTTTATTCAACTTAATTTTGATTTTGTAACTGATTGGGCTAAAAGAAAAGGAATGATTTTAGGCAACACCATAGAAGAAAAAATAACAAACACACAACTAATTAGCCGAATAGAAGAAGAGGTTAATTTATATAATAAACAATTTGGGAGTTGGGAAAAGATAAAAAGATTTGAACTAACACCAGATACTTGGAGTATAGAAGCGGGTCACCTCACCCCTACTATGAAACTTAAACGCAAGTTTATTAAAGAAAAATACACGGATCTTTATATTAAGATATACGGACACAACGTATAATTTAATTGTATTTC
>ERZ887851.3070-NODE-3070-length-12458-cov-8.889140_pt1 | contig 12458 bp, 10 predicted proteins | sample MGYA00521100_ERZ887851 | MGnify/ENA primary metagenome ERZ887851 (study PRJEB32303, sample SAMEA104408602) | aquatic metagenome | biome: Brackish water; feature: Pelagic; material: water | place: Baltic Sea | collected 2014-06-06T16:11:00 | depth 11,444 m ...
CGCGATCTTGTCGAGATACTGCAGACGCAAAATGACGCGTTCGTAAGCGTGGTTGGTCCGGGCTCACAACGGCCTGCCGCACAGCAGCACAAACGCCTGATCCGTGACTGATTGAAAGTCGGCTCTTGCCTTTGACGCATTGGCAACTCGCACTTGCGGAGAATGTCTGCAATCCGCCCCGTATGTCGATCTGTCTTGGGCTATCTTCTATCTAATCGAATTTGCCTCCAGTGGCGCGGCGCTGGCCGAAGAGCTTTCAGAGTGCTACCCGCGTGAGACGCGTCGGGCTGTAGTGCAGCATTACAAGCCAAAAGAATCAAAGGAGATCCGGATGGATCGCGCCCTGGTGGCAATTGAGGGCAGCAAAGTATTCCTCCCGCAAGAGCGCCATTGGCTACCAGACCTTCTTGGCGAATTGCAGGCCTTTCCCTATGGTGACTACAATGACCAGGTGGATGCCCTGTCGCAGGCGGTGTGGTTCTTCGCCTACAAGTTCAAGAATAGCCGCCACAACCCGGAGTTCTGCAAGCGCTCGCGCGTAATCGGTCGGTCGTTTTGAAATCCATCTCTCGAGTTCGAATCCCAATCCCAATCCCAATCCCTCCACTCAAGTTGATCGAGGTGATCCAGCACATCCGCCACAGCACGTCCGAGGCCGGGTTGCTGTGCTGCCTGCATTGCGGCACCCCGGCCTATGCGGTGCGGGCGGCGGAGTGGGGTAAGGATCTCGTCACCGTTGGGTCAGACGTGCGTTTCATTGAGGCGGGCGCTCGAGCAGTGCTTCAAGACTATCGCAAGAGTGGAAATTGAGACGGCCCGGTTGGCCGTATCTCCGAGCAACGGAGAGGACGCGCGCATGCGACAAGAATTTTTCGAGGTCAGATGGGTCTGATGCGTGAAACCACCTTTTGCAGCTAAGCACGCGGACCAGCGGCAAGACGCAATGTCTCGCGGACGAGCGCCGCGGTGCTTGTGGCCTTTTCATCGCTGAACCTGTTGATTGGCCATGCGATTGCTATAATGGGTTCGGTAGGCATGTTCGTGAACCCCGGGCAGGCGATGACAATTACGCCTTCGGTCGTCTCCTCTCGGTTCCATGCAATCCCTGTCCTACGGACCCGTGCGAGTTCCTCCAGTAAGGCCGGGTCGTCGATCTGTGAGAGTAAATCTGGACGCCGCGCTAACGCAATCTTGCCTATGGCGTTGTGGTGCAGATCGTGTCGGGTCACCGGGGATGGTGCTACGCGGACGCGCTGATCAGATTCGATGTAGTCGATGTGGACGATGGCATCGCCTTCTTGCAAACCCAGGAGAACAAGTTCGTTGAGCTTCTTCGACAAGTGTTCCAAAACCGGACGATAACGGCGGCGCAAGCCGTCATGCCGGTCAGGTCGGCACAGATCGAACAAGGCCTGGGTCGGTCGGATCCGCCGCTCCGCCCGGCTGACCAGGCCATACTCGATCAATGTGTTGACAATCCGCACCACGTTCGAGCGCGGGGCGCCCAAAGCCTCAACGATTTCAGGGATCGCTACGCCGTCCGGACGTCCGGCGATGACGGTCAGGATATCGAGACCCCGAATGAGCGAAGAAGAGCGTTCTGACATTTTGACCATTAATTGGTTAATTGCCATAGCATAATTGACCGTTGAGCGAACTTCAAGGTAGCACTTCGTCATGTGTGGAGGACCCGCGCAACATTTTTTCATAGGGGGGAGGCCCATGCGATCCATCATTTCATTCGCTGTTCTGGCAACTGTTGGCGCCACGTCGGCTTTGGCGCAGTCAAGCGAGCTGACGGTCTGGAGTTGGGATATCGGTGCGGCCTCGATCCAGGCCAATGTTGCGAGCTTTGAGGCCGCAAACCCTGGTGTAACGGTCACCGTGGAGGATTTGGGTAACCAGCAGGTCTTCGATCGGATGCTTGCGGCCTGTGCGGCGGGGGGCATCGGTCTGCCTGACATCGTTTCAGTAGAAAATCGCGAGGCCGAGATCTTTTGGGCGCAGTTCCCGGATTGTTTTGCCGACCTGCAAACCCTGGGCTATGACGACGCGACCGCTGCGCAGTTCCCAGATTTCAAACGCAGCGAGTTGCAGGCCAACGGGCGCGTCTATGCAATGCCGTGGGATTCCGGCCCGGTGATGATGTTCTACCGCCGCGATTTCTATGAGAACGCAGGGGTGGACCCCGCGTCGATCGAAACCTGGGCGGATTTCATTGCGGCCGGCCAACGGGTGGCCGAGGCCAATCCCGGCGTGGTCATGACGCAAGCCGACATCAACGGCGATACCGAATTCTTCCTGATGATCGGGCAGGAAAACGGGTGCGAGTATTTCTCGCCCGATGCCAGCGCGATTGCCGTCAATTCCGAAGCCTGCGCCGAAACGCTCCAGACGATTGGTGATATGGTGGATGCGGGCGTCTTGTCGGGGGCCAACTGGGGTGAGAAGATCCAGTCGATGGTAGGTGGCACGGTGGCCACGCAGATGTATGGCGGCTGGTATGAAGGCACGGTGCGCACCAATGCGACCGATCAAGCCGGGCTGTGGGGCGTCTACCGGATGCCTTCGATCACCGCAGGCGGGCCGAGGGCTGCGAATTTCGGGGGATCGGCGCTCGCGATTTCCGCCAGTTCGGAAAATCAGGACGCGGCCTATGCCTTCTTGCAGCACACGCTTGGCACGGTTGACGGTCAGATCACGATGCTGAGCCAGTATGGGCTCGTCCCGTCGCTTCTGGCCGCTCTTGACGATCGATACGTACAGCAGCCGCAGGACTTTTGGGGTGGTCAGCAGGTCTGGGTCGACACGCTCGCCACGCTTGACGATGTCGCGCCGTCCAACGGCACGCCATTCTACGGCGATGCGGTGGGTGTCATGTCGGCGGTTCAGGTCCAGCTCCTGAACGGCGGCTTCGACAGCGCCCAAGCGGCCGTCGACGAGGCCGCACGACAGATTTCCCTGTCGACCGGATTGCCCATCGCGGATTGAGGCGGGCAGCAGGGCCGGGCGCGTGGGTCCTCTCTGTCGCGCGCCCGGCTTTTCGCAGATCTTTCGTTTTGCCTGTTTCGGTCCCGGCAGACCATGCCGACCCGCAGCACGCCCAGATTGACCAGAGGTTCCAGGCATGCCCCGGACACGAATATCCTACCTTTTCCTGGCGCCTTTCCTTCTGGTATTTGCGATGTTCTGGATCTGGCCGATCATCAGCGCATTCCGCATGTCTCTGTTCAACACGCGGACCAACCCGTGGGTCTTTGCGCCCGAAATGAACTGGGGTCGGCTGTTGGTGGACCCGGCCTTTCTCAACGCGCTCAAAAACACCTTCATCATCATGATTGTCCAGGTGCCGATCATGGTTTCACTGGCCATTGTTCTGGCGGTCTTGCTGAACTCTCCCTTGTTGCGCGCGCGCGGTCTTTTACGGTTCGCGTTTTTCGCGCCCGTCGTGGTGAGCGAGGTCGCCTATGCTGCTGTGTTCCGCTTGATGTTCAACGCTGATTTCGGAGCCGTGAACCGGATCCTCGATATTGTGGGTTTGCCGATGGTGCAGTGGTTTTCGAACCCGACCGCAGCGATGTCGGTGATCATCATGGCGGTGACCTGGCGCTGGGTCGGCTACAACGCGATCATCATTCTGTCCGGCCTGCAATCCATCCCGCAAGATGTCTATGAGGCGGCGACCATCGACCGTGTCTCAAAGGTGCGGCAGTTCTTCTACATAACCTTGCCGCTCCTGCGCCCGGTGATCGTGTTCTCAATCGTCTTGTCTATCATTGGCAGCCTGCAACTGTTCGTTGAGCCGTTCCTGATCACCAATCGCGGCGGTCCCGGTGGGGCCACCGAGACACTAGGCCTGTTCATCTATCGCCAGGGGTTTGCCGTCTTCAACTTCGGCTACGCCTCGGCGGTTGCCTATACCCTGGCCATGATCGCGGTCGTCTTGTCGCTTCTCAATCTCTGGCTAGGGAGGGAACGGACATGAGCAGTCTTGCCGCACGCCGCCGTCGCGATGTGATCGTTCTGCACGCTGTTTTGGTGCCGCTGGCACTGATCTGGCTGTTTCCGATCTGGCTGATGTTTGTCTTTGCCAGCCTGCCGGAACAAGCGCTCTATCAACCGGGCGTGCGCCTTTGGCCGGGTACGGAGTTCTTCGCGAATTTCAACGCGCTTGAGGAAAGCACTGGGTTCACGCGCACCATCTTCAACTCGGTGGTGGTGGCCGTGATCTACACCGCTCTTTCGATTCTGATGACCTCGATGGCGGGGTGGGCGCTGGCGCGATACCGATTCCACGGCAAGGCGGTTGTGGCGGGTGTTGTGCTAGGCACCATGACGCTGCCCTATTTCGTGCTGGTGATCCCGCAATTTATCATGGTCGCGCGCGATTTTGGCCTGTCAAACACGTGGTTCGCGCTGATCGTGCCGCCGCTCTTCAATGCGCTGGGTGTCTTGTTCATGCGTCAGACCTTCATCGCGATGCCAAACGACCTGTTCGATGCCGCCCGCGTCGAAGGGGTGACGGAGTGGCAGATCTTCACCCGCGTTGCGATCCCAATGGCGCGCCCCACGATGGCGGCGCTTGCGATCATCTTGTTCCTGTTCTCGTGGAACAACTACCTCTGGCCGCTCTTGATCGTGACGCAGCCTGACATGATGACCGCCCCCGTCGCCTTGGGAAGCCTAATCGGGCTGACGCGGATTTCTTGGGGCGGGATCATGGTCGGCGCGGTGCTGCTGACCCTTCCCATGCTGGTGCTGTTTGTCATCCTGCAACGCCATTTCGTATCGGGCATCGCCGCTGGTGCCATAAAATGAGGGTCTTTCGATGACCGAACTTTCTTTGCGGGGCGTGCGCAAGCGCTATGGTGCCACAGAAGTGATCCACGGGGTCGATCTTGAGATCGCATCCGGCGAGTTCTGCGTCTTTGTGGGGCCGTCGGGCTGCGGCAAGTCCACTCTGCTGCGCATGATCGCCGGGCTTGAGGGTATCTCGGGCGGGGAGGTGTCGATCGGCGGATGGGTCGTCAATGACCAGGAACCCGCCGACCGGGGCATTGCGATGGTGTTCCAGACCTACGCGCTTTACCCGCATATGTCTGTGGAACAAAACCTCACCTTCGGCTTGCGGATGAACGGGAACGACCCCGCCGACACCGCGCGCCGGGTCAGCCGGGCGATGGATATCTTGCAGATCGGTCATCTGGCCGAACGCCGCCCCAAGGCGCTGTCAGGCGGGCAGCGGCAGCGGGTGGCAATCGGTCGGGCGATCGTTCGCGAACCCGATGTGTTCTTGTTCGATGAGCCTTTGTCGAACCTCGACGCCGAACTGAGGGTGCAGATGCGGGTCGAGATCGCAAAGCTGCACAATGACCTAGGCGCGACCATGATCTACGTGACCCACGATCAGATCGAGGCGATGACCCTGGCCGACAAGATCGTCGTTCTGCGCGACGGGCGGATCGAACAGGCGGGACGACCGCTCGATCTATACGACGATCCCGACAACAAGTTCGTCGCCGGGTTTGTGGGCAGCCCGATGATGAACTTCATCGATGCCCGCGCTGCCGGAGAGGGGGACGGGAAGCAGCTGGTCGCTCTACCGGGTTTTGCCGACGCCACAATCGCGCTCGACGTTGCGGCCCGACCCGCAGAAGGTACGCCACTGACGCTAGGGATCCGGCCGGAGCATGTGGAAGCGGAAGGGGTAGGGGATTGCGATCTGACGGTCCGCGTGGATGTGGCCGAACATCTGGGCGCGACCAGTTACATCTACGTGCGCGCCGGTCAGCCCGACCAGATGATCATCGAACGGCAGCGCGCCCGCGAAGAAGATCATTCCGGGCAGGATATCCGCATCGGGATCCCCGCCAGGCACGCCTTTTTGTTCGATGCCGAAGGGATCCGCTTGCGATGACATCGTGCCCGATCCTGCCACCAATGCCTCTAAACGGCCTGTCGCTCGATCTGGGAGGAGCGTGGCGCTATTCGCAGCCATTGGGCGACGGTTTTCCGGAGGCGCCCCTGCCGGAAGGCCTCGCCTTGAGCGTCCCCGGCGAAATCGTGCTTCAGGGGCTGCCGTTTGACCCGGCGCTGGATGCCGGGCTCGAGACGCGGGTTGAGGTGCCGGAAAGCTGGTTTGGCCATGCAATGCGCCTTCGCTTCGGTGCTGTGTATTCCGCTTGCGAGGTGTTTTTGGACGGGCAGCAGGTGGGCGCGCATCTGGGCGGGTTCACCGCGTTTGATATCGACCTTTCGCAGCATCTGCGGGCCGGTCAGGCGCATCGCCTGACGCTGCGGTTGCGCAACGGGTCGGTCGCCGATGAGATCGGCTTCATGTCGCGCTATGCCGACCACCCGTTGGCCGGGATCTTACGCGCCGTGACCCTCTATGCCGTGCCGCAGGCGCATCTGGCGGCGCTGCGGGTCGCGACCCTCTTCGATCTAGGCCCCGAGGCCGCGCGCCTGCGCGTCGAGCTGGAAGCGAACGCTCCGGTGACCGTGCGTCTGCGGTTGACCGATCCGGGTGGGGTGATTGTGGGAGACTGGCGCGCGTCCGCGCCCGGCACCTCCGATTTTCAAGTGCGGGCACCGCGTCTCTGGCATCCCGAACACCCCGATCTTTATACCCTAACGGTGGAGATCGATGGGGCCACTTACCGCCGCTTAGTGGGTTTCCGCGAGGTTGCGGTGCGGGATCGACGGTTGTGCCTGAACGGACGCCCGATTCTGTTGCGCGGCGTGAACCATCACGAGACGCATCCGCTGACAGGTCGGGCCGACACGGCGCGGTGGGCCGAGGTGGATGTTCGAGCGTTCAAGGCGGCCCATGTCAATTTTATCCGAACGTCGCACTACCCGCCGACGCCGGAATTGCTGGAGGCCTGCGACCGTCTCGGCATGTTGGTCGAGGTAGAGAATGCCGTCTGCTTTGCCTTTGGTCAGTTTGAATACACCAAGCGCTGGGACGATTGGGGGCCTGACGAGCAGGTGGCAATATCTGACTATATTGTGACAGGCGCGCTCGAGATGGTGGCGGAGCATGGGCATCATCCCTCGGTCATCTTGTGGTCAGTCGCGAACGAAAGCCAATGGGCGCCACCATTCGAGGCCGCCGCCGCCGCGATCCGCCAAGACGATCCAACGCGGCCCCGGACCTTCAACTGGTTCAAGCATGGGCCGGAGTGCCGCGACCATGTGGAGGTCGCCAATCACCACTACCCCGAAGCCGGAGAGGTTGCGCGGTTCGATGTAGAGCCTCGACCCGTCCTGTTCGGCGAGTTCGCTCATCTTTATTGCTACAACGACCGCGAATTGCTGACCGATCCGGGGTTGCGCGGGCAATGGGCCGGGTTTCTTGCCATGCAATGGGAGGAGATCCGATCCCTGCCCAATGCCGCGGGTGGCGCGATCTGGGCCGCGATCGACGATTGGTTCTTGCTGCCGCAACTGGACGGGTCGCGGCGCGGCGTGGGCTACGGGTCATGGGGGCCGCTGGATGGCTGGCGACGCGCCAAGCCCGAGTTGGAAGGCATGGCGCGAGCCTGGGACCCGATCCACCTTCCGGACCGCGCCTTGCGTGCGGAGGCGCCGATCCGCTTGCCTGTTGAGAATCGCTGCGATGCCATCGATCTTGAGGCCTTTACCGTCACATGGGAGATCGGGCAGGCTAATGGAACGGTGTCGCTGTCGGCTCCAGCAGGTCGGCGCGCGGTCCTGAAGCTTGACGCGCCACCTGCGGGCGAGACGGTTCTAAAGCTCCGGTTTCGTCATGCTGGTCTGGGCTATGACAGAGTGAAACATCTCGCCATCGGTCTGGGCACCACGCCTCAGCGACCTGAGGCAGTCGCGACTAGCCGGTCCGGTCCGGGTTGGAGCCTAGGCAATTTTGCCCTGTCTGGCGCGGGCGATCTTACTGGACCAGGTGGGCTTTGGATCGGCGGTCCGGATCTAGCCCTGATCCCCCGGCAAGCCTCGCGGACCAGCGGCGTGCGTCTGAACGATCCGGTCGCCAGTATCGGCAACGCGACAAACCAGGGGCGGGTGGTGTCGGTGACCCAAAGCAGTAGCGGGCTGGACCTGCATCTGGCCTATGCCAACGCCGAGGGGCATTTGCGCGTAGATCTGTTAGCTGATGGCAGTCTTGGCCTGAGTTGGGACTTCGTCTTGTCAGAGGCATTCAAGCAATGGCAGTCGGGCCTAGTTCTGTCACTGCCGCGTCGCTTTGATAGGCTATCCTGGCGGCGCGCCGGCGTGGACGATCCTTGGCCCGAAGATCACCCCGACCGGTCCATCGGCGAAGCGCTCGCTTTTCGCCCGCAGGCCGGGGAAAGCCTTCCGCCCACTTGGCCATGGGTACAGGATCAGATCGCCGAGGGCACCAACGATTTCCGCAGCACCAAGCGCGGCATTGCCTCTGCCAGCCTCACTGATGCCAATGGACATGGGATCGGCGTTCTGGCCGAGGGTGCATTGAGCGTGCGCGCTGCAATGGCGGGACCTGTCGTGCATCTCCATCTTCTGACGGCCGCAGATCATGGTAGCGAGAGCTTTCTGGAAAGCTTTGCGCCGCTCACAGACCTTGGCTCGACTGAGCGCGTGACTGGTGTGTGCCGGCTTGTCGCTTTGACACCGCGAAAGGACATCTTGTGACCGAGAAACCTCGTCTGCGTTCACGCGCTTGGTTCGACGACCCAGGCAACCCCGATATGACCGCGCTTTATATTGAGCGCTACATGAACTGGGGCCTGTCGCTGGAGGAGTTGCAGTCCGGCAAGCCGATCATCGGCATCGCGCAGACCGGCTCCGACCTTTCGCCCTGCAATCGGCACCACCTCACGCTCGAGGCGCGTGTGCGCGACGGGATCATCGCGGCGGGCGGCATTCCGATTTCCTTTCCGATTCACCCGATCCAGGAATCCGGAAAACGGCCGACCGCAGCCCTTGACCGCAACCTGACTTACCTGAGCCTCGTGGAAGTCCTCTACGGCTACCCGATAGACGGGGTCGTCTTAATGGTCGGTTGCGACAAGACCGCGCCTGCTTGCCTGATGGGGGCGGCCACGGTCAACATTCCGGCCATCGCCTTGTCGGTCGGGCCGATGCTGAATGGCTGGCACCGGGGCGAACGCACTGGATCCGGCACTGTCATTTGGGAGGCGCGCCGCCAGCTTGCCAAGGGAGAAATCGACTACCAAGGGTTCATTCGCCTCGTGGCTTCCTCGGCACCGTCGACAGGGTATTGCAACACGATGGGTACGGCCACAACGATGAACAGCCTCACCGAGGCCCTCGGCATGCAATTGCCGGGCTCCGCGGCGATCCCGGCGCCACATCGCGACCGGGCGGAAATGGCGTGGCGGACCGGGGGCCGGATTGTCGGCATGGTCGCAGAGGATCTCAAACCCTCTGACATCATGACGCGTGAAGCATTTCTGAATGCGATCCGGGTCAACACGCTGATCGGCGGTTCGACCAATGCGCCCATCCACCTCGCGGCGATTGCCGATGCGTTGGGGGTCGAGCTGTCGTTGGCCGACTGGCAGGATCACGGCTTCGACCTGCCGTTGGTCGTCAACCTTCAGCCTGCTGGGGAGTATCTTGGCGAGGATTACCACCATGCCGGCGGCGTCCCTGCGATTGTCTCCATGCTGGCCGAGCGCAACCTAATCGAGGACGCGCTCACTGTGACTGGCAAGACCCTGGCGGAGGACTGGGCGGGTACAGAAACAGAACTTCCTGAGGTGATCTGGCCTTTTGAGGCGCCTTTGGCCAAGCAGGCGGGGTTCCGGATCCTGACGGGCAACCTGTTCGACAGTGCCATCATGAAGACATCAGTAATTTCGGACAGTTTCCGAGCGAAGTACCTGTCCGATCCAATGGATCCGGAGGCCTTCGAGGGTGTGGCAATGGTCTTTGACGGACCGGAAGATTACCACGCCCGAATCGACGATCCGGCTTATGGGCTGTCAGAACGTTCCATCCTCGTAATGCGTGGCGCGGGGCCGCTGGGTTACCCCGGAAGTGCGGAAGTGGTGAACATGCGTCCGCCCGCCTATCTGCTGCGGCAGGGCATCGAGGAGTTGCCCTGCATCGGTGATGGGCGGCAATCGGGCACCTCGGGGTCTCCGTCCATCCTCAATGCGTCGCCCGAGGCGGCGGCGGGCGGGGGGCTTGCACTTCTGCAATCCGGTGACAGGCTGCGGATCGACCTGGGCAAGGGCACCGTCGATATGCTGCTTGAGGACGCCGAGTTGGCCGCGCGCCGTGCCGCGCTGATGCAGCAGGGGGGCTATCCATCGCCGGAGAGCCAGACGCCCTGGCAGGCGATCTATCGCGACACCGTGCAGCAATTGGGCGAAGGGGCAGGGATCAAGGGCATAGAGCGTTTCCGGCATTTGCGCCAGCTCCGCGGCCTGCCACGGGACAGCCACTGATGCGTCGGTTTCCCGGGATTCATTGCGTTGTCTATGCGCTGTACGATGCTGAGGAACGGCTCGATCGGAACTTGATGCGGTTGCAGGTCGAGCGGGTCATCGCCGCCGGGGTCGATGGGATCACCGTGCTTGGCCTTGCCACCGAAGTGCTGAAGCTGACCCAGGACGAACGCCGGATGCTCATCGACTGGGCCGCCGTGGATATCGCTGGGCGAGTTCCGCTGTCCGTCACGATCGCGGGCAATTCCGTTGCGGAACAGGTTACGCTTGCGGCCCATGCGACGGCAGCGGGAGCGGACTGGTTGATCCTTCAGCCGCCGATTGCGGGGTCTTACAACGCGGGTGAATACCTGGATTTCTTCGCGCGGGTGGGGGAAACCCTGTCGCTGCCATGGGCCGTGCAAAACGCGCCTGCCTATCTGGGGCGCGGCCTGACGGATTCCGATATCGTGGCGCTGCGCGGGCGCGCACCCGGGCTGACACATGTGAAAGCAGAAAGCTCTGCAATGGACATTAGCGGCTTGATCGCGAGTGCGGGGCCGGATCTGGTGTTGCTCAACGGGCGCGGCGGGTTGGAGATGCCGGACAACCTTCGCGCCGGGTGTCAGGGGTTTATCCTCGCCCCCGATATCGTCGATCATGCGGTGCGGATCCAGCGTCTGTGGCAAACAGGCGAGCATGACGCTGCCGAATCGGCCTATACGGCGGCGCTGCCCGCCATCACGTTTGTGATGCAGTCCATTGAACATCTGATCTGTTACGGCAAACGGCTGTTCGCGCTGCGGGCTGGTCTGGAAATATTCGACCGCGCTCCTGCTTTGCGGCCCTCTGACGCCGGGCTTGATGTGACGCGGCGGTTGGCCCGGCAATTGGGTCCTTTTGGAACAGAGCCGGGCAGGTCGTGAAACGGCTGGCAAAATGAGGAGGCGGCCAGGTCCTTGCGGCGGTCAACCCCCCGGGCCTTGCCTTGCGTGGGATCGCGCCCGGCTCAGATTGGTTGGGGCTTTGGCAGTTGGAAGTATGATATGACGACATCAGGTGCGGCTACCGGCGGCGGCTTGCTGAACAGGCTCGAAGGCAAGACCGCAATCGTGACCGGAGCCGGACAGGGGATCGGTGCGGCCATAGCAACGCGGTTCGCACGCGAAGGTGCCGCGGTGATGATTGCCGATGTGAACGATGCGCAAGGACGCGCGTCGGCAGAGACAATTTCTCGGTTGACAGGCGCTGGTATCGGCTTTTGTTTGTGTGATGTCGCCGATCCGGTGTCGGTTCGCGCCATGGTTGACGCCACCAAAAAGCAACTGGGCCCCGCGGATGTACTTGTCAACAATGCCGGCATCAACGTTTTCCGTGACCCACTTGACACGACGCCCGAGGACTGGCGGCGCTGCATGGCGATTGATCTTGAAGGGGCCTGGTATTGTGCAAGGACGGTCTTGCCGGACATGCTGGCCAACAAGGATGGCGCGATCATCAATATCATTTCGAACCATGCCTTTACCGTCATCCGGGACAGCTTTCCTTATCCGGTTGCGAAACACGCCTTGCTGGGGCTAACAAGGTCGCTTGCATTGCAATATGCGGCTCGCGGTATTTCGGTGAACGCGATCTCGCCCGGCTATACTGATACGCAGATCGCGCAGGACGACTTTGACCGGCACCCGGATCCGGCGCGCGTGCGGGCCGAAACGGAAGCGAAGCAGCCTCCGGGACGCTTGTGCCGCCCTGAAGAAGTCGCGGCGGTAGCGGCATTACTGGCGTCCAACGAAGTTCGGTTCATGATTGGCGAAAACATTGTGGTCGACGGCGGCGTCAGCATTCGAATGTATGAGTAGAGTCAGCTTTGTAAGGCATTGCTACTCTGACGTCGTAGAATGCAACAATCTTGGATACAGATTGGCTCTCGGGGATCGTGGTTGCGATGCTGACTGGCTGCGAAAATCATTTAAGACAAATGGGTAAAGGTTTTCATCCCCTGCCGAAAGTTCCGCAAGAAAGCCGTGGGTCTTGTCAGAATAA
>ERZ887851.3071-NODE-3071-length-12457-cov-6.496694_pt1 | contig 12457 bp, 9 predicted proteins | sample MGYA00521100_ERZ887851 | MGnify/ENA primary metagenome ERZ887851 (study PRJEB32303, sample SAMEA104408602) | aquatic metagenome | biome: Brackish water; feature: Pelagic; material: water | place: Baltic Sea | collected 2014-06-06T16:11:00 | depth 11,444 m ...
CTCATCCATCGTTATCTCCTTGGAAGTGTTTCCGCTGAAGAAGTGCAGGAGCTTGAATGTCGTCTTCAAAGCGACGAATCACTTCAAGATGAATTCCTACTGCAAGCGGAAATCGACGCCCACCTGCGTCAGGCGGCCCAAATTGGTTTGGCGGAAGACGACAAGCCGAAGCCTGTGGTTTCGTTGCGAACATCGCATGTTTGGAAGTGGATTTCTGGTATCTCCACATTAGCCGCCACCATTCTGCTAGCGGTGCTCGTGCTGAGTTTTCCGCCTCAAAAGAAAGCGATGGCCATTTCGTTTCTTGGCGAGATCGCTGTCGACGTCAGTTGGGAAGAGCAGAACATTTGGAAGGCTGCCGGTGTCGGGGATTTGGCTGCCATTCGTCGCGAATTGCAAAACAGCGTCCCGGTCGATGCCAAATCGAATGACGAATTGACACCGCTGCACCTTGCGGCCTTGTTCAACCAGAGAATGGCAGCCGAGTTGCTTCTTGCTGAAGGAGCCAAAGTCCAGATCGGCGATGGAAGTGGAAACACGGCGTTGCATATGGCAACTTTTCTGGGCCACACAGAAGTCGTGACCGTTCTCTTGGAGGCGAATGCTGATCCTGAGGTCCGTAACCATCTCGGCTTTAGTGCTCGAGATCTCGTCGCTATTGAATGGACCTCGGGGCTTGAAGACTATTACCACCACACCGAGCAAGTACTGAACCGAAGACTGGACCTCGGACGCATCAAAGCAGAGCGCCCCGCGATTTTGAAATTGCTCTCGGATGCGAGTCGTCGGTCTGCGGATTCCACGCCAACAATCAGTATCTGGCATGCAGCGATCGCAGCGAATTCCGTCGCCATCAGGCAACACATCGAAGCGGGGACAGATATCAACGCCAAGGAAGAACTTGGCGGCAGTACACCGCTGGTATTGGCTGCGATCTTTGGTCACACCGATGTCGCAAAGATCCTCATCGATGCCGGAGCTGACATCGAATTACGAAACAATTCTAAAGCGACGGCGATTCATCAAGCCAGCTTTTTTTGTCACCCTGAAATCGTTGAGTTGCTGTTGAACGTAGGTGCTGATGCGAGCAAGACGAACGGTCGCGGACTGACTCCGCTGGAGGCTGCGACCATCGAGATGGACGCGGAGTTGATTGGAATTTACCGCTACGTCTACGAGTCCCTGAATCTCGAATTGGATCTTGAGGAAGTCATTCGCAATCGTCGACAGATCGCTGAACTTCTAAGTGCAGACCAACCAAAGCCAACCGCAAAAGACTGATAGCTCGAAAGTGACAAGACCAAGTGAATCGAAATGCTCCCCTAACATTTCTGATGCTTTTAGCGCTCTGCCCGATGACTCTCGTGGCAACTGCGGGTTGTGGTGCGCAAGGCTCTGCTCCGCTCGCCGTTAACTATGTGGCAGAAGACATCGATTCGAAGCCGCCTCCGATCACGGACGAAGACTGGCCCACATACAATCACGACGACAAGGGCTGGCGATTTAACAATGGCGAATCGCGTCTGACAGCGAAGAATGCATCGACTTTGGGTCTGAAGTGGCGTTTTCCTCCTGAAGGTGGTGAGCTGAAAATTGGAGTCGTTCATGCAACACCGAGTGTTGTCAACTCGCACGCCTACTTTGGAACCGCGACCGATCCGGCTTTCTATAAATTGAAGCCTGATGGAACGCTGGCTTGGGTTTATCGTCTCAATCAGGCTACGCCTCAGGGAAAGATTCTTCCGCAGGGCGGTCCCAATCTGATTGATGTCGACAACGGAGTGATGACTTCCGCACTTGTCACCGACGATGCTGTCTATTTTGGAAACTCGTCGGGTGTCTTCTTTGCGTTAGACCGACTCACAGGTCAGGAAAAGTGGAAGGTCGACACGCGAGGAGAGGGTTTTCCCGGGCACCACCCGATCAACATTTTCAACGCATCGGCGATTCTGGCAGACGGTAAGGTCATCGTAGGCGGTGGCGGCTACGAGCATCCCTACCCGGTCGATCCGAACTATGAATGCTGTACGGGACGAGGCTTTGTCGTGGCTTTCGATCCGGATAGCGGCGACGTGGTTTGGAAGTATGAAGTCGGCGAAAAGCCAAAACCGTTTCCCGATCCAATCTCGATCACTGACGACTACGGCAAACACACATACAAGTACGGTCCATCAACCAGCTCCGTTTGGTCGACTCCCTCATACGATCAGGAATCGGGCACAATCTTTTTTGGCACGGACGTTAATAACTCACCGCGACGGCCGACTGAGGAGAACCCAAGATTGGATTCTGCGTATTCCGCCGCTGTCGTTGCCGTCGATGTGGCGACCGGCAAGGAAAAGTGGGTGCGACAGGTTCACGAAGGCGACATCTTCAACCACTCGATGTCAGGCTACGATTCCAACACGGACCGATATAAAGATTGCTCGGTTGGAGATACTCCGAAGATCTATTCGATTCAACAGGGAGATTCGAATCGCAAAGTCGTTGGTGTCGGATGTAAGAACGGATGTTTCTACGTGATTGACGCTGGGGACGGCTCGATCATTGCCCAAACGCCGATGTATCAAGGCCGACCCCAGTATCCGCTCAAACCGAAACCTGACCCACGGATGATTGCACTGCCGAGCGTGATTGGCGGTATTCAAACGGGTTGCGGGTATGACGGACGGAATGTGTTTACCAACGGGATCGACTGGGTCACGCTCAACACGCGTTCTCCGTTGTCCCCAGAAGGCGGCCGAGTTGTCAGCTTGAATGGCGATCTCAGCCGCGAACGCTGGCGTCACGAACGACCGCGAATCGAAGTTCCTCAATACACCGGCGGTGATCCTGTCGGTGCAGGCGTCGCTTTGGCGAATGGCATTGCTGCCTTTACGACCACGGTGTCCGAACAGCTCGTCATTCTGGATACCAGTTCCGGTGCGAAGCTGAGAGAAATTCACGTCGGAACGGTCTGGAGCGGTCCGTCTATTTCGCGAGGCCGCGTTTACGTTGGAACCGGCAGCATTCTGTTCCTGAAGAAGGAACTTGAGGGCTCAGTCCAATGTTACGGCCTTCCCAACGAAGACGTTCGCCAAGTTGAAAAGTAAACATGATCGAGTCTGGTGCGTATGTTGTCGCATCGGTCACTCATGAAGATCTGCAAAGTGGACGAGTCAGCTTTGCGGTGCCAACACATTGGCTCGGGAGAATTTAGCAATGAAGTCGCTTCTAATCGCTTTGGTCGCCACCTGCCTGTTTGGCTCGTTTTCAGCTCATGCTTCAGCAGCCGATACTCTGATGAGCAAGCTGAAGGAAGCAAAATGGGACGGCATCATCGGCACATGGGTCGATGAAGAGACCGGTGGAAAGAACAACACAACTTCCTATGCGTGGAAGATCAAGGATCGAGTCATCGAAGTCCACACAAAAGACAAGGACAACGAAACTGTCGCGTTGATGGGCGTGAATGCTCAGAACGGGCAAGTCTTTCACATGGGCGCCGACAAAAACGGAGCTTCGTCACTCGGTGAATGGAAGATCGATGCCGACGGTTCCGCAGTCTTGAGCCTTGCTTTTACCGGTGCTGATGGGAAGCAGGGTGCCGTTCAGATCCGACAGAAGATGCTTGGCAAGGACAAGTTGGAAATCACGATCCAACTTGCTCAACCATTGCGTTACACGCTCGTCCGCAAGAAGAAGTAGCTGGCAAGCAAATTCGTCCGAAACGAGAACGAGGAATCTGATACGACATGAGAACAGCAATCGCAACACTCATCTTGGCGATGCTCACGCTGATGCCACCCGATGTCATCGCTGAAGACAGATTTGACGTCCCCGATGACATCAACATGCGCACGACGGAAATCGTCAGCGAAGGAACACGCATGGCTGCGGAAGTGTTTTCTCCAGCCGGGGCCACAGAGAAACTGCCAACCATCATCATGAGTCATGGCTGGGGCGGAACGGCTGACAGCCTGAGGCTCGACGGTATCGCTTTCGCTCGCGCCGGATTCCTCGTCATCACGTTCGACTACCGAGGCTGGGGAAATAGCGATGGAAGACTAGTTGCCAATTCCAAGCCAGCTGAAAAGGATGGCAAGCTGATTGCCCACGTCGCTGAGGTGCGAGGTGTTGTGGATCCCATCGACCAGACCACAGATATTCTCAACGCTCTCCATTGGGTGCAGGGCGAAAGGCTATGCGACACCAATCGCATCGGAATCTGGGGATCTTCGTTCTCCGGTGGACACGTCGTCTACGTTGCTGCTCGCGATCCGCGTGTCAAAGCATTCGTTAGTCAAGTGGGATCGATGGACGCACGCTGGGCCATTCAAAACCCTGACCTCCGAAAACTCACTTTCAGTCAGGGAACCAGCCGGACGCGAGGCGAGATCGGATACCCGGAACCGTTCGCCAAGTTCGGCGGCATGACGGGTCAGCCCGTGTGGGAAAAGCTGATGCGGTATGCACCTCTCGAAGATATCGGTCGCTGCGACAACTGTGCCAAGCTATTCATCATCGCCGAAAACGAAGAGCTCTTCGACAACAAAGACCATGCCATCGCCGCGTATGAGCGAGCAAGCGGAGTCAAGAAACTTGTCACGCTCGAGGGGATTAAGCACTACGGCATCTACAACGAAAAACGCAGCGAAGCACAGCAGTTGGCGATTGGCTGGTTTAGCGAGCATTTGAAGGCGCGAGCAATTGGTTCTCACTGAACGCAAATTATTCAAGACCACGGGTTATCAACGATTAGCTTTGGGATCCTCTTGCGCGTCGTCTTTCTACTCGGACTGACATGGGTTCCTTTGGCGAAATCTGCAATTGCGCAGAACGAAAGCGGACAATCTGACCCCGCGATCAACGCCTCAGGCGTACCGGCGGAATTCGAAAGCGACGGTGACCAAGGAAGCGACGGCGAAGATCACAACCACGCAATTTTTGTGTGGAGTATTGTCCTTGGTTGTGTAGCCGGTGGGTTTGGCATCGTGGGCTTGGTCCTGTTGTTGATACTGCGCTACGAGAAGAAGCGTACGGCGGAGTTGGCGATCATTGCAAATGAACTCGGAGTCCAGTTCTCTCCGCACAAGGACGAACGATTACTCTCAATGCTTCAGCAATTTCGATTATTCAATTCGGGTCACAGCCGCAGAATGAAGAACGTCATGACGGCGGCTACCGAGCACACAATACTGACGATCTTTGACTACCAGTTCACAACCGGTGGTGGCAAACACTCGCAGACGCACAGCCACACACTTGTTGCAGTGGAATCGTCTGCGTTTCAGTTTCCCCGATTCTCAATTTGGCCTGAGGGATTGGGAGACAAAATCGGGGCCAAGTTTGGCCGACAGGACATCGATTTCGATCAGCATCCCGACTTCTCATCCAAGTTTGTCCTGCAAGCCGACCACGAGAACGCTGTTCGTCGCTTTCTCACAAGCCAAATACTTGACTGGTGTGTGTCACGACCAGACCTGTCGGTCGATTCGGTCCCCGGATTGTTGACGTACAGGAAAGCAGGGCGGAAGAAGCCCGAAGAAATCCGTAATTTCATGTCAGAAGCCTACGATTTCGCGCGAGTTCTTGAAGAGAACTCAAGAGGACAGAACCGCGAGCAAGCGTGATTATTGCGTAACGAGCCTTCCCGCCGCTCGCGGGGAGAACATGCGATGAATTACGGCTTCATATTCTCTGATGCGTCCACCGCCGCGCGGTTCACCGGCCTCGAATCGCACTTTCGTTGTGCGGCTTTTTTTCTTTGGCATGGCAGAACCTTAATCGTTAATCGTAAAACGACGATAAAAGATGCCGGCAAGGTCGCCCGAGGTCAACCAGTCCTATTTGATCTGAAATCAGGATCGTCCAATCGATGCAGTACCTGTGTGACGCGGGCACGGCTGACGCCGAGAAATCGGGCCAATTCGGCACGCGTCTGAACCACGCCAGAATCGAGCAAGGACTGGTAATATCGCGGGAGTTTCATCCGATCCGGCTTCGGTCTTTTAGGTGGCTTTTCCGGCTTAGGAATGCCTGAAACGGGTTTCCAACAGTGGAATTCAACCTTCGGAGATCGACGTAAGTTGTTGATACAGTAAGCACCTACCTCAACAAGTCCAGATGTTCGCATAGAGTACGGATCGGGGAGCTTTTCAGCAATCTGACCGAAGCTTCATCGGTTAACAACTGGGTGGGAAAGAGACTTGACCATGCTTGCTGTTTCCAGATTCCACGTAGCGATGGCTCCCGCAAAAAGTTCAACTGACCGCGCCGTCATTAAAGATTGGTGCAAAACCAGAATCCCCCGCCCACGCATTCGTGGATAACGTTGCTAGTAAACATAAGATGATGGTTTTCAAACTGTAAATTCCTTTGCTTGGGTTGATTTGCTACATCTTTCAGTCGTTCTCTGAGAAATCCCATTCGATCAGTTTCTCATCTTCTGTTTTCCAGCGGATCGATTGGATCTCGAGACCGTCCTCGGCTGGGACATGCAGGCGAAGCAAGCCACTTCGTCCCTCGACTGGTACCTGCACAGTGATCTCCTGCCAGGACGTCGCCTCAGGAACTTCGAAGTCGATTGTCTGACCAGTTGCAGGGAACTCTGTCTGTTCCTGGGTTCGCCACTGAACTCGTCCTTGGCCGCGTTTGCCGTCGATGCCCCGAGCTTGCAGGTGCAACGTGATCGGTCCCTCAAGTTTCGCTTGAGCCGTTCCAAGGAACGGATTCTTTCCCTGGGCAATCACGCGAATGCCGCCGTCGATCGACTCGATACGGCATTGTTTGGGAACCAATCCATGAGTTGGGCTCCTGGACTTCGTAGGCGCGGTTGTTCTTGGTTGAAAGTCTGGATTGGGTTTCGGGGGAAGGCCGCCTGTGCGTTTAAAGTGCGCCTCGATGAGTTCATTGAACTCGGCCACTTTCTCCGGCATTTCATCGGCGAGGTTTTTCGATTCACCGAGATCGTCTTTCAAATTAAATAGTTCGACGAGGCCATCGTAGCTGTCCGGTTTGCGAGTGTAGTGTTGGATCAATTTCCAATCGCCGTCGCGCACCGAAATCCCCCCGCCGTGATATGGGAAATAGCTCACGCTCGTTCGCTGGTTCCCTCTGGCGCCCTCGGTGAGAACCTTGGCAAAGGATTTTCCATCGATGACATGATTGTCAGGCTTGGTGTGGCCGGTCAGTTCAAGCAGGGTCGGATAGAGGTCAATGTTATTTACGACGTTATCACTCACAGAACCAGCCGGAATCTTTTTGGGCCACCGGACCATCAGTGGAACACGTTCGCCGCCTTCATAGAGCGATCCTTTTCCATCGCGCAGACCGAGATTCTTCGTCGGATACTGCACACCAGCGTAGTCGTTGTAAATCTTCGTGTAGCCGTAAGTCTTGCTCTTTGGGTTAGCCATCTTCTTCTTTTGTTCGCTCTCGCCCATGCTGTGGGTGTTGCCACCATTGTCCGAGAAGAAAACAACAATGGTGTTGTCGGCGATACCGAGTTCATCGAGCGCCGTCATCACACGTCCGAAGTTGTCATCCATCGTCTTGAGCATCGCCGCGTAAACCGGATTCGTGTGACCATCTGGCAGTGTCTCTTTTTGAGCGAACTTCTCAATCAGATCGAGCTTCGCTTCCCAAGGGCCGTGACAGTCGTACATCCAGAGATTTAGATAGAACGGTTCGTTTTGATGCTCGGTGATGTAATTGATGGCCTCAGTACCGAGCCGGTCGTCAATGTGCTCGCCCTTGGGCCCATCAACGATATTGCCGACAGGATGGGCGCCACTTGGCGTTCCATCAGGATGAACCCCGTGCGGCGAGAAATAGGTACTGCCAGGAGGTCCGGTATCAGGTGCAGAATGAAACGTGACCTCGAAGCCGTGCTTGTCCGGCCAGTGTTCTTGAGTCAGACCAAGGTGCCATTTTCCCATGTGAGCGGTGCGGTAGCCGGCGGCCAGAAAGGCTTCGGCCAGAGTCGTCGCCTCCGGATCCAGGAAACGACGGCTCTTGGTGAGCAGGAATTCACGGTTGGATGTGGCAGGCTGATAAACCTGCGGACCCCACGGCTCTGGCTCCTGATGTCCATGGGCGGAAAGGATGCCGTGCCGCGACTCCTCCTGCCCCGTCATGATGGAGGCCCGACTGGGCGAGCAGAGTGGATGTGCATAAGCATTTGTGAAGCGCATCGCTTGTTTGGCGAAGGCATCGATGTTCGGCGTCTCGTAGTAGTCGGAACCAAAGACGCCCCCGTCCGTCCAGCCCATGTCATCGACCAAAAAGAAAATGAGGTTCGGTGGTCGTCCAGGTTCGGCATTTGCCTTGGCCGACAGGCAAGCAAGACCAACAATGGGCAGGAGGAGCAAAGCGTAATTAAGTCTCATAGATCTTCTGTCCTTAACAAGCATGTATGGAGTGAATAGAAAACGGCTGTCATTCAATTTGATCTGCCCCCCGACTAAAGGACGCGACACCGGATCGATCCTGGATCGCTTCACTGAACCACTTCACGGCGCCACTTTCCAGACGGCATCTTCCGAGATAGAAAACGATCCCATCGTCTTCTGTTCCAAATAATTGACCAACCGCTCGAATTCAGCCGACTCATCCTCACTTGGATTTTCGTTTAAGAAGATTGGCCACTTCGGCTGGCCCCAGAATGTTTGTTCGTATTGCTCGCCTTCGCGTTCAACAAGTAGCAGGCCGGAAGTGTTGTCGCCTCCGATCTCTCCAAACAGGATATCAAGTTGCACTGGCCCCCGCTCCAGCTCAATCCATTCACCGCAGGCGAAACCGGCCGACGCAATCAAACACGGAAAAGCAGGGTTGTCAGATCGCTGTATCCCGAGTTCCTTGAACGAAGAATTGCGTCGCGATCCTTCAAAGACAGGTTTTCCGTTGATTGCAAGGAGCAAGTGATTATCTGCGTAGCCCCAGAATCGATAACGCCCTGAACGAGGCGGTATGACCTGTCCGTGGTACCACGTCATCCAGCCGTCTTCTGATGAATAGGGTGTCAGCCCGGCACGGTCGGGGAATTTGTGAAAGGCCCCTGCGATACCGTGAAAACTCAGTTGCTCACCTCGCTTGAGGGCTTCCAGACAATTGTGGTCCTGGAACCCGGTGTGGATCAGCGGCAGAAGACTGCGGGCGATGATGTCCTTCCTGAGACCTTTGTTGTTGATCTCAGTCGATTTGTCGTACCCGAGAATCATGCCCTGCAGCGAGCCGTCGCCGGGATTGGTTGCGCGGAGTGAAAGCTCGGGAAACGCCTGGGACAAGCTGACGTGTTTTAGCTTCTCAAGTTCGCCCTTTTGATCGAACTTGGCGAAATCGCCTTCATGCATCAAGTCTCCTGACGCGTCATCGTGATCGCCCACCGAGATCTGCCCGTCGAGCACAAGCACCTCGGAGCCGTTGGCATTCGCCGAGACAACAAAACTGGTTCCCAGGTCGACGAACTTTCGTTGAGCCGTATTCACCACAAAACCGATGCCTTGTGGCGGGACAACGAGCTTGACCTGTCCCTGGAGCAACGAAACACCTTGGTGGCTGTCCAGCGTTAACCTGAGTGGCCCCGTTGCGATCACATGCACACCTGTTTCGCGAAACGCAAGTTCGATCAAACCTTGTGGCATCACCAACTCGTCGCCGGGGTACAGCTCGGTCCCGCTTGCAACGATGCCGTCCTTTCCAACGCTGTTTTGCCCTTCGACTCGGATGACTCTGGCGATACCACGCTCGATCTGCGTGGCTTGCTGTCCAGGTGTGCGAAACCAGCCGAATGCACCAAAGATCAACGAAGCGGCAAGGGCGCTCAAGGCCAGCCACAATGGAATCGCCCGTTTCGTGATCCGCGAAACGGACTCGCGTTCGGGCGGCGTGCCCACCGAATCGTCGGCCAGGAGCTGCTGCCACTTCGCGTCGATCGTCGCGAGCGAACGCAACGTGGCACGAGCATCGGAGTTGGTGCGCAGCAAGTTCTCTAGCTGACCGAGTTCTTCGGGAGTGATGGCACCATCCAGGTATCGGTGCAACAGGTTGATCTCGTCGTCTTTCATGATCTAGCTTCCGGAAGAGCACTTTCCATACATTGATGCAACGCCTTGCGGATGCGCGAAAGGAGTTGATAGAGAGAACCTTCGGTTCGCTTTAGCCGAGCAGCCAACTCACGAATCGTTGTGTCATTCGCATACGCCGCCAGCGCCAGCTCGCGACGCTCACGCGGTAGCTTCGCAATGCAATCGTCGAGTGCGTTGAGTTGTTGCTGTCGCAACGGTAATTCGTCGGCGCCTTCTTCTGCCAAAAGTTCAACGATATCCTCCGCGAGCACCAGACGATCCCGGGCGAATCGCCGCCGCGCAGAAAGCAATTCATAACGGGCGATCAAACAAGCCCACGCACCGAACGCAGTATGATCATCGAGCGTCGAAAACTTGCGCAGGGCGGCAACGCTGACCTCTTGCATCACGTCATCCACTTCCTGTGCCTTTGGGCAGCAAGATCGCACAAACGCGCGCAGGCTCGGCTCGTGCAGTGTCCAAAGCCGCAGGAAGGTCTCATGCGGATCAGGAAGTTTACTTCCCATCACGAGCCCAACGTTTGTAGATTTCGGCGTTCTCGCGGTAGGCTTCGCGAGAGGCTTTGTTTTTCGTTGACTTCATCTGGTCTTCGATTTCCAGAGCATAAATCTCGGCCGTCTCGGAACCGGGGTCTCCGGTTTCTTCGATCCATTCGTCCAGACGCTGGCGATGTTGTGCGAGTGCTTCGGTGTGGCGGACGTCTTCGGCGAGGTTTTTCGTCTGCCAGATGTCTTGGCCATAAAGATAGAGCTCTTCAGACGCCCGCGTGGGAGCAAAGAGTAGTTTCTCTGCGAGCAGGCTAAGTGCGTCCTGCGCATGCAGCTCGCGCAGTCGTTTGATAATGAGTTTGCCGTCCTTGTAGGTGCTCGGCATCAGAAGAGGACGCTGGGGGAAAAAGTTCCTGACATAGAGGTAGTCTTCGGTGCGCACCGAGCGGATGCGATCGGCCGCCTCGCCGCAGCGGTCACGCGCCGCGAAGACCGCTTGTTTTGGTTTGAAGTCCTGCGCAAGAATATCCTGCCCCTGCATCTGTTCGGGGACCTTAATTCCCGCTGCGGCGAGCGAGAATGCGGCCACGTCGATGTGCTCGACTAGATCGGTCCGCGTTGCGCCGCCTTTGATCCCCGGCCCGCGTACGATCAACGGGATATGCGCACCCTCGTCGTAGAGAAACTGCTTGCCACGCGCGTGGCTGATGCCGTGATCGGTAAAGAAGACAACAAGAGTGTTGTTCAGGATACGTTCTTGCTTCAATCGCTTCATGACCAACCCGACGTGGTGGTCAGTAATCCGCACACTGTCCAGGTAAGTCGACCAGTCCTTCAACAGGACTGGATCACGAGGGTAGTAGGGAGGAAGAGCGACGCTGCTGGGATCCGTGACATAGCCGAAGACAGCTTTGGCCTGTTTGTCGAATTCTTCGTAATGAGCCTCAGACGCACCCCGAAGCTTGCCACCGTGAAGCTGTACCTGCATGAAAAACGGTTGTCCGTCCTTGCGCTCGGACCAATCATGACTGTCGTAGATCGATTTCTCCCAGTCGAAGTTGTAATCGGTCTTGCCCAGTCGACTCTTGGTGCGTGAGCTGAACGGCTGGGACCGGAAATCAAGCTCTTGCAGGCCGCTACCGATGCAGGTGTAGTAGCCCGCTTCCTGAAATAGCGAGGGAACGGGCCGGACACCGCTGGGTAACGTGATGCGATGCTCACCGCGTCCACTTCGATGGTGGTGCGCTCCGATCGAGGTCTGATACATCCCCGTGATCATGGCTGACCGGAAAGTCGAACAAACCGGCGACGTCGCATAAGCGCGCGTGAATCGCAGGCCGTCTTTTGCCAGTTGATCCACATGCGGCGTCTGAACTGTCGTCTCGCCGTAGCACGAAAAGTTTGCCGACATGTCGTCGATCACAAACCAGAGAATGTTCGGACGCTCGTTGGCGCTGGCGTTGAAGGCGCCAAGTACGATCAGGCCGAACCACACGACCGACAGCATAAGGGCGTTCACCGTTCTTTTGACATTGAACATCATTGTTGCGGCACCACCTAACTTGCAGTATTCAAGAACAGCTGTCTCGATCTTCATCGGTCATCGCGATATAGATCAACTGCCTCGTCCCCCGGATACGTCGGCACGCCACCAGTATAGGGGTAGTCGTCGAATTTGATCGCGGCGTTTGTCTCACGAGGGTCATTCAGTTGAATCAAAGCGCCCGTAAGCTGATCGGCGATCTTGCTTTTAATGGAGGCGAACTTCGGGTCATTCGCCAGGTTCTTCACCTGATTCGGATCGTCTGCAAGCACGTAAAGTTCGTCTGCAGGCCGCTTGCCGAAGTTGAGCTGATACAGACGCTGCATCATTGGACTCGAATCGCGATTGGCTCACAGATA
>ERZ887851.3075-NODE-3075-length-12442-cov-9.021070_pt1 | contig 12442 bp, 9 predicted proteins | sample MGYA00521100_ERZ887851 | MGnify/ENA primary metagenome ERZ887851 (study PRJEB32303, sample SAMEA104408602) | aquatic metagenome | biome: Brackish water; feature: Pelagic; material: water | place: Baltic Sea | collected 2014-06-06T16:11:00 | depth 11,444 m ...
CACCATGACCTTAGTGCCTTCATGTAAGGTGAAAGATGTTTCAGCTCTAAAGTTTGGCTCTAACTTAGCCTCTATTTCTTTTGCAAAAACAATTGCTGTTCGAACGGAACGATCAATACTATCTTTTTTAAACAATAAACAAAGAGAGCTTATTAATAGAAGCAAAATAAGATTGCTCGACACGAAAAACGCTCTTTTTTTTGATTCCGAATAAGACAAGAAATAACACATAAATAACATCACAAACAAACAAGACAGGCCTACGCTTCTTACAGCCCAACCATCTATACTCAAGCTATTTAAGGTTTGATTAAATAACTTTGAAAGTCTGTTTTCAGGAACTTTTTTAATAGAGTCGATGGTCATTTTTTGTGCAAAACCTAGGTTGGTTGCAATGTCTTTGTCGTCTGGGTTTAGCAAAAGCGCCTTCTCATAATAAAAGATACTTAATGCTATTTCATTTAGCTTATAATGGCAATTTGCAAGATTGTAATACAATGCTGAGGAGTGCTGATTAGCAGCTATTATTGACATATACTTAGAAGCCGCTTTTTGATAGTTGCCAGAGTTATACAGCTGATTCGCTTTGTTAAACGACTCATTTGCTTGAGAAAAACCAATAAAACCAACTGCCCAAAAAATAAGAAAATACTTCATTGTTTTATTTTAATTGCTTGTCTAGCATGTTAATCGCGTGTGCGGCTTTTTCATAATCATTTTGCATATCTACCGAGGAAAGTGGTGTATATCTGGCAATTTCACAGGCAGTCAAAACAGAAACAAACCTCTCTAAATCAGAGAGACCCACACTCTTTTCAGCTAATAATTCGCTGACTTTTTCTTTATTAAAATCGCTAGTTTCTATGTGTAATTTTGATTTTAAATAATTGTGTAGCGCACGCTCTAAGGCATTGTAAAATTGCTCTTTTTTGCCCATAGATTTTTTTGCATCACTTAAATATTTACGCGCTAATCGGTTTGCTCTTCTAATTTTATTTCCCGCAACATCTAGTGCTCTTGTATTTTTATTTTTTGTAATAAACATAAAAACAGGAATCAACAAAAATGGACCCAAAAGCATTATCCAAAAGAGAATAGACCTGAAAAAAGGCTTGGAGCTGATTGTTGTGAAATCTGCCGTAGTTTTAAAGGACCTAAATTGCTTTCGATCAGCCGTGATAATATTTTCAACATCAACACTTATCTCTCTGTTTTCTGATTTTCCCTCTGGCCCTGAATCAACAGCGATGATTAGGCGCTCAGAGCCTAGCGTTTTGTAGCGTTTTGTTTTAAGGTCAAAATAAGAAAAAGAAACACTAGGAATAGGGTAATTCCCTGGATCGTTTGGTACAACGGTGTAGGAGTCAGTTATTCTGCCTCTCATTCCAGAAATAAGGGTCGTTACTTTTTCACTGTGTTCGGGTTCGTATACCTCTAACTCACTAGGGAGGACTAGCTTAGGAAGCCTAAATAGCTTTAAGTTTCCTTTTCCAGACACTTCTAGCTTAACCTCAAATGCCTCAGATGCTTTTAACTCTTTTTTGTTTGTTGTCAGTTTAAAGTCGAAAGATCCAACAGCACCAGAAAAACTCTCTGGTTTGTCTTTTTCAGGAAGGGGTTTTACGTTTATTGTTCTGTTGCCTGCGGAGACCCTTCTATTAACGGTGCTCATAAAAGACCGCCCAAAGACGTCACGCCTGTTAGACGGAACCTCAACAGTGACATCAAGAGATAAAGGTTCGATATTTAATTTTCCAGTTTTTTGAGGATATAAAACTGTTTTTCTCAGAACCACGAAAAGGTAGTCTTCTCCTTTATAAGTTCCTTGTTGTGCCCCTAGGCCTTCTACGTCAATATTTTGACTCCAAAAATCACTATACCGAGGTTTGTCTATTTCTCGTGAGTTTCTAACTCCAACACCCTGAGCTACGTATAATTTATACACTACTGTTATCGCCTCGTTTAAATACGGGTTTGCGTTTGAAACTTCAGCGACGAGGTGTATTTTTTCAGATGCAATATAGTTAGGGTCATTGGGGTCTTTGGGCTTGTCTATAGCCGCGCTAACGGATATTATTATAGGAAGTGTTTTATACACCTCTCCATCAATTTTAACAGTTGCTTGCTCTATGGTAAACTGGCCTCTTTTTTTCGGAGCTAAAAAATAACTGTAGGTTTTTGAAAATGACCGAACCCCATTAACCCAAGAATTATTTATTGACTGACTAGGTCCGCCAACCACATTGAAGTTTTCAAATCCAGGTGGCTCAAAGTCATCTCCATCTTTATTCATTGTGAAATCTACCCGAAGACGCTCATTAATGCCAAGCTCTCTTTTGCTAACTTTTGAGTCAAAAGAGACTTGCCCCGACAGAAGTCCAGAGATAAAAAACGTAAACATAAGAGCCTTTATTTTCATTTTACCAGTCCTTTTCGGTTTGAATCTTAACCCCTTTTGTTTTGGAGGCATTCATTTTCTCTTGTACCTTTTTTTCTTCATTATTCATTGCCTCAAGTAGGTTTTTTACTTGTTGAGGAGACATTTTTCCAGGCTGTGGCTTTGGTTGTCCTTTGTCTTTGTTCGGGTCTTTATCATTTTGATTTCCATTATCATCTTTAGGCTTTCCATCTTCATCTTCTTTATCGTCTCCTTCTTTTTTTTCTTCGTCTTCGTCTCCCTTATCTTTGTTTTTTTCTTCGTTATCTTTATTTTCGTCGCTATTTTCTTTGTCATCTTTATTTTCATCCTTGTCCTTGTCCTTGTCTTCGCCTTCACCATCCCCTTGCTCTTTTGCACATTCTTGAGCGAGGGCTAAATTATAACGACTCTCATCGTCGGATGGACTGTTTCTTAACGCATTTTTAAAGGCAGACACCGCTTCCTTACAGCGTTTCTGCTGCATAAGCGTATTTCCAATATTATGATATGCTTTGTGCTTTTCTAATTTTAAACCGCTATTATTAACCGCCTCTAGATACCGAAGCATTGCTTCATCGTAAAGTTCAGATTTGTAATAGGCGTTTCCAAGGTTATAGGAGCCTGCGGCGTTTTTTTGTTTTGCAGATACTCCTAAACGGTATTTTTTCTCTGCCTCTATAAAGTTCTCGTCAACAAGCGAGTTCCCTTCAAACACATAGTTATTTGATAGAGAAATTTGAGCCTCTTCCTTTTGTGCACTTCCGCTTATACTTACTAAAAGAAATAAAATTAGACCGAAGTTTTTAAGGCCATAACTCAGTTTGTGCACGCCTTTAAAAAGGACTATTAAATTTTTAATTAAACTCATAAGTTCTCGTTAAATAAGTTAAGACGCTTTAACCAGGCTGTTTTTCGTTCTAACAGTAAGACATCCAAAATCAAGAAAAACAGGCCGATCCCCAAAAACCACTGAAACTGATCTTTATATTCTGCAAATTCTTTCGCCTCAAATTCTTTTTTATCCATTGCACTCAAAACAGCCCTTATCTGCTCTACCACATCAGCGGTTTGACTTCCATTGATATAGCCTCCCTTTGCTTCGTTTGCAATCAATCTCAAAGTCTCCTCGTTTAATTTTGTTATGATCGTCTCGTTGTTTTGGTCTTTTTTATAACTCATGACCACACCATTTCTTTTTAGAGGGATAGGACCTCCTTTTTCACTTCCAACTCCAATGGTATAAATTTTAATTCCTTCTTCAGAGGCGGCCTCTGCAACTTCAACACTTAAGTCGTTATGATCTTCCCCGTCAGAAATTATAATTAAAACTCTATTTGTTTGCTCTTCATCGTCAAAATAATTTCGTGACAATTCAATGGCCTCATTTATGGCTGTTCCTTGCGAGGATAGCATATCTGTATTCATGCTTTGTAAAAACATTTTAGCAGACGCATAGTCGGTTGTTATTGGAAGTTGAGGGAAGGCTTTTCCGGCATAGGCAATAATGCCAACACGATCGCTTGCTAAATTATTAATTATTTGCGTTACGAGTTGTTTGGATTTTTCTAAACGATTGGGGGCCACATCCTCAGCCAACATGCTTTTAGAGACATCAATAGCAAAAACAATATCAACTCCTTCTCTTTTTATAGTTTCAAGTTTTGTGCCAATCTTAGGGTTTATTAATCCAATCACTAAAAAGCCAACCGCGAGGCAGAGAATTATAAATTTAAGAGATGATTTAAAAAATGATAAATCAGGGCTCAATCTCTTTAGGACAACGGCGCTTCCAAAAGATTTCTGGATTCTTTTTTTCCAGAAAAAAGTCCATAAAAACACCATCAACATCACTGGCATGATGATAAATGCCCAAAACCATATTTTTTCTTCTAATTGATACATTAAATAAAGCTTCTAAATAAGGTGAATCTTAACAAGAACTCAAACAGGAACAACCCCAAAGCAAGTAGGACCAAGGGCCTAAACTTTTCTTCATAATTATAAAATTTAAATTCCTCTACTTCTGTTTTCTCAAGCGCATCGATTTCTTTATAGATTTCTTTTAACTTACGATTATTGGTGGCTCTAAAATACTTTCCACCTGTTACTAGGGCAATTTCTTTTAAGAGCTCTTCGTCAATTTCTACTTGAATTCGCCCATATTGAAACACTCCATTATTGAGCGCTACAGGAGACAAGGCCATTCCGTTTGTGCCAAGTCCAATAGTATATGTTTTAATTCCATACTCTAAAGCAAGTTCACTAGCGGTTTGAGGGTCAATAAAACCGGCGTTATTTACTCCATCTGTTAATAGAATAATTATTTTACTTTTTGCCCGACTGTCCTTTATTCTGTTTACGGCAGTTGCCAGCCCCATGCCTATTGCTGTGCCACCAGTGATGATGGAGTTGTATTTTATGTTTTTCAATGACTGTAATACAATGCTTTTGTCGCTTGTAATAGGTGTTTTAGTATAGCTTTCTCCGGCATATTCCACGAGACCAATCCGGTCGTTGGGACGCCCTTTAATGAAATCAGCAGCGACATTTTTTAAAGCCTCGAGACGGTTTGGCTTTAAGTCCTTTGCTAGCATACTTGCTGAGACATCAATTGCCATAACAATATCAACGCCTCTAGTTGTTTTTGTTTTTGAAGAAACATCTACAGTCTGAGGACGCGCAAGAGCACATATAACAAGAATTATAGCTATTATTCGAAGCCCAAAAAGTAAATGTTTAACGCTCGTCCAAATCGAAGTTGTTTTGAACCCTCCTATGTTTGAAACACTTAACTGTGCCGTTTGTTTTTTGTTTTTCAAGACGTACCAAAGCACTAATATTGGAACCAACATAAGTAGCCATAAAAATTCTGTTTGAGTAAAATCGATTCCTTTAAACATTATTTTTGTTCTTCAGTTAGTGTAATAAGTTCAATGGAGTTTAAAATCCGCTCTATAATCTGATCGGCATATACATCGTCTTCCTTCCAAATTAAAATAACTTGTTGTAATAAATTAGGAGTAGAAAAACCTAAAACAACATACACTCCTTTAGTAAGCGTATCGTTTATAATAAATTCTGCAGTCCCAAAAGTTTTAACACCTTCTTGTCCGTTGGGTGTTATAAACTGCTCGTTTCTCGAAATAATATTTTTCGCTCCTTCTTTTTCAAAGCGATTTAGAACCGCTTCAGTAGATTCTAACACATCAATTGGCACTTCATTTTCTTTGCCATCTTTACCTGTCTCCGAGGCATACTTAGAGCTTGTTACAAACACATCGATAGGAGTGTCTTTTCCCGCACAGGCAAAGGCAACGAGCTGAACCTTATCCTTCATTTCTTCAGAGACTTTAATCGTCTGACGCTCTAAAACGTTAGGAGTTGAGAGGGTAATTCCTGGCGCTCCATATTCACTTTTAACCCAGTGTGTTTTTTCTAACAATAGCTTACTTGGGTTTCTGAGAACAGTGTCCTTTACGTTTGTGAAGCCAGATTGAACAATAAGAAAAGTAATTGCGACCACGAAAACCCCAACAACGCCCGCGACAATTTGCTTTTGCTTTTTTCGCTTTTGTTTGCCTTCAAGAGCCTCTCGGTATTCTAAGTCTTGTAACAACTCTTCTTCTGTAGGTTCTGGCAAGCCTTCTTTGACTTGTTTAATTTCAAGCCCAATAGTACCCTTGTCTAGTTTTGCTAATTCAAAGTCGGGTTTGGATTTTGCAAACTTAACTAAGTCGGCACGTTTCAATATCGTTTCAATATTTCGAATTGTATTTGCCCCTAGACTAATTTGATTTGCGGCTTGGAGGGTTTTTAAACGAAACACTAGCTCATCTGTTGTGCTCTCTAGCGATTGATCATATACTTTTTCGTCAAGATATTGTCTTAGGATTAGCGTTAAATCTGAGTAAAACATTTTAACATCTTCATTTTGAAAATAGTGATCTTCATCTAACTTTTCAAGAGCAAGTTTAGCGCGCTCATACGGAGGAAGAGCTGCAATTTTTTCAGCCTCTGTTAAGGGCTTTTTACGCCAAAAAAACCAGTATACTAGACCGGTAACAGCCAGTAGAGTCAAGAGGACTAAGGCGATGTAAGCCCAAAGGTTGGAACGCGTTCTCTGAACATCTGTAATCGGTTTAATGTCAAATAGCTTTTGTTTTGTAGTGTCTACAACAACCGGATTTACTTGGACCTTGAGAGAGTCTGTATAAAAGACTTTGTCACCAATTATAATTTTTTGTTTAGGAATGATGTAAACCCCAGAATCAAATTGAGTAAGCCCGTATGTTTTGGTTAGCTTGTAATAACCTCCCTTTTTTGTGCTGTCTATGGGGTAGCTATTAATGATTTCAAGCGGTTGAAATGTCTGCTCCTCAGAAAAAACGACTAATGATGTAGAGTCTACATCTACTTGAATCCTGTAACGCAACTCTTCGCCAATTTTTATGGCAGTTGAGTCTATACTCGAAGCTACTTGACCAGCACTCACTAAAGAAAAGAGGACACAAAAAACCACACAAAGGACGCCTTGGTTTGAAAATCGTTTTATGTTTGAGTCTAGTTTCATTTATTTATCCACGTTGTTTAAAATAGCCCAATAATTTTTTCACATAGCTTTCGTCCACCCTGCAATCAAGAGCTCCAGCACCAGACTTTTTAAAACTATCAGAAAAGTAATCAACATTTCCATTGTAGTTTTTCTGATAGTTCTTACGAACGGATTTGGAAGCGGTGTTGACAAGAAAAGAGGCGCCTGTTTCTTGATCTTGAACCTGTATCATACCCAAATTAGGAATTTCAGCTTCGTACTTGTCATAAACCCTTATTCCTGTAATGTCGTGTTTCCCGGATGCAATTTTCAAGTTGTGCCGATAGCCGTTAGCCATAAAGTCAGAAAGAAGAAATACAATTGCTTTCTTTTTCATAACATTAGACAAGAACTTTAGGCCTTCAGCAATATTTGTTTTTTTACTTTTTGGTTCAAACTCAATCAGCTCTCTAATAATTCTCAATACATGCGAGCGACCCTTTTTGGGAGGGATGTACAACTCTATGGCGTCAGAAAACAAAATGAGACCAATTTTGTCATTATTTTGTGTTGCCGAAAAAGCTAGTGTTGCTGCAATTTCAGTAACAATTTCATTTTTAAATTGAGCCTCTGTTCCAAATAGTTTTGACCCAGACACATCGACCATTAACACAAGTGTTAGTTCACGCTCTTCTTCAAAAACCTTAATGTGGGGCTCGTTACAGCGGGCTGTGACGTTCCAATCAATGTTTCGCACATCATCACCATATTGGTACTGTCTTACTTCTGAAAAAGTCATCCCACGACCTTTGAAAGTAGAGTGGTATTCACCACCAAACACATGATCGGAAAGCCGACGTGTTTTGATCTCTATTTTTCTAACTTTTTTAAGTAATTCCTTGGTGTCCATTTGATAGGTGTACTGTTAATGAAAGGAGGAGTAGATTAAGCCATATAATAAGCGCAACACCAATTAAGGAACCTCAATAACGTTGACAATTTTGCCGATAATATCTTCTGACGTTACATTTTCTGCCTCTGCTTCATAAGTGATTCCAACACGATGACGGAGCACATCATACACGACTGCACGTACATCTTCTGGGATGACATAGCCACGGCGCCTTATAAAAGCATAACATTTAGCGGCAGTTGCTAGATTAATACTTCCCCTTGGAGAGGCACCGAAAGAAATTAAAGGCTTTAATTCAGGTAAACGATATTTTTCTGGATAGCGAGTGGCAAAAACAATGTCTAAAATATATTTCTCAATTTTTTCATCCATGTAAACCTCCCTAACTGCAGCCTGTGCGGATAAAATTTGTTTGACAGTCACCACGGCGTTTATTTTTTCAAAAGCACCTTTAAGGTTGGCTCTAACAATGAGTTGCTCGTCTTCAAGTTTTGGATAATCGATGATTGTTTTTAACATGAATCGATCCACTTGTGCCTCCGGAAGCGGGTAAGTACCTTCTTGCTCTACAGGGTTTTGAGTAGCCATTACAAGAAATGGCTTGTCTAGTATAAAGGTTTCATCCCCAATAGTGACTTGCTTTTCTTGCATTGCTTCCAATAGAGCTGATTGCACTTTAGCTGGAGCCCGGTTAATCTCATCAGCTAACACAAAGTTTGCAAAAATAGGCCCTTTTTTTATCGTAAAATCATTAGCTTTTATATTGTAAATCATTGTCCCAACAACATCTGCAGGAAGTAAGTCTGGCGTGAACTGGATTCTGCTAAAACTACCCGCCACTGCCTGAGACAAGGTGTTTATGGCCAGTGTTTTAGCAAGTCCAGGAACTCCTTCTAGAAGGATATGCCCTTGACCTAAAAGCCCTATAAGTAAACGCTCGATCATGTGTTTTTGCCCCACAATCACCTTATTCATTTCGAGTGTAAGTAAATCTACAAAAGCACTCTCTTTTTCAATTTTTTCATTGATTGATTGAATATCAATCCCATTTTTATCTCCCTCCATCACAGTGTTTTATTTTAACTATTTATTTGGTACAACTAGATACACGTTGCAATTTGTTAAAATATTTCCGTTCACCTTGTTAACAAATGGTTAAAACTTAAATTCATTTCAACTTGTTTCCCCGAGTTGTTTACTAAATTTAAGAACCCAAACCTAAGAAAGATCGGTTTTAGACATACGAACAATAGCATTAAGCTTCAAAAATGATTAATAAGCGACTTCTTATCAAAAACTTACTTGCTCATAATGACGAAAGCAGTTTTTATGACAAGAAACTGCAAATTAATATCAGCAGCAAAGAAGGAAAGGCTAAGTTTTTAAAACATATTTGTGCATTATCAAACAGCAACCCTAATAATAATTCTTACATTGTTATTGGGGTTGACGACCAATACAATCACATCATTGGGGTTGATTTTTTTGATGACAGTAAAATTCAAAACCTCATCAACGCTTACTTGAGTTATCCGCCTATTATACAATATGAAAACATACCATTTCCCCACCTTAGTGATGACAAGGTTGTTGGGCTGGTTACAATTCGACCAAAAGAGACACAGGAAGTTACATCCCTTAGCAAGAATATCTGGAAATATTATGGAGGGTCTGTTTTTTTTAGAGAAGGAAGTATGAGCATGCCTAAAGTTCTTGATACTCAATTAACAGACTCGAACTCTGAAATTGTCTCTGCAATAGAAGCTCATGCACAAAACAATATTGAATATACTTTAGATGGGGTGTTTGATTTTATGGCCCAGCGAGAGGACTACAACCCGAAATACAAGGTGTTTAAAGAGTATTTCGTTATGTGCTGGTCTGGCCACAAAAAAACTATTGAAAACCAAACGTTTTATTCTCGAGTTGATATTGCCCTGATTAATGAACAGGTAAGGCTGTTTTATTCAACCCTAGACGCTGTAGAGATCTCATATGACAAGGATTCTTTTGAAATCATAGAATACGTTAACCTAGGTTTAAATGGAGAAAACACCTATTTTAAGTTAGAAAAAACGACCATTACTTTTGGAAATAATGCTGCTTATAGCATTGACTCAGAACTGCTTTTTTCGCCTCCTCAGTACGACAAAAAGGCTTTATACCACATATTTAACGCAAACAACGCTCTTATGGAACGCCTCAAGCAAGGAGCTGACCTTACACCGGAGCAGACTAAGGATTTAATGAATGTGCCTGCCACATACTTGATTTGTTACTTTAACGGAATTGAAGCGGCTTTAACTCGGCTTCAGTCAGCCAAAAAGCTGCTGTATAGCTTCAGCGATGATGCGCATAGTCTTTATAAAGAAAGCATGCGTATTTTAAGAAAAGCAAAGTATAATTAGCCTCAAAGGTAGTGTATGATTCTAATAAAAAAGTCACAGCCAATGGGCATGACTTAAAAAAGCTTAATCAGTTTATAGGTCGAACTTTATTCCTTGCGCTAGAGGCAATTCATCAGAATAATTAATGGTATTTGTTTGCCTTCGCATGTAAACTTTCCAAGCATCAGAACCAGACTCGCGCCCGCCTCCTGTTTCTTTTTCTCCACCAAATGCACCACCGATTTCTGCTCCAGAAGTTCCAATATTTACGTTGGCAATTCCACAATCAGACCCCGCATAAGACAAGAACTTCTCCGCTTCCTTCAGGTCATTAGTCATAATTGCAGAAGACAACCCTTGGTTTACCTCATTTTGTTTGTGGATAGCATTTTCTACTACGCCAGAATATTTCATTAAGTACAAAATAGGCGCAAAGGTTTCGTGTTGTACAATTTCAAAATGATTTTCAGCCTCTATAATCGCCGGCTTTACATAGCAGCCGCTTTCATAGCCATGACCCTCTAAAACCCCCCCTTCAACTAACACCTTGCCACCCTCGGTTTTCGCTTTTTCAATAGCGGCTAAATAAGTGTTTACTGAGTCGTGATCTATTAAGGGTCCAATGTGATTTTTTTCGTCCAATGGATTGCCAATTGTCAATTGCCCGTAAGCACCAACAATAGCATCTTTTACTTTGTCATAAACAGATTCATGAATAATTAATCGTCTTGTTGAAGTACAGCGTTGTCCGCAGGTCCCAACAGCGCCGAAAATAGCGCCGGGAACTACCACTTTTAAATCAGCAGTTGGTGTTATAATAATGGCATTGTTACCACCTAGCTCTAACAAAGATTTTCCAAAACGCTGCGCAACTGTTGCGCCAACAATTCGCCCCATTCTTGTAGAGCCTGTAGCAGATACCAAAGGCACTCTTGTGTCAGAAGTCATCATTTCTCCGACGGAGTAATCTCCATTAATGATACAAGAAATTCCTTCAGGTAAATTATTTTCTTTTAATATTTCGGCAATAATATTCTGACAAGCAATTGAGCATAAAGGTGCTTTCTCAGAACCTTTCCACACACACACATCGCCACAGATCCAAGCCAAAGCGGTATTCCAAGCCCAAACCGCTACTGGAAAATTAAATGCAGATATAATACCAACAACCCCAATAGGGTGCCATTGTTCTCTCATGACATGGCTAGGACGTTCAGACGGAATGGTTTGTCCGTTAAGTTGTCTAGATAAACCAACAGCAAAATCACAGATATCAATCATTTCTTGGACTTCTCCAAATCCTTCTTGAAGTGATTTTCCCATTTCGTAAGAAACGAGCTTTCCTAGCGGCTCCTTTAAGACTCTCAGTTTATTCCCAAATTGACGAACAATCTCTCCTCTTTGAGGCGCAGGCATTGTACGCCACTCAGCAAACGCAGTTGTTGCAGAGGTCATTACAGCTTCATAATCATCCTTAGACGTACAAATGACGCTTCCAATTTTTTGGCCATCCACAGGCGAAAAACTATCGATAGTAGGCCCGTTTGCAAAACTATTAACACCTGTAGATGTCCCTAAGTTTACATTTTTTACTCCAAGTGCATCTAGCGCTTCTTGAATCTTAAAATCAGTAGAGGTTGTATTCATTTTATAATTTTTTAAATCTATTCAGATTGCGAATATAATAATTTTAAAGCCGATTTAATGGCAATTTATTAATCATTCCCAACTAACGAAAGGCTGCTTACTGAGGCTGGAATTATAATATCTTTTTTCTCCAGTCACTTCTCTACCTAGCCAGTCTGGCTTTGAGAACTCCTCGTCTTCAAAACTAAGCTCAACCTCCGCAATCACAAGCCCTTTATTGGGGCCAGTAAACTCATCAACTTCAAACAAGTGATTGGCTACCGACACTTCAAAACGTGTTTTGCTAACAATGGTTTTTTCACAGAGCTCTAGAAGCGCCTCCGCCTCTAGTTTAGAGATTTCTTTTTCCCATTCAAATCGACTTAACCCGTTGTCACCACTACCACCTTTGATTGTGATATACCCTATTTGATCCCTAAGTCTAACTCTTACAGTCCGTTGAGGGTCGGTATTTAAGTAGCCCTGAATAATAAGAGACTTTCTTGAAGCTTGTTCACGATAGCGATTTGAGTTTACTAAAAATTTACGTTCGATCTCAATCATAA
>ERZ887851.3078-NODE-3078-length-12433-cov-6.074649_pt1 | contig 12433 bp, 9 predicted proteins | sample MGYA00521100_ERZ887851 | MGnify/ENA primary metagenome ERZ887851 (study PRJEB32303, sample SAMEA104408602) | aquatic metagenome | biome: Brackish water; feature: Pelagic; material: water | place: Baltic Sea | collected 2014-06-06T16:11:00 | depth 11,444 m ...
AGTCGGCCCGATGAACCCTTGGCAACCTCCATTGAAAGATGGAAAGGTGCTTCGTCCGACCACGCCATGCGTGGGTAGATAAGTTGATAATCCAATAACGGTGAACAATGAATCTCTTCCACAGCTGGTGGCAAGGGATTTTTTTTTGGATTGAAATGAAAAGAGACATACGCGAAATACTTGAACATAGAATCTTGGTCCTCGACGGAGCCATGGGAACTATGATTCAAGGGTACACCCTAGAAGAGGAAGACTTTAGAGGTGAACGCTTTAAGGATCATGAGCACTCGCTCAAGGGCAACAACGATCTTTTGACCATCACCCAGCCGCAGATCATTAAGGACATTCATTCTGCATATTTCGAGGCTGGTGCAGACATCGTTGAAACGAACACATTCAGCTCAACCACCATTTCTCAGGCAGACTACAGCCTAGAAGAAATCGCCTACGAGCTCAATTACGAGTCGGCTAAAATCGCCGCGGAAGTTGCCAAAGAATGGACGGAACGACAGCCGGACAAACCTCGATTTGTTGCGGGCTCAGTTGGGCCAACCAACAGAACTGCCTCCCTATCACCCGACGTGAACAACCCGGGTTACCGTGCGGTGGATTTTGATGACTTGTTCGAAGCTTATGCACAACAAATCAGTGGATTGATTGATGGAGGTTCCGATCTCTTATTGATCGAAACCATATTCGATACTCTAAATGCAAAGGCGGCTCTGGCAGCAGCAACGGAGGTTCAAGAAGAGAAGGGCACCAATCTCCCAATCATGATCTCAGGTACAATTACAGATGCCAGCGGAAGAACATTGTCTGGGCAGACAACGGAGGCGTTTTTAATTTCACTTACCCACCAACCCATTTTGAGCATTGGCTTAAACTGTGCTTTAGGAGCTAAACAACTGCGCCCTTACCTGCAGGTATTGTCAGACAAAGCCGATGTGCTTACTAGTGCACATCCGAACGCTGGCTTACCGAATGAATTTGGCGAATACGATCAAAGCCCCAACGATATGGGAGAACAAATAGAAGGTTTCCTCAAAGAAGGGCTCCTCAATATTATAGGAGGATGCTGCGGCACAAGCCCAGCTCACATTAAGAGGATTGCCGAAGTGGCGTCGCAATACCAACCGAGAAAGAAGAAAGCTTTAGTATGAGTGTTGAATTTCGTCCGCTCCGTTTGAGTGGCCTAGAACCCCTAGTCGTTTTTGAAGGAGCGAACTTTGTGAATGTTGGTGAACGGACCAATGTAACAGGCTCGAGAAAATTCTTGCGCTTGATTCAGGAAGATAAATATGATGAAGCGGTTGCAGTTGCGCGCGAGCAAGTTGAAAACGGCGCACAGATTCTGGATGTGAATATGGATGAAGGAATGCTCGATGGTGTTGACGCCATGGTTCGATTCTTAAACCTTATTTCAGCGGAACCAGACATCGCACGGGTTCCATTTATGATCGATAGCTCGAAGTGGGAGATCATCGAAGCGGGCTTGAAATGTTTGCAGGGGAAAGGTGTCGTCAATTCCATTAGTCTAAAAAATGGAGAAGAGGAGTTTCTGTGGCAAGCTAAGCGGATTAAACGCTATGGAGCTGCAGTGGTTGTTATGGCCTTTGACGAGGATGGCCAAGCCGATACCTATCAGCGACGCATCGACATCTGTAAGAGATGTTATGACTTGCTTGTGAAGGAGGTGCAATTTCCTGCAGAAGACATCATCTTCGACCCAAACATCTTTCCCGTAGCCACCGGAATAGAAGCACATAACAATTACGCAGTTGATTACTTCAAAGCAACGAAGTGGATAAAAGAGAACCTACCAAATGCTAAGGTTAGTGGAGGAGTAAGCAACGTCAGTTTTTCTTTTCGTGGAAATCAACGCGTGCGGGAGGCAATGCATTCATCGTTCCTATATCACGCCATCCAGAACGGTATGGACATGGGAATTGTTAATCCCAGTTTGCTTGAAGTTTATCAGGAGATTCCGAAGGATTTACTCGAGCGAGTTGAAGATGTAATTCTCAACCGAAATGATAATGCCACCGAGGCTCTAGTAGACTTTGCTGAGCAATTTAAGAATACAAAGCTGCAAATTAAGCAGGATATAGCTTGGCGTGAAACACACGTTGAAGGTCGTCTTGCACACGCTCTAGTGAAAGGAATTGAAGAGTTTATCGTGGAGGATACAGAGGAAGCTCGTGTTAAATACGGAAGCCCTTTAGACGTCATTGAAGGACCCTTGATGGCTGGAATGAACGAGGTTGGAGATCTGTTCGGTTCGGGCAAGATGTTCCTTCCACAAGTGGTGAAAAGTGCTCGCGTGATGAAGAAGTCTGTCGCCTATCTAGAGCCTTATTTGGAAGAGGAGAAGCGAGGTGGAGGCAGTTCTACGGCTGGAAGAATTCTACTTGCCACTGTGAAGGGCGATGTGCACGACATTGGAAAAAACATTGTTGGTGTAGTGCTCGCATGCAACAACTACCACATTGAAGATTTAGGTGTGATGGTGCCCGCGAATAAAATTCTTGAAGAAGCTAAGCTTCGGGGAGTCGACGCCATCGGACTTAGTGGGTTGATTACTCCGAGTTTAGACGAAATGGTGCACGTCGCCAAGGAGATGCAAATCGAAGGATTCGACATTCCCTTATTGATCGGGGGAGCCACAACTTCTAAGATACATACCGCCGTCAAGATCAAACCTCAATATAAATCGGCGGTAGTGCATGTCAACGATGCATCTAGGGCTGTTACCGTGATGGAAAAGCTCTTCGGAAGTGATAAGGAGGAGTACCGGAAATCTCTAGAAATAGAGTATCAAGGCCTAAAGGAACGTCATGAAGCGAGTCGAAATGAGAAGAAACTCTTGAGTTTTTCTGAAGCCATTTCCCGTGCTCCAAAATTTAGTTTTGATCAGATTGTAGAGCCTAAAAAATTGGGACTGTCCTATTTTAAGAACTACTCCCTGCGCGAAATTCGGAACTACATCGATTGGACTCCATTTTTCCAGACTTGGCAATTGCACGGCTCTTTTCCGGAAATACTAAAGGATAAGAAGGTGGGTGAGGAAGCTACTAAGTTGTACTCGGATGCGCGTGAAATGCTCGATCAAATTGTTTCTCAAAAGTGGCTTCAAGCGAATGGTGGAATTGGAATCTTTCCTGCAAATAGAGTAGGGGAAGACTTAGCTTTATTCACAGAATCTGGGGAAGAGTTTGAACGATTCTCAATGCTCAGACAGCAACTACCTTTGAAGGAAGGAAAGCACAATCAAAGTTTGGCCGATTACGTGGCGCCCCTAGAATCTGGCAAACGCGATTACGTCGGATGTTTTGCTGTCACTTCAGGTTTGGGTATAGAGGCGAAGCTTAAGGATTTTGTAAACGACGATTATTCTTCGATTATGCTGAAGGCTTTGGCTGATCGGTTGGCAGAAGCCTTTGCTGAATTGCTTCATGAAAAGCTGAGGAGTTTACTTTGGGGATATGCACCGGCAAATTTGACCAACGAGGCTTTGATACGGGAGCAATACCAGGGTATTCGACCAGCGCCAGGCTATCCCGCTTGTCCCGATCACACTGAGAAAACCAAGATTTTTAAACTCCTGAATGCCGAAGAAGAACTCGAAATGGAGCTGACAGAATCCATGGCTATGATCCCTGGCGCAGCTGTGAGCGGTTGGTATTTTGCCCATCCTGAAAGCAGGTACTTCAATGTTGGAAAAATTGGTGAAGATCAGCTGAAGGATTACGCGGAGCGAAAGGGAATGGACTTGGAGGAAATGCGGCGTTGGTTGAGTCCAATTCTAGCCTAGAAAGCAGACCGAAAAATGCCAAGTTATTTCTATTGAACTTCGGCCTTAGCCTTCACAAAATGCCCAATGATGTCGTCGTCGCCATAAGCGATGAGTTTTTCATCCTTGAAGAGTGCTGGGAAAACAAAAGCATCGTGCGGACGATCTTTTCGATGCGTAGGGTACACTTCAATATTGATGTTCTCTTGCTCAACGTATTCAAGAACCACTGAGCAGGCGTGGCAATGGTCGGTGGTATAAAGACTGTATCCCATAACTCGTTATCGTTGGCAAATGAAACGAAAGCTGTTAAAATGAACTGTCAATGCCTTGACACACACGAATTTCCTTCACTTACCTTTCATCCAAGCATCCGACCACAGGGGATTCTCATTTCCCATTGGGAAAATCTTGATTTTTCCAGGGCTTTGCTGAGTTACATTTGTTTCCGTTCGAAAACTATGAAGTCAAAGGCAATCTTATTTCTCAGTGTTTTTCTTCTCGCGTCTACCGGGAATTTGAAAGCGCAAACGTATTGGAGTCTCGAGCAGTGCATTACCCACGCACTTGAGAACAACCTTCAAGTAAAGCAAACGAAGCTTCAAACCCAGCTAAGTGGAGAGTCACTGAAGGCCACCTCGGGAAACTTTTATCCATCGGTAAACGGGTTTGCCACGAACATTTGGAATTTTGGGCAAACGATTGACCCCCTCACAAATACCTTTGCCACCAACACTGTGCGCACGAACCAATTGGGCATTTCGGCGAACGTCGACCTGTTTAAAGCTGGGCAAAACGTCAATGCAAAGAAGAGAGACCAATATGCTCTAGAGGCAAGTCGACATGATTTAGACAAGATGCGAAATGATGTTTCGCTATTGATCGCTTCTGCATATTTGAACATCTTGTTTTCTGAAGAACTTCTTGAGAACAGTATTGCCCAAACACAATTGACCCAAAAGCAAATTTCAAGAAACAAGAAACTTTACGCCGCTGGTTCCATACCACGGGGTGATTTGTTGAATGTGGAATCGCAATTGGCTGGCGAAGAACTCTCCGTTGTGAGAGCTCAAAATCAGTTAGACCTAGCTTATTTGAATCTGATCCAACTGCTCCAGGTGGATTCAATTCAAGATTTTCGGGTTGTGAAACCAGATCTCAGTGTTGGCGATGACGCGGCCATCAATACAACGACCGGCCAAATTTACGACCAAGCATTGCGCGTTCTTCCAGAAATAAAGAGTGCAGAGAATAGACTTTACAGTGCTGACAGAGCCATTGCGTTCAATCAATCCTTCGGATTGCCAAGTCTGAGGTTAAACGCTAATTTGGGAACTGGATATTCAGGAGCTCGTCCAGATTTATCGAAGCCGGTTGCACAAGATCCCGTTCCATTCGCCACCACCGCCAGTGGAGAGCAAGTCTTTATTCAGTCGGTAGGTTATCCTGAAATAATGCCCTTTGGCACTCAATTAAATGAGAACCTCAACCAATCGATTGGCTTGACCTTGAGCATTCCAATTTTCAATAAAATGCAAGTAAGTACTGGAACAAGCATTGCACGCATCAACTACGACATTCGTGAGAATGGGCTACGCATCGCGAAAAATACAGTCTATCAGAACATTCAATCGGCATACGCAGATGCGAAGGCGGCTCTTAATCAGTATCGGGCATCTCAAAAAGCACTGGATGCTCTCCGTGAATCATTCAAGTACGTTGAACAAAGATTCGATGTGGGAATGATCAACTCTGTTGATTACAACACGGCTAAGGTGAACGTCACTCGGGCGGAGTCAGACTTTCTTCGTTCGAAATACGACTACGTCTTTAAGACGAAGATTCTAGATTTTTATCAAGGCAAGCCAATTACTCTAAACTGATGTTCAAGAATAAGACAAGAATTGGGATAGCACTTGGAGTTGTACTTCTCGTTGTTGCCGTAGTGATCAAGAAGAACTTCGGGAAGCAAGGCTTGGAAGTCTTTGTGCAGTTGGCCGAGAAAGGGAACATCACCGAATTAGTTTCTGCTAATGGGAAAGTTCAACCAGAAGTTGAGGTTAGCATTAGCCCTGAAGTCGCCGGAGAGGTGATTGAAGTAATGGTCGTAGAGGGTCAAAAAGTAAAGGCCGAGGACTTATTGCTGCGCATCAACCCAGATTTATTGGAGTCTGCACGGGATCGAGTAGAGGCAGGAATGAATACCTCAAGAGCGAACCTTGCGAATGCGAAAGCGCGATTGGCGCAAACAGAATCGAGAATGATTCAATCGGAGGCGAGCTACAAAAGAAGTAAAACACTCTACGATCAAAAAGCAATTTCTGAGGCTGAATTTGAGGCCGCACAAGCTTCATATGAGGTAGCGAAGGCCGAAGTTGAAGCCGCCGTGCAGAGTGTGTCGGCTGCCGACTACAGCATTCGATCAGCGCAAGCTACACTCAAAGAAGCCCAGCGAAATCTTTTGAGAACAGAGATTCGTGCACCTATGGACGGTACCATCAGTTTGTTGGATGTAGAGCCAGGGGAAAAGGTTGTGGGAACAGCTCAAATGGCAGGTACTGAGTTGCTGAGGATTGCAAACCTCGAGAACATGGAAGTGAATGTTGAGGTGAATGAAAATGACATCATTCGGGTGAGCATTGGCGATACCGCAGACATTGAAGTCGATGCCTACGTCGATCGGAAGTTCAAAGGAATTGTAACGGAAGTCGCGAATACAGCAAAGACTGGCTTGATGCAGAGCAGCGATCAGGTAACCACTTTTGAAGTTAAGGTGCGCATATTGAGAAGTTCGTATTCAGATTTAATTGACGCCAAAAACCCGCATCTTTCGCCTTTTCGACCTGGGATGAGCGCGATGGTCGATATTAAAACCGATCGCGTAGAACAAGTGCTTAAAATTCCAATTCAATCAGTTACTCTTAGAGAAGACACAAACATTGTTGCGGACAATGTGGACGATCGGCAGAAGGAATGTGTGTTCCTGCACGACGACGGACAGGTTCACCTCTTATTTATTGAAACAGGTATTCAAGACAGTGAATTTATTGAAGTCACTTCGGGCATTGAAGAAGGACAAGCAATTGTTTCTGGCCCTTACAGTGCAATCACGAAGATGCTGAAGGAAGGCAAAAAGGTTGTTGTGATCGACAAAGAAGATGCCTTCGAAAAGGCCGAAGAAGAATAGGGATGGCTCTCATTCTGAACATCGAAACCTCCACCACGAATTGTTCCATTTCCCTGGCAAAAGATGGAAATGTTTTAGCCTCTTCAGAAAAGAATGAAGGCTATTCGCATGCCGAGAATTTGGCCAGTATGGTCGAAGATTTGCTCTCTAAACACAAGCTCGACCGGAAAGAACTAGATGCCATTTGCGTTGGGAAAGGACCAGGATCTTTTACTGGATTACGCATCGGCGTTTCCTTTGCGAAGGGACTTTCTTTCGGTTTGGGGATTCCCTTGATCTCTATTGGTAGTCTGGAAATTCTCCTAGAACAAGCCATGGCTGAAGAACCCAAATACGACCTTTACGTCCCTACGATAGACGCACGAAGAATGGAAATTTATTGCGCCATGTTTGACGCGGAGAGGCGTCCAATTCATGGTGTTCAGGCGAAGGTCGTTGAGGAAGGTAGTTTTCAAGAATTCATCGGGGAGAGCAGTTGCTTGATCTTTGGAGACAATGCAACAAAACTTCGTGGTTTGGTAAAAGATGATGTCCGCTTGTGGGATGTGTTTCCCTCAGCACGTTCCATGTGTGCCCTGGGCGAGCAGTTTTTTAAAGACAAAATCTTTGAGGACACAGCCTACTTTGAGCCATACTACTTAAAGGATTTCCGTGTTGGAGCACCGAAAAAGCTCCTGTAACGAGGATCCCGTCGATTCCTGACTCAATCCTTAAAGAAGCTTGAAAGCGCTAAGTACTTATTGGTGGTATTCATATCTGAAACGAGTTATTGTAATGACGTTGAGCTCTTCGTCTTTGCTGAGTTCTGCTTTGAGTAGTAGGCTATCGACTTCGTAGATAAACTCTCTTGAGCGAACCAGTTTTCCATTCACAGTTTTCTTTTCTCGAAGAACATTGCCCATCTCGTCGTATTCGTAAACGTATTTGATTTCCCTATTCTTGAAGAGATTTTCATTGCGGTTGATCTCAATCAATCGACCTTCAAAATCGTACTTGAAGCGAGTCTTACTTCCTCTGCTAATGCTTAGGTACAGGGTTTCTTCAAAAGAAAGGCTTCCGAAGTTATTCCGAGTTGTGCTCGTTTCTTTGTACGGAACGCCTTGGGTGTTGAGATAGATTTTGCGAATGCTTGAATCGTTCATCACGACGTATTCGAACTTTTCTGTTTTTACCTTCGTGGAAGGCCCTTTCTCAATTTTATACCGAAAAGCTGTGGTGTTGGATCCCCGAAAATATTCTTCACCAACAACCCTTTTGTTTGAATCATAGAGGTATCGTACAGAGGAAAATCCGCTCCGCTCAAAATTCGATTTCTTAATCATCTCATCGATGGAGTTGTAGGCGTATGCTTCAGCAGAAGTATCAATTTCCCCATTGGGAAGTTTGAAGGTGTTGAGCTTTTCAACCAATTTACCAGAACGGTCAAATTGATATTGAACAACTACGCCTTTTGAGGTAATGGGCTGCATCTCACGTTTGATGGAAATCTCACCGAGTACGGCTTTAATCGTATTGTTCCGAATGAATTCAGGGTTGAAATAACTCGGATGTTCGTCAGGAATTCCCTTGTCGAACAGGATTACTTGGGACCAGCCTTGAAATGAAAGCCACATGAACAAAGAGAGCACAGAAATCCGCATCAATCAATCTGTTTGAGGGCTTCAGCAACTTCTGTAACTGGGAGCTTACAGGATTTGTTCACACAGACATAAATTCTCGTCTCACCTTCTGTGTATTTAAACTCGAGCAAGGGCAAGTCACTGTCGCCCATACTTCCAATCAGTAGTTTGTTGGGAACGTAAGTCCGGTTAATCTCAGCAACTTTTGCTTTCAATTCCTTTCCAGAAACAGCCACTTCATAGAAGGGGAAAACTTGGTGCAACATGAGTAGTGACCAGTTGGAATAAGCCGAGCCATATTTGCTGATGTATTCTTGCACGTTGTTCAACATTCCCTTTGAGAGTGTCAGATAAGCCTCGTTGTCAAGATAGGTTCCAAGGTAAAAGAGCCCTTTGGCCAAGCTTGAATTGCTAGAAGGCATTACATTGTCGTTCACCTCCATTTTGCGCGCAATCAGTGAAGGATCTTCGTTAGATGTGAAGAAGAACATTTTGTTTTGTTCGCTGAAGAAGTGTTCGATGCTATAGTCTGCAAGAATTTTCGCTTCGGTCAACCATTTTTCATCGAAGGTGCTTTGGTACAGATTTACGAAAGCTTCAATGCAGTGGGCGTAGTCTTCTAGGTAGGCGTTGATGGTGCTTTTTCCACCCTTGTATGAATGCCACAATCCACCGTCTTCTTTTTTCTGCTGACTTAAAATGAACTCCGCTCCTTTTTCAGCCCTTGCCAAAAACACCTTGTCACCGAGAGCGTCATAGGCCTCAGTGTATGCTGAAATCATCATCGCATTCCACGAAGTCAAACTTTTGTCGTCGAGGCCGGGCTTTTCACGTTCCCAGCGAACCTTGTGTAGTTTTTCTTTTAGCTCATTGATCTTAAGCCTTAAGTCCACTTCACTGAGATTGTATTTCTGAGCAAGCGCTCCTTCCTGCATGCCGCGAAGAAGAATGTAGTGCCCTTTTTCCCAAATGCCAGAAGAGTTCACATTGAAGTAGTCGGCGAACAGAGGAAAATCTTCCCCAAGAAGACTTTTCAGTTCTTCCTTTGTCCAGATGTAATACATTCCTTCTTCCCCTTCACTGTCCGCATCTAGGGCAGAGTAAAAGGCGCCTGATTTATCCGACAGTTCTCGTTCAATAAACGCAAGACTTTCACGCACCACTTGAGCGTAATCTTCCTTGCCGTATCGGGTGAAAGCCTCTGAATAAAGCCCGACCAATTGTGCATTGTCGTAGAGCATTTTTTCGAAATGAGGAACCTTCCAGCGCTCGTCGGTTGAGTAGCGCGCGAAGCCTCCACCAAGTTGATCATAAATACCACCTCGAGCCATCTTATCTAAAGTGAGCTCAACGTGTGCGTCAACTTCTGAATCGTTGAAGAGGCTTGCATAGCGCATTAAAAACAAGTAGTTGTTTGGAAGAGGAAATTTTGGTGCGCGGTTCGGTCCCCCTTCAACTTTGTCGAATTGTGCTTCCCAATTTTCTAACGTTGTCTGCAAGGTCGACTTTTCAAATGCTGCTGCTTCACCATTGAGGGCAATCAGTTCGTTTTGTTGCACTCCGCTGGTCAGCCGGTCGGCAAATTCATAAACCTCTTCAGCGTTGGTATTGAATTCATTCACAACGCGTTCCAAGACAGAAACCCACTGGTCTTTCTTGAAATAAGTTCCTCCAAAAAATGGCTTTCCATCTGGAAGTGCGATGCAATTCAATGGCCAGCCTCCGCGTCCAGTCATCAATTGAACGGCATCCATGTACACTTGATCAATATCTGGTCGTTCCTCGCGATCCACTTTAATGCAAACAAAATTGTCATTCATGACTTTCGCAACTGCGGTATCTTCAAACGATTCGCGTTCCATCACATGGCACCAGTGACAAGCTGAATAGCCGATGCTTATGATGATGAGCTTGTTCTCATCTGCGGCCTTTTGCAATGCTTCTTCTCCCCAAGGATACCAGTTCACAGGGTTGTGAGCGTGCTGCAAAAGGTATGGACTGCTTTCGTTTATGAGGGCGTTCGTATGTTCATGCTTGTCCGTCATCTCATTTGGGTTCGTCGAATCGCACCGACTGAAGGCGGTGGCGATCATTAAAAAGAGGAGGTATTTCAAAAGCTTCAAATGAATTGCTCAAATATACTAGCCTAGACTTGATGAATCGAACGACGTTTAGCGCTAGAATTCGAATTCTTCTCGAATGTCGATGCTGATGGTTCTGGTAAGAAAAAGTGCTTTACCAGAAATTTCACCTTTCACATCAATTTCTACCGGCCCGTTTAAGGCTAGACGAACAAATGCACCAAGATTGTTCGCGAAGCCGGAGTCAAAATTCGCACGAACGGGGCAGTGATATTCTCCACTTGATTCTGGCGGGATTACTATTTCTTTAGTAATGTTCGCCCGACCAATTCGCATGGTATCGGCGAAAGCTTCCAAATCAGAATCAACAATGCGTATTTCGTACTTGTTTGGATTGCTGATCTCAACCATTAGGTCCAATTCAACAAATTTCGAAGTAACTCTCTTTACGTGGGCGCTCTTAACTCCGTGTAACTCTACATCCTTGTATAGCAGGCCACAAGAAGATAGAAATGCACTCAAGGCAAAAAAAAGTAGGGCAGATTTGCCTAGAGAAATGAGACGCTGATGCATGCTTTTTACTGGGGCGGAAAAGTATGAAATTTAAAGCCTTAATCTGGAACAATGTTTCTACATACACAATTCAAGATGCAGTGTGCGGAGCAAAGCGGATAATTGGTCAATTTTGCGACAGATGACTATCAGATTTTGGCTGCTTTTCTTCTTGTTGGTTCCTGTTGTATCGAGCGGACAAATCGTCGATGATTTTAGCGATGGAAATTTTATTTCCATGCCGGCCTGGAGTGGTATGGACAGTCATTTTGTAGTCAACACAAGTCAAGAACTACAGCTTCTGGCAAGTCCAATAACATCAGAGTCCTTTTTAAGTACCTCGAACCTTCTGATGGACAGCATTGAATGGAAGTTCCGTTGCAGGATGGATTTTAACCCTTCATCTTCCAATCGAGCCTTGGTTTATTTGGTTTCGGATAGTGCTGATTTACGCTCTGCACTCAATGGGTATTTTGTGATGATTGGAAACTCTGCCGACGAAATCAGTTTGTATCGTCAGCAAGGAAGCGGTACACCAAGCAAAATAATTGACGGAGCCGATAGCACTGCGTTCGCGAACTCAGTGGATGTGAAGGTTCGTGTTCGGCGCGATGTATTGGGAAATTGGACTTTGGAACACGATGTCAATGGCAGTGGAACTTGGACCTTAGAAGGGCAAGTATTCGACACCATTGTTAAAAGCACAAGCTACTTTGGCGTATTGTGCGACTATACATCAACGCGTTCCGATAAATTCTACTTCGACGATTTCTATGTTGGGCATCCAATTTCTGATACTACAGCGCCAAATTTGTTAAGTATTGGATTTCCCGACAGCAATCAATTGTTGCTTGGATTCGATGAATCCTTGGATCTTTCTTCCGCGCAGAATCCTGCGAATTACAACTTGAGCAGCGGACAAGCCCTTGTGAACACAGCAAGTCTACAGTCCAACACTTCAGAGGTTTTACTCCAATTCAATTCTGCTTTGAATGTAGGGCCAGAGGACACTTTGGAAATTCAAAACGTAATGGACACTGTGGGGAACGCTCTTGGACTCATCCGCCGTGCGTTTCAATTTGTTTACCTCGATTCTGCCCAAACAAAGGATGTTCTTATCAATGAATTTATGGCCGATCCAACGCCCCCTGTTGCCTTGCCAGAGCATGAGTTCATTGAGCTGTACAATGCGAGTTCTAAGAAT
>ERZ887851.3081-NODE-3081-length-12425-cov-6.609782_pt1 | contig 12425 bp, 9 predicted proteins | sample MGYA00521100_ERZ887851 | MGnify/ENA primary metagenome ERZ887851 (study PRJEB32303, sample SAMEA104408602) | aquatic metagenome | biome: Brackish water; feature: Pelagic; material: water | place: Baltic Sea | collected 2014-06-06T16:11:00 | depth 11,444 m ...
TGACCCTTTGTGAGAGCCGTCGCACCACGGCTGATTGGCAGACATTCCACATGTGCACCGGCATAGGTTTTACCTTTTTCTAGATTTTGCATAATGGGCGCTTTACCGGCAACTTTTCCTTGTTCTGACATATTTTTTTAATTACTTAATTCTTAACGATTTTATGTGTTTGCAACCCATTTTCCGTTTGGATTTTCGCAATGTAGGTTCCATTTTCCAAATGCGAAATTCCCTAGACCATCGTTGGTGTATATCGTAGTATTAATGCCTTGACTTGGGCCGCTGCCGGTTGCGATAAAATCTAAATCACCATCTCCATCGATATCGCCAAAGGCAAGACCGCCAGCATCCGCTTGCTGGAATTGAGAAACGGCAGGAGCAGGGCCAAAAGAAATTTGTTGCGCATTGCTCATGCCGATGCACAGAAGTGCGGAAAATAGAAGATATATTTTTTTATGGGTTGATACCTTGGAAGTCATACGTTTGGAGAATAATGGTTATCTGAGAACATCCATAATTGCATTTTAATTCATTCACAGACTGCGAGTATACCAAATTATTTTGACATAAAAAATCCTCTACATGCTTCAAACCTATCCGCGTTCCAAGCATCATTTTAAAGCTGTAAAATAACTATGCAATACCTCAGGATTCAGCTCTGTGTCGGTAAAAATCTCCATCAATTTCGGTCGGCCATCCTCTTCATGCTGATAGAATGCTTCCATGTGTCCATGGAGTTCTTCTGTGTTTCGAGCTGAGAAATACTCCATTTCAAAAGCTTTGCAAATGTGCTCGGCAGAATGCTGGTGTTCGGCTACGAAGTATTTTTTGTATTGCTGGGTAGAATTGGGACCCGGGATAATTTTAAAAATCCCGCCGCCTTCGTTGTTAATCAAGAAAATGCGAAGATTGGGCGTTAAGAATTTGTTCCAGAGGGCATTGCTGTCGTAGAAAAAGCTGATATCGCCTGTGACATGCACGTGCCATGAGTCTTTGTCTGCGAAAGCGGCGCCAGTTGCTGTGCTCATGCTTCCATCGATTCCGCTCGTTCCTCTGTTGGATTGATAGGTAATTGAAGCTATGGGGTCGAACAACTGAGCGTAGCGCACAACGCTCGAATTTCCGAGGTGAACGACACTCATTTCAGGCAAGTAATCGTTTAGAATAGAAAAGACTTTTAAATCGGAGAAAGGTGCACTTTTACAAAATTCAGTCGTTTTTTCTTGGCGAATAAAGTCGATGCTTTTCCATTTGGAAGCATATAATTCCACTGTGTTCCGGGGCGCTTCGTTCAATTTTCGGATAAAGTTGGTTGGCGCACATTCCACCGATTCTGAAAGGTGACGGAAAGTGTCCATTTCTGGAAACGCATAGCCAACTCGCCAGTGGTGTTGAATGTTCCAATCGCGGAACAGGTTCTTGATTTTTTTTGAAACAATTGCACCGCCCAAAGTGACGAGTATTTCAGGAATAAAATCAGAATTATTTCGGTCCAAATGTTCGATGGTTCTGTCTATGCAATGCACGAACTTTAAATCATACAAATTGGAGGTGTTTTCCACCATAATGAGCACCGTCGGATCTTCGGACATGGTTTTCAATTGGTCTAATAAAGCTCTTTTTTTAGGCATTTGACCGCATAGCACAATCTTCTTTTTGGCCGCTGACCATTGATTTTGAAAAAGTGCCCAATCTATAGTAGTCGAATTCTCTATATTGGATTTGGTCTGGTCAGCATAACTGAGGCATTTAGCTTGTGCTGCATGAAAATCAGACACTTCGACTGTGTTGTATAAAGGCTCCTCCAAAGCAAAATTGATATGAACGGGCCCAGACCATTCACCTTTTGCTTTATTGATAATATCGAGCGTTTCCATGCAGAGAAACTGATAGTAATGTTCAGTCTCGTATTTGTCCTCAAGTTGAATGAAACTGTGCATATGTGTTCCGAACACATTGTCTTGCATAATCGTTTGGCCATCACCATGATTGATCCATTCTTGTGGACGATCGGCACTGATGACGATTAGAGGAATATTTTGGTAATAAGCTTCAGCAACCGCTGGAAAATAATTTAGGACAGCTGAACCGGAAGTACATAAAACAGCAACGGGTTCTTGCAATTGAAGTGCGATTCCAAGGGCGAAAAATCCAGCACTGCGCTCGTCGTGCACCAAAGTCGTTTTTACTTCAGGATGTTCGTCAAAAGAAATGGTCAAAGAGGCGTTTCGTGAACCTGGGGAAATGACTATATGTTTCAAGCCAGCTGCAACAGAGGTTTCAACAAATAAATGGACGTTCTTTTTTGCACTCGTCAAATAACTCATCGAGGATCAATTTTTTCTAAGATGTCCAATAAAGTCCGGGCTTTGTTTTCCGTTTCTTCCCATTCATCTTCAGGAATAGAGGAAGATGTATATCCACCCCCAATGTACAAATAGGCCTTTCCCGGTAAAATTTGACAGCAACGCAAATTGACGTACAAATAACTGTTTTTCTCGTCTGTAGCACCGATGAAGCCGGTGTATAAATCACGGTAAAACGGTTCGATGGTCGCTACTAAATCTTGTGCTATTTTCGTTGGAACACCAGCTACAGCAGGTGTCGGGTGGAGTTCTAATGCAATGTCTATCGCCGATTTATCTGGACTGTAGAACGAAAAATCGGTGCGCAAATGTTTGACAGGTCCAGCATCAATATCGAAGGGCCCATGTTGTTCAATTTCTTGTAAATCTTGGGTCAACAATCTGTTTTGGATAAACTCCGTCACGATGTATTGTTCTTCCATTTCTTTGTCGTCCCATGCTTCGCCGGCGTGAACTTTTTTGGTTCCAGCAAGCGACATAGTATATCCCTGGTGTCCATGCATCGATAGTAAAACTTCAGGTGTTGCACCTATCCATGTTCCGAATAATTCGCTAGAAACGAGATAGACGAAAGCTTTTGGGTAACGTTCGCACAATTCATCAAACATCTCACGACATTTTGTTTCGTCGAAGTAAACGCTTTTCACTCGTCCGTACACCGCTTTTTGCAATCCGTGCAAATCGAAATTGTGGATGAGAGATTCGCCCCCCATCAAATATTCTTTTTTACTTACCGCATACGGAGCTCGATCCGAATAAAAATATGCAGCTTTTTCGCCCGTTTCATGAAAATAATAGAGCGCACTTTTGTTGCTGTTGGCAATGCAGAAATTACTCGTCGAATCAGGAACGCTTGTGCGTCGAAATTCGCCCGTTTGATCAACGACTTCTTTCTCAGGTATTCGATATATTAGGATATCTGCCATTTCTATTTTGGAACGATCATTACGGTTAAGCGTCCGGTGCAGACCAGTTTTTCGGTCTCATTGTCGAACAAATCCACTTGCCACACATGCGTTCGCCTGCCGCCGTGTACTAATTTTCCAATCGCTTTGACCAATCCATTTTTCATTCCACTAATGTGATTTGCATTTATTTCCAAGCCAACTGGCACTTCTTTTTCGAGATCAATCAATAAAGTCGAACCCATCGATGCGATACTTTCAATGAGAGCTGCGCTTGCTCCACCATGTAACAATCCTAAAGGTTGATGTGTTCGTTTGTCTACCGGCATTGTCGCTACCACATAGTCGTCGCCTAGCTCCACGCAACGGATTCCTAAGGTTTCCATCATGGTGTTTTTGAATAGTGCTTCGATATATTCGAGGGGAACTTGGCGTAATTTCATTTTGTAAAATTAAGGAATAATTGTCGGGCTTCGACAGGCTCAGCCCATGGATTTATCGGTTTGAAACTTAAATCATAGGATTTCACCTCCCTCAGTCCCTCCTCAAGGAGGGAAGCTTAAAGTACAGTGAAAATTAAAATTGAAGTACAAGTTGGTTTCCCGCCCTGAGGCGGGACGGAAGGTGAGTTGCTATAAGCTCAATTGTATAAATTCACTAAAATCCCATTTTATCAACTAACCACTTTTAAAATCCTTTCCTAAAGAAATAAATTTGAGATAGAATCCTACCTATCTTTACCCACATGTTTCAAACCCATTTTAATCTACAACCATACAACACTTTCGGCATCAGCATGAAATGCGATTATTTCGGGAGATTCTCGTCCGTTGATGAATTAAAATCTCAGCTGGCAGAAGTGAAGAGATTAAATTTGCCTTTGCTCGTTTTGGGTGGTGGAAGTAATTTGTTGTTGACCCAAGATTTTAAAGGAATTGTTTTAAGAAATGAGATAAAAGGAATTGAAGTCATTTCAGAAACCAATATAGACGCAATTGTTCGCTCGGGTGCGGGAGAGGTGTGGCACGAATTCGTTTTGAATTGTTTGAATAAAAATCTGGCGGGAATTGAAAATCTAAGCTTGATTCCAGGTAGTGTAGGGGCTAGTCCTATGCAGAATATTGGTGCTTATGGCATTGAAATTAAAGACACTTTTCATCAATTAGAAGCTTTGCATATTGCTTCAGGAGAAGTGCATACTTTTAATACCGAACAATGCGCTTTTGGCTATAGAGAAAGTGTTTTCAAAAGAGCATTAAAAGATCAATATATCATCACTAACGTTGAATTTCGACTGAACAAAGAAGCAAATGTCAATACTTCATATGGTGCCATTAACGATGAATTGAACAGTAAAGGTATTAATAATCCGACTATCAGAGACGTCAGTAATGCTGTTATCGCCATTCGAGAAAGTAAGTTGCCGAATCCTAAAGAAATTGGCAATGCAGGGTCGTTTTTTAAGAATCCGGTTATTGAGAAAGCACAGGCTGAAAAACTGTTAGCTGCTTATCCAGATATGCCACAATACCCAGATCGACTTAATCCAAGTTTAACCAAATTGGCCGCCGGTTGGCTCATCGAAAAAGCCGGTTTCAAAGGCATGCGAATTAAAAATTATGGAGTTCATTCAAAACAAGCTTTGGTTTTAGTCAATTACGGTGGTTCGAAAGGTCAGGACATTTACGATTTATCCACCAAAATTTTGGATACGGTAAAGGAGATGTTTGGGGTTCAGTTGGAAAGGGAAGTTAATATTCTTTAACCTCCTCCTTCAGGAGGGATTAAGGGAAGCGAAATCCCTTTCCATTCTCAAACAAATTACTATTCTAAAATTCAATAAAAATCCTGTATCTTTGCACCGAATTTTCAAGTAAATAATATGTTATCCGTAAATAATTTATCCCTTCAGTTTGGTAAGCGTGTCCTTTTTGACGACGTGAATTTGACCTTCGCGCATGGCAATTGCTATGGTGTTATTGGCGCAAATGGAGCTGGAAAATCAACTTTTCTTAAGATTTTAACGGGCGATCAAGACCCAACGAAAGGCAGAGTAGAGTTGGAGCCTGGTAAACGAATGGCGGTTCTTTCTCAAAATCACAACGCTTTTGATGAGTACCAAGTTTTGCAAACGGTGATTATGGGTCATACGCGTTTGTTTGAAATCATGACGGAAAAAGATGCTTTGTACGCAAAGCCTGATTTTTCCGATGAAGACGGAATGCGAACGGCTACTTTGGAAGGTGAATTTGCCGATTTGGAAGGCTGGAACGCTGAAACAGATGCGGCGACTTTGTTGTCGAATTTAGGAATTGAAGAAGCGAGACATTACAGTTTGATGGGCGATATGCCAAGCGAATTGAAAGTTCGAATCTTGCTGGCCCAAGCGCTTTTTGGAAATCCTGATTTGTTGATTCTCGATGAGCCAACAAATGACTTGGACATCAAAACGATTTCTTGGTTGGAAGACTTCTTATTGGATTTTAAAAACACCGTGATTGTTGTATCGCACGATAGACACTTCTTGGATACGGTTTGTACGAACATTTGCGATATCGATTACTCGAAAATAAACTTGTTCACCGGTAATTATACCTTCTGGTACCAATCATCACAATTGGCGGCACGTCAGCGTTCAGATAAAAACAAAAAAGCGGAAGATAAGAAAAAAGAGTTGCAAGACTTTATCTCTCGTTTTTCTGCCAATGCATCGAAATCGAAACAAGCGACTTCTCGTCGGAAGATGTTGGACAAATTGGATTTGGAAGAAATTCAACCTTCATCAAGAAAATATCCAGGAATCAATTTCAACATTGAACGCAAGCCAGGGGATCAAATCTTATTAGTGGAAAACCTTTCTGCTTCGCATGAGGGAGAAGTTTTGTTCAAGGATTTGACGTTTACGATGAATCAAAATGATAAAATTGCGATTATTTCTAAAAATTCAGTTGCATTGACTGCTTTGTTTGAAATTTTGAATGGAAATAGAAAACCTGATACAGGTGAATTTACATTTGGAACAACGATAACTTCAGCTTATTTACCGAATGAAAATCATACTTTTTTCGATGGACACAAAGAATCGTTAATTGACTGGTTACGTCAATATGCACAAACAGATGAAGAGCGTGAAGAGGTGGCGCTTCGTGGATTCTTGGGACGAATGTTGTTCTCAGGTGAAGAAGCATTAAAAAGCGCAAAAGTACTGTCTGGAGGTGAAAAAGTACGTTGTATGTTGTCGAGAATGATGTTTGCAAAAGCAAATTTCCTGATGATGGACGAACCGACTAATCACTTGGATTTGGAATCGATTACGGCATTGAATCAGGGAATGGAAGAGTTTGCTGGAAACATGATTTTCACTTCTCATGACCACTCTTTGACGAATTCAGTTGCGACACGAATTATTGAGATTTCGCCAAATGGTTTCATGGACAAAATGATGCCTTATGATAATTATTTGGCGGATGCGAAAATTGCAGAACAGCAAGAGGCACTTTATGCTTAAATTCGTTTCGTGAAAGACCCGAAGTCGACATACCGCATTACAATATGGCAACATCGACTGATTACTTTTTTCCGAAATATCGATTTCCCCGGATTTCGTATACTTTCCTTGCTTTTGCCGAAATGGCTTTTGCCTAAGGTCGATAAAGTAGGTGAACATATTCTTAAAATCCCTTCTGGATTAAAGTTGTGGATTAACCCATCTAAAGATTTGGGTGTTGAACGTAGTTTGTTTGAGACAGGAACCTACGAACGCGGGACTTTAAATTTCATCGAAACACATTTACAAAAAGGACAAACCTTTATCGACGTAGGTGCGAATATCGGTTTGATGTCCATGACGGCTAGAAAAGTGGTTGGAAATTATGGTCAAGTTTGGGCATTTGAAGCGAATCCGAGAACGTTCGAAATTATGGAAAAGAATTTTGGATTGAATGGGATGAATTCAATTCAATCCTTTGAATGCGGATTAGGGAAAGAGCGAGAAACGTTGATTTTATTCGATAATTGGTCTATCAATCGCGGTGCAGCTTCGACTGTGGTGAAAGGCGAAAATGCAGCGTCAATAGAAATTAAAATTCTTTCTTTTGATGCCGTAGCGGTAAGTCAAGGAATTCGTGTCGACATGATGAAGATTGATGTGGAAGGAATGGAGTTGGCCGTGCTGACTGGAGCGGAAGAAACGATTCGAAAAGATAAACCGATCTTGATTGTAGAATTTTCCGAGGAACGAGAAATTGGCTCACGGAAAGCTTTGTATGACAAATTAGTTTTCATTGGTAATTATTCTTTTTACAAGTTGAAAGGAGGGAAGGAACGGAGGTCGAAGTTGATTGAAATTTATTCTTTTTCAGAATTACCAGTGGACGATAATGTGTTTTGTATTTGCAGAAATTAATTTGAGATTTTAAATTTCAATTAATGTTCTGATTTTCAATTTGATAATCAAAAGCAATCAGCTTATTGAGGAACAATTTTTATGGGGATCTAATGTTTTGATTTTCGATTTGGTAACTTTGTAATGATCCTATACCATGATGAACACAAATAAAAAAATGGCAATAAAATACACACTTTCAGGTGCAGATGCACATCAACAATATTTGAAAATTGAAGCTGAATTTCCCGTTTCGGAAGACATTACCACGGTTTACATGCCAACCTGGCGTCCTGGACGTTACGAATTGGGGGATTTTGCCAAAAACGTGCGTCATTTTCAGGTTTTCGGTTCTTCGAAGAAGGCTTTGTCGTTTAAAAAATTGCACAAAGCGGTTTGGGAAGTCGAAACTAAAGGGGAAGAATTGATTCGTGTGGTGTATCAATATTACGCGAAGGATTTAAACGCTGGAAGCACATTCCTTTCAGAGGAACAGATGTACGTGAATCCTGTAAATTGTTTTGTTTTCATGGATGAAACGATTGAGATGCCGATAGAATGTGTATTGGATATCCCTGAAAACTATCGGATTGCATGCAATTTAGAGCAAAAAGGAAATACGCTTTATGCTCCTGATTTTCAAACAATTGCGGATTCACCTTTCATCGCTTCCCCGAGTATGTTACATGATGTATATGAAGTAGGCGGCATCAAATTTCATCTTTGGTTTCAAGGAATGGAGGAAGTGGACTTTGATCGTTTGAAGAAAGATTTTTCTGCTTTCACACAAAAACAATTAGAGAAATTTGTTGAATTTCCTGTGGAAGAGTATCATTTCTTATTTCAAATTACTCCATATAGAGCATATCATGGAGTAGAACATCATGCTTCAACTGTCATACTTCTTGGGCCAACGTATTCTGTTTTCAAAAACGGGTATGTGGATTTACTCGGCGTTTCGTCGCATGAATTATACCATACATGGAATGTGAAAGCGATTCGTCCGATTGAGATGTTTCCCTACAATTTCAAAGCAGAAAATTTCTCCGAACTCGGTTACATCTGTGAAGGCGTTACGACCTATCAAGGTGATTTATTCTTGCTGAAATCGGGTGTTTTTGATTGGAATCATTACAAAATTGAGTTCAATCAGCAATTGCAAAAGCATTTTGACAATCCTGGACGATTCAATTATTCAGTTACCGAATCTTCGTTTGATACTTGGTTAGATGGATACGAAGCTGGCGTGCCTGGCCGCAAAGTATCGATTTATACGGAAGGTTGTTTGTTGGCTTTTGTGACGGATGTTCGGATCCGCAGAGCGACAAAAGACAAATACGGTTTGGATGAGTTGATGAAACGTTTGTATTTCGACCTTGCTTTGCAAGGTAAAGGAGTTTCAGAAGCGGATTACAAAGCTGAAATAGAGAATATTACTGGAGAGGATTGGACGGAATTGTTTACTGATTATTTCCATGGAACGAAGGCCTATGAAATCATTTTAGCGGATGCTTTGGAATACATAGGAATGGAATTGTCTCACGTTCCATCGCCCAAATACAGCGAAGCGAAACTGGGAATTAAAACAATGCCTGAAGGTCAAAATTTCAAAGTAATGTCTGTCTTTACTGGCGGAACGGCTGATATGGGCGGAATAATGTTGGAGGATGATATTATTGCCGTGAATGGAAATGCTTGTCAAGGTGAACTGGATCAATGGTTGGAATTATGCGATAACTTTGAGAAAACTTTGTTGGTTCAGCGAAAAGGGAAGATAGTTGAATTGAGATTGCCGGAATTGCAACGTTCATTTTTCAATGTGTACAGTATTGTTGAAATGAAGAATCCGACGAATGGACAGGTAAAGGCGCTGGAGGCGTGGAAGAAATAATTTTTTGATCTATATATTTGATAAACTTAAAGACTTAGAAAAGTCTCTAAATGCTTTTTATTTTCAGTGTTTTAAGTCGTTATTTTGTGAGCAAATCAAAAAAATAACCCGACCTATAAGCCGAGTTCCATCCAATTCTATAAAACTTTATTAATCGAATTTAATCTTCGATCACACGAACTTCAACGTTCTTTAAACGAAAGCTCTTCATTGGCTCGGGCTTTTCTATATCCAAAAATTTGCTAAAAATACGCAAACGCTTGGGTTAAATTAATTTTCATCAACGATCCGAATCTTGTCCGAAAGAAAATCCAAAAACAAATAGAAAGTCGAGGGCTGTAAATGTGCTTTTTGGTCTCATTATGATTGGTTTAGAATAAGTTAACTTATTTCTATTGAAAAAAAATTAACGGTTTTCGAGATACGCTTTGTCAATAAACTGTTAAGCTACGTATGTTAAAAACGATAAAACGGCTGTCAGTTGCCTTTTTTAAAATTTATAACTCAAGCCTATACTTGGAAGAACGGGGAATTGGTAAAGTGTTTCTTGTGAAACGCGATTGATGTAAAATATGTTTCTTCGATCGTAAACATTCGTAACACTTGCTATCAATTCCAATACATCTTTGTTTTTGAAAATAAACTGCTTCTTCACAGTAATGTCCAAACGGTGGTAGTAAGGCAGGCGTTCTGAATTCAAATCATCCAAGCTCGAAGAAATAACATTTGGGTTGCTGTTTACGTAATCTGTACCTACACCATCTGAAAATGTTTCTCCTTGAAAATAAGCTGCAGTAGGTGTGAATGGAAGACCAGACCCTAAATTCCAACGGATACTTAACTCTAAATCTTTCTTTTTACCAAATAAGTAGGTACCAACAAGATTCACGTTATGTCTTCTATCAAAAACAGGAAAGTACTCATTGAATCCGTTCCACCTAACCGATTTACCGTACGAATAAACTCCCCAAAGGAATAGACGCTCTTCGCTATATTTCAAAAGTAAATCTGCTCCGTAACTAGAACCCGACTCGATTAAAAAGTCTTTTTTAGATTCGTCTGGTACGCTCGCAAATTCTGCAATATCATCGTAGGATTTGTTGATATTGAAATTACTCAACTGTGGGAAATACTTGTAATATGCCTCAATATTCATCGACCATTTTTTAGTCAAATCAATTTCACCACCAATAATTGCGTGCCATGAATATTGAATTCCGTTACTCGGAGTTTTCGTTTTTCCAAATTCATTTACGAATGTTTCTTGCACCGACTCAGGAGCAGAAAGTAAGCCATTGAATAAATTCACGATATCTTTATCCGATGATGCAGAGGTAAAGTTTTGAGAGTATCGACCACCTGACATTTTCAAGCGGAAATTCTCATTCACATTGTACTTCGCTCCAAAGCGTGGCTCAAATGAAATGGTGCTCAATGTAGCGTAAACTTGGGTTCTGAAACTAGGTTGAATTACCCATCGATCGCGAACAATTCTATAGTTAGCGTACAATCCAATTTCTGTCGTAAATCCTTCCACTTGGATTGTTTGACCAATTTCATTTGAGGTTTTAAAGTCCGTTGAAAACCCACCTAAATTAATTCCGTAGTTGAACTCGCTTTCTTTCTTCAAGAAATAGGTGAAGTCAAATCCTAAATCAAACCCGCCAATAGAACTTGTTCTTGCAGGCGCCCCAACTTCATTGAAGGTAGTCGTATAATTTGATCCATTCACATGTCCTCGAATAAAAACGGGCGAACTGCTTGGTACTAATATGAAGTTCACACCTCCACCAGAAGCTTGCCAATCGATATCTGCAATGCTATAATTTACACTATCGCGGTTATGAAAACCAAATACACTCACTTTAGAACCTCCTTCCGAATTGAAAGTCACTTTTCCATATAAATCCGTAAAGTTGAAAGGCAATCCGTTTCCATCATTGATAGAAGGGTATAATTTCCGAGAGGTATAATCCAATAAACTATGTTTCGCAGAGAATATGTACGAAGCATTACTGGCTGAGCTATCGGCATTCTTGGTAAATGGACCTTCTAGTACAACTTTGGCCAAAAAGGGTGATGCTGATACTTTTCCTCCAAAATTCTTTCTGTTTCCATCACGGTACGTAATATCCATAATTGAAGAAATACGTCCACCATATTGAGCATCGAATCCTCCGGTGTATACATCTGCACTTTTTACTAATTCTGTTTCAAAAATCGAGAAAAATCCGATAGAATGGAAAGGACTATAAATCGTCATTCCGTCCAAAAGAATCTTATTTTGAATTGGCGTCCCACCACGAACATAGAGTTGCCCACCTTGGTCACCAGTTGTCACAACACCCGGCGTAACGCTTAAGGCACCAATAATGTCGTTCTCGGCTCCCATACTCGGAATACGTTCTAAACCTTTTTTATCCAATTTAATAGTTGAAATCTGCACTTCTGTTTTCTTCTGTTTTGATTCGGCGCTTACCTTAACTTCACCGAATGCCTTAACTTGATCATCGATTTCCAACTCAAATTTAACATCAATGATTCCTGTTGGTTTATCCACCTTAATAGGTTCCCAAATAGTTGCGAAATCGTACGAAGAGATATTTAAGATATATGTTCCTTGCGTTATTCCAGACATACTGTAGTATCCGTTAATATCGGAAGTTGCTCCTGTGACAATCGAACTATCTTTTACATTGAGAAGTTTTACTTTCTGATACGGGATTGCTTCACCGGTTGCTTTTGAATAAATGAATCCTCTAATGTTGACATCCTGTGCGGCTAATTGAAAACCCCAAAAGAGGAAATTAATGGCAATAATAATTCTCATTCGAATAAAAATATCTTTGAAACGCGAATATAAGTAAACAAAGAAGTAA